>Ga0209573_1004567_pt1 | contig 13452 bp, 9 predicted proteins | sample TNRBio252014_DNA_FD_185870 | JGI IMG/M metagenome (GOLD analysis project Ga0209573, IMG submission 185870) | Wastewater treatment Type I Accumulibacter community from EBPR Bioreactor in Madison, WI, USA - TNR Reactor_6/25/2014_ DNA (SPAdes)... | ecosystem: Engineered > Bioreactor > EBPR >...
CCCATATGTCCGGATTGATTTAGCATATGAATGTACGAAATTCCGGGCAGGTGGCTTTGCTTTAATGTATCAGCGGGGGATACAGCATTGTCATATTTTCCGATTATAAAGAGCACAGGCACAGTACTTTGCTTCAAAATTGCTGTTCGATCAGGCCTTTCTATCATGGCCCGGTAATAAGAAACGAGTGCAGTGGGTGAAAAGTTGTCTAAACTGTTTATTTGTTCATCGATTAATTCTGGTTTTTCGTCTTTGGTTTGAGCTGAAAAAAGATTAGGTGTGACATTCTTCAGAAAGGCAAAAGCTCCGTGTTCCTTAATAAACGCAATTCCTTTTTCCCTGGTAGCTTTTTTTTCTTCAGTATCTGCATAAGCTGAAGAATGAAAAAGCCCAAAAGCTGACAGATGGTTCCAGTATTTTTCTGCAAAAGCCAGTGTGATATATCCACCCATGCTATGCCCGATCATGATGCAGGTATCAATGTTTTCTTCGTGGATAATGGAATGGAGTGTTTCGGCCATTCCTTCCATACTCATATCATCTGTCATTTCAGATTGACCGCTGCCGGGCAAATCGGGAATGATAAGTTTAAATTTATCATTTAAATAATCCAGCTGATGTTTCCACACTGTTCCATCTTCTCCAAAACCATGTACCAGCATAACAGGCTTACCGCTTCCTGTAATACGGTAGAAGATTTTTTTGCCTTCTATTTGAATTTTTTTATTTGTCATTTGTCTGAAGGGCCGGGAACTTCTTTTTAAAATGTGATTGCCGGATTTTCAAAAAAATTGAATAGGCAAGAAGTAAAATACTCAGGGTTACCATTATCCTGGAAAGAATGTCACCGTGGCGGACAAAAAAGGTTTTTTTAGTGGTATTTGCGGGAATGGAAAGTTTAATGGCTGATGCAGTATTGTACGGTTGCGGATCAATTACCTTACCATAAGGATCAATAAAGCAACTGATACCAGTATTGGCACTGCGGGCTATCCATGTCCTTGTTTCGATGGCTCTCAGTCTTGCATAGTTCATATGTTGTTTATGTCCCGGAGTTTTTTTCCACCAGCCATCATTGGTGACGATGCAGACCAGGTTGGCCCCGTTACGAACATATTTACTCATGAACTCCCCATAGATACTTTCGTAACAAATGGAAGGAGCAATCTTATAGCCGTTCTTTTCGGAAAGAACAGCCCTTTCAGTTTGTTTTGCATAGCCGGCTGTGGTGCCACCAAATTTTTCAAACCATCTATCAATAAAACGTAAAAACCATGGCAATGTTTCTACGCCGGGGACCAGCATGGATTTATGATAAAAGGATGATGCACCGTTACTGTCGAGTAATACCGATCCGTTATATGTTTCAAAATGCTGCCCTGAAAATTCACGGGAAAACTTTGTTTTTGCATCAAACATGCGATAGCTTTCAATACCTGTAAATAACGAACTCCGTGGATGTCTTTTAAGAAAAGACCATAAAGGGTCAAGAAACATATTGCTTTTCATGTTGCCTTCATCAATACCATTGCTCATATACAATGCTGTTTCCGGCCACACAATTAATGCTGTATTATCATCCACTTTTGATTCGCTGATAGCAATAAGTTTTTGTAATTGTTCTTCAAAAGAGCCGGCTGCATCAGATACTTTTTTGTAAGGGTCGATATTAGGCTGAACGACCACAATGTTAGATTTAATTTCAGGCAATAATGTTCTTGAATCAATTTGTGTAAAAACAAGTATTGAAATGGCAACCGGAACAATCAAAATAAGAATACCGGCTACCAGATTTTTATAAGTTTTTGAACTTTCCCTGTTGAAATTATTTTTTACATGCCGGAACAGAAAAATATTAACTATCAAAATCCAAAAAGATCCCCCACTTGTTCCGGTATACTCATACCATTGCACCCATTCAGGATGCATGGCAAATGCATTTCCTAATGTGAGCCATGGCCAGCTCAATCCCCAATCCTGCAGGTGAATGAATTCAAAACACATCCAGAAAGAGATAAGTGAAATATAACCTGGAATTTCACCCAGCCATTTTTTGGCAATTTTAAAACCCAGCCAGGGAAGGCACATTAGTAAGCTGTTAGCTAAGAAAGCAGATACTGCTCCCGGTGCAGAAGCATTCCATATCCACCAGGTGGTTGATACATTCCATACAAACATGGTTATGTATGTAAGACCAAAGAATTTCTTCCGGCTTTCCACTTTTGATTCCAGCCAAAGTAAAGGCAGCCATGCAAAAAATATCAGTAAGGTAAGCGGTGAAGCGGGCCATGCAGCCCAGAGTAATATTCCCCCGCCAATCGCTAAGTATAAGTTGGTAAAACGTTTCAAGAAATTGTTTTCGTAAAAATAGAAGTTGTTGGCGGTGACACCAACAATTAAAATTTCCATAAAAATAAAGTTTTATGGAAAGGATGGCGGCGTTCATCTTTTTTTAAAAGTATAAACCATGCAAACCAACAAGATTCTCACATCAGAGCTGATAGATATCATCTTTGATGGACGCAACAAAGAGTATGGAGCTTATGAGCTTCGTAAAAACTATTCAAAGCGGGTCAGGAATTCACTTTTAGTCACCGGTATCATTGCCTCTGTTGCTATCGGTAGCTCTGTGCTGGCCAATTCAATGAAAAAGAATGACAGCTCTTACAGAATAGTACCCGGCATTGTTATAACCCAGATACCTGATGAAAAAGAGCCGGAGCCCTTACCTGAACCAGAAAGAAAACAGCCGGAACAGGAACAGGTAAGGACAGAAAAATTTACTACACCGGAGATTCTGCCTGATGAGGAAGTACAGTCGCCGCCACCAGACCAGGAAACATTGGATAAATCGGTCATCGACCTCGAAACAAAAAACGGTATTGATGATGATGGTACATCAAAACCACCACAGTCTCTTGATGAAAGAAAAGGAATAGTGGAAGCAAAAACAGTGAAGGAACCCGAAGGGCCTTTTACAACAGTGGAGATAGATGCAAAATTTACCGGCAACTGGAAATCTTTCCTTGAAAGAAATCTTGATGCAGAAGTACCGCTAAAAAATGATGCACCTGCAGGGCGGTATTCCGTAATGATTCAGTTCGTAGTTGACCTGGATGGAACAGTAAGCGATATAAAGGCCCTTACCAATATTGGGTATGGTATGGAACAGGAAGCCATCCGGGTGATAAGGAAATCAGCAAAATGGGAACCGGCGATACAGAATGGTCACCAGGTGAAGGCCTATCGGAAACAAATGATAACTTTTGTTGTGGAAGGGGATGAATAAGCAGGTACTTCAGGATGACCGGCCGATTTTCAGGCCGGTCTCTTTCTTTTGAAAATATTTTTTGAAAGATATTTATCCTTTTAACGAATTATATACTATTCCGTTCTTTACTTTTATACTGCAATTACCACCATTAACACCTTAGCAGTATGAAAAATTATGTATCCCCCATTGCTATTGCCATAGCAATAATTGCAGGAGTCTTATTATTGGCAAACGCCTACAAGTACAAGTACAAAGCAACAGAAACGATCACTGTAACCGGCCTGGCTGAGAAAGATTTTATTAGTGATCAGATAGTATGGACCGGAAACTACAGCCGGAAAACTATGGACCTGAAATCAGCTTATTCCCAGTTAAAAGAAGATGAAAGCAAGATCAGGAATTACCTGAAAGGAAAAGGAGTAACAGATGCAGAAATGGTCTTTTCTGCTGTGTCGATCGATAAGGAATTTTCCAGCCGTTATGATGAGAATGGAAGAATTACAGGAAGCGAATTCACCGGTTATAACCTGAAACAGGACGTTACGGTTGAATCAAAAGATATAGAGAAGGTAGAGAAAATTTCCAGGGAGATCACCGAATTGATTGAAAGTGGCATTGAGTTCAATTCTTCTTCGCCATCCTATTACTACACCAAGTTATCTGAATTGAAAATTGACCTGCTCGCAAAAGCCAGCGCTGATGCCAAACAAAGGGCAGAAACAATTGCTAAAAACTCGGGAAGCAGGTTGGGAAGTATTAAAAAAGCGACAATGGGAGTATTCCAGATAACTGGGCAAAACAGTAATGAAGATTATAGTTATGGCGGAGCATTCAATACGTCATCTAAAAATAAAACAGCTTCGATTACAATAAGAATTGATTATGCAGTAAAATAATTAACCAGTGAATGTTATTGAAAAGTCCTGTATTAAGTAATACAGGACTTTTTTTTTGGTTTATCTTCTGCTGTAGTTCGGTGCCTCTTTTGTTATCTCAATATCATGTGCATGGCTTTCTCTCATCCCGGCATTGGTGATTTGTACAAAAGTGGCCTTTTGTAATTCGGCAATATTCTTTGCTCCGCAATACCCCATACCTGCCCTGAGGCCGCCTGTATATTGATATACTACTTCTTTCAGCAATCCTTTATAAGCTACCCGGCCTTCAATTCCTTCCGGAACAAATTTCCTGACATCATCTTCCGGGTCCTGGAAGTAGCGATCGCTGCTGCCCGTTGCCATGGCGCCGAGTGAACCCATACCGCGGTATTCTTTGAATTTTCTTCCCTCATAAATAATTGTTTCACCGGGACTTTCCTCGGTGCCGGCAAAAATGCTTCCCATCATCACACAGTTGGCCCCTGCGGCTAATGCTTTCACCATATCACCGGTATATCTTATACCACCATCTGCGATCAGTGGTATATTTTTTTGTTTCAATACAGAGGCAGCTTCCATAATAGCTGTCAGTTGCGGCACTCCTGAGCCGGCAACAATTCTTGTAGTGCATATTGACCCGGGGCCAATACCAACTTTGACTGCATCAGCACCAGCTTCTGCCAGGGCTTTGGCGCCGGCAGCTGTTCCCACATTACCTGCAATCACCTGCAGCCCTTTAAAATTCTTTTTTACATTTTTTAATGCATCAATTACTCCCTTACTGTGACCATGTGCACTATCGAGAGCTATTATATCTGCGCCTACTGTCTGTAATGCCGCCACCCTGTCTAGCAAGTCTTTTGTAATGCCAACACCAGCACCTACCACCAGTCTTCCAAAAGAATCCTTTACTGCATTAGGATGGCTTTTAAGTTTTAGAATATCGCTGTAAGTGAACAAACCGGTTAATTTACCCTGTTTGTTTACTATCGGCAGCTTCTCCACTTTTGTTTTTTTGAATAACTGTTCTGCTTTTTTCAGATCAGTTCCTTCTGGTGCCGTATACAGGTTTTCTTTAGTCATCACCTCACTTACTTTTCTTTTTGGATTATCTTCAAAGCGAAGGTCACGGTTAGTAAGGATGCCAACGAGTCTGCCATTCTTATCAATAATAGGAATACCACCAATTTTATTTTCCCGCATCAATCGGAGCGCATCTCCGATCGTAGCATCTTCAAGCAAAGTAACCGGGTCAATGATCAAACCGCTCTCACTCCGTTTTACTTTTCGTACCTGTTCGGCCTGCTTTTCTATTGACATGTTTTTGTGCAGAATGCCTAAACCTCCTTCACGGGCCAATGCAGTAGCCAGGGCCGCTTCGGTAACAGTATCCATTGCTGCAGATAGCAACGGAACATTCAAGGTAAGATTCTTTGTCAGTTGACTTTTGATCTCAACATCACGGGGCAAAACCTGGCTATAACCGGGCATTAACAACACATCATCGAAGGTGAGACCTTCGCCAAAAAACTTTGTTGAATTGGGGCTGGGGGAAGATTTTCTTGTTGCCATGTGCAAAGATAGCGCAACAGGTAATTACCTCCCAAATGAAATTATCAGCGTATTAATGTTACCGTTCCTTTACGGAAAACCTGCTTGCCGGTATCCTTGTGTGTATAGCTTAACATCCAGACAAATACACCAGTGGTCTGGTAGGCGCCATTTATTCTGCCATCCCATTTTTCTCTCCAGTTGCGGGATTGAAATACTAATTGCCCCCAGCGATTAAACACTCTGAACTCGTAATTCAATGCCTTTAGTGCATTATGCGGCTGAAAGAAATCATTCAGGCCATCATTATTGGGAGTAAAAGCAGTAGGGACTTCTATTAAACAATGATCAAGTACTGTCAGTGTTTTCCGGGCACTGTCCACACAACCAAGATTGCTGTTGTAGGCAAGCAGTTTTACTGTATAATAAGCTTCCCGGTTGAGAGTAGGAAACAGGAATGGGGGCGGATCTTCTACTGTGCTGCTGCCGATAATATCATACTTCCACAACCAGGAGCTTATTTGTCCCGAGCTGGTATTCACTACTTCCAGCGGATCTTCCGGGCAGATCACATCAGGCATTTCAAAGTCAGCTTTTACTTCGTTATTCAATACTATTTGTGTGGTGGAGGTGTCTTTACATATCCCATTACTTACAATAAGCTGAATACTATTCGTACTGGTAGCGGGGAAAATGATATTATGTGTTTGAGTGGTAGCGGTAATCGTATTATTAAATGTCCAGTTCCAGCTGTTTACATTATGGGCCCCGTTGTGAGTGAACATGAATGTATCCTTTTCACAACCTAAAACAGCTGCATAAGTAAAATCGGCATTTACTGTGTCAGCTGCATTGAAAGGAAGCGTTTGCAGAGGGGTTTCCTGTCCGCATTCGTCAATGAGAACAGTACCATCATTACCTGCTTTTAAAGTAAGTTGATATATGCCGCCGGTATAGACCGGGGTGGTGAACTTGACCACTACATAATCTGTTTTGCCATTGATACAATTTCCTGAGGCGGATGCTATGGTTAGAGGCGCTGGCCCGGTAACTGAAAAGTCACTTCCGTTAGCAGCTATACTGGCACAACTGATCTTTTTAGGAAAATAGACTTTTACAGAATCTGATGCACATCCCACTCTTCCGATACTATCTGCAAAAATTGGTTGCGGGGCTGCGTAGACAAACGGAACCTGCTCATTTTGCGGAATAGCCCTGGCACAATTATCAAGTAAAGTGTTGGCATCTGTACCATTATTAATTACTAATTGGTAGTTGCCATTTGGCAGTGGTGCTGCCAATGTTAAAATGATCTCGTCAAAGTCAAAAGCAAAAGCACAGGAATCGGGAGCAGCAGCAATCACCGTAGTAACAGCAGGAGTGATGCTGAATTCGCTACCCGATATAGTTATACTGTTACATCTTACTTTTTTATTCAGTTTTACGGTGATCCTGGTGCCGTCACAATCTGGTTTGGCATTTAGCAGGTGAGGTTCAGTAGGGTCGGTTATAACTGCAGTACCGCCGCCGAATGATAAAGTGTAACCACTTTGTGTGTCTGTAAAATGACTGATCATTAAAATGTATTCATGTCCCTGGATAAGAGTGGGCATAGCCGCAAAAGTGGGTGCACCGGCTGCCGGATCTGAAGCACACTGTATACCATTGATGCCTGAAGCCGATGCTCCTGTGGGTCCATAAGTACCTGCCCAGTTGCCCGTTACTACCAATGAATTATTGGTAAAGATCTCATCAGGGTTTCTCCCGGTAATATCATATAGTTGCCAGTCGTAGTCCTCATTATTAGCCAATGGGGTAATCAAAAAGCCAAGAGTTCCCGAAACATAACAGGTGAAACGGTAAAAGAAAGGGTTTTTATTTTGATAACTGGCTCCACCGGCACTGCTGCCGGGACAACCGGGGACAAAGATGTCATTTGTAGCGCAAATGGGAACATTATTCTGTGTAAAAGTAGTAGTTCCACATACAGGAAAAGCTGTTGAGGGGGTTTGTCCTAATGTTGTGCAGGGTTGTGCCAGCAAGGGATTTGCAAAAAGCACAAAGATGATAAAGAAAAGAAAATGGAATATATGAAAAGGTCTCATTACGCTATACTAAGGTTGATTACTTTGACAACAAAAGCACCTGATTCGTTGCCTGCCATCAGGCAAGCCGGTAAAGCTTGCCGGGCAAAGATAGTACCACACTTTGTAATTCGAGACTGAGAATAGCCCCTGCCACTGCACTGCTGCTTAGGCCACTGCGGCTGTTGATATCATCAATATGTGCAGATTCCTTTTGTTTCAATATTTCAACGATGATCTTCTCTTCCGGGGAAAGTTCAATAAATAATTCCCGCTGCTTTTTGCTATCACTTTTTTTCTTTTCTTCCCATCCCATGATCTCAATTATTTCCTGCGCATCTGTCAACAGCATGGCCTTATTATTTTTTATAAGATAATTGCAGCCGGTACTTTTGGAGTCGGTTACTTTTCCAGGCAGGGCAAATACATCTTTATTATAGCTATTAGCTAATTCAGCAGTGATCATACTGCCTCCTTTTAACCCGGTTTCTATAACTATTGTCGCATCGCTCATGCCAGCTACGATTCGGTTGCGGGTGGGGAAATTATGTTTATCCGGTTTAGTGTTACTTCTGAATTCAGTTAATAAGCCACCATTGTTTTTTACCATGTCTCTTGCCAGGCCGGTATGTTCCGCGGGATATATCTGGTCAAGCCCATGTGCCAGTACCCCAATAGTGGGTAGATTATTTTTTAATGCTGCTTTATGTGCAATGGCATCAACACCGTAAGCAAGACCACTTACTATGGTAACATTAAGCGAACTTAATTCTTTAACTAGCTTTTCAGTTACCTGTTTGGCATAATCAGTATGACTTCTTGTGCCGATAATAGCAATAATTTTTGCGGCATTCAGATCAGCATTGCCCTTGTAAAATAACATAGTAGGGGAGTCATAACAGTTCAATAACCGTTTGGGATATGCTTCATCAGTAAGAAACAATGGGTTGATCTTATACTTTTCAATGAATTTTATTTCTTCTTCTGCCAGGTGAAAGCCATTAAATTTTTTTATCGAATCAGCTCTTACCGGACCGATACCTTCAATTTTTTCGAGAAAAGAACTTTTTGCATGAAAAATCTCTTCTGCTTCGCAATGTTGCAGCAAGATCTTCGCTTGTACAGGACCAATATTGGGAACCAATGTCAATGATAGCTGGTACAGCAGGTCGGGGTGCATAAGCAGGATAAGTGTAAAAACCAAATATAAGCGGAATGCCCCATTTTTGATTACTGACTGATCACTTTCATTTCGGTACGGCGATTTTGAGCTTTACCTTCTTCAGTTTTGTTATCTGCAATAGGTTTGGTCTCGCCGTAACCTTTAGCAAGCAAACGTTGCACAGGAATATTCTTACTTACCAGGTAATTTACCACTGCTTTTGCCCTGTTATTACTCAGGATTAAATTATCGGATGGTTTACCAACATTATCAGTGTGCCCGCCAATTTCGATCTTAACGGAAGGATTTTCTGTAAGAAGCTGTACTAGTATATCCAACTCTGCTTGTGATGCTGGTTTTAACTCAAATTTATTTATATCGAAAAATATGTTCTTTAGTATCATGCTGGCATTGGCTTCCAGTGGCTGCAACCCTATGTTTTTTTCATAGATGGAATCGGGTGTTTTATCCTTTAGTAAGAAATTGTCTGAATAAAAAAGGTATCCTTTCCTGTTAATATTAAACGCATAATCTTTACCAACCGGTAAAGTGATCAGGTATTCGCCTTCACTATTGGTTTCAATTTTTGTAACAGGTTGTTTACTGGACAGGTCAATCAGTTCAACCGCAGAAGGTAAATTTTTGTTTGTTTTTTTATCGAATACTTTCCCTTTTACCCAAAGTGTTTTGTTGGGGCGAACATTTTCTCTCAGCTCAAAACTATATATATCCAATCCTCCTTTTGAGTCGCTCCTGTCGCTGGCATAATAGGCTGTTTTTCCATCAGAATCAATAAACAAAGTACCTTCTCTGTCTATAGTATTGATAGGATAACCAAGGTTTACTGGTTTGCTCCATGATCCATCGGGTTGCCGGCGTACATAAAAAAGATCTTCATCGCCATAGCCAGGCCAGAATCCTGAAGTGAAATAAAGCGTTTGATTGTCAGCATGAATAAACGGGCATTGCTCATCAGCAGTTGTATTGATGCCTGGTCCCATATTTTCTGGTTCACCCCATTTGCCGTTTGGCTGCATCCGGGAAACATAAATATCACTGCCACCATAACCACCCCATCTGCGGCTGCTAAAATAGAGTTCTCTTTTATCTGGAGACAAACAAGGTTGTGCTTCCCATTGATCTGAATTTATTTTTCCACCGAGATTGATCGCTTCACTCCAGCCATCCTCTGTTTTATAAGAAATATAGAGATCACAGCCACCAAATCCATCTCTCCGGTAACAACCGGTGAATACCAGCCATTGCCCATCCTGTGAAATATTTTGTGCACCTTCACTTTGCTCTGTATTCACATTACCTTCCATAGGTTTAGCCATTCCCCAGTGGCCTGTATTGGTTTTATTACTATAAAAAAAATCTTCATTACGGCCATTCAGTTTACGGGTAAATGCCAATTCTTTTCCATCGATAGTTAAGCAGGGAAAATATTCTGATTCTGCTGAGTTTATGCTATCACCCATATTAACGGGAGTAAAAACATAATTCTTTTCAGTATTGTTTTTAGCATATTCCACAGCAAATTCATAAGAACGTTTTCGTTTATTGGCATTTTCTAATGTTACAGGATTCTGCGGCGCTTTCTTGTCCAATAATTCATTTACAGCCGCCAGTGCTTTGTCAAATTCACCCAGCCCGGCGAGATTAACAGAATAAGATAACTTGTCTGGCAATGTGTAATTCGAGTCTATGGCAAAAGCCTTCTCATAGAATTCAATACTTGATCTGTAATTCTTCATTTTTCCATAAATGCTCCCAACAGCCAGGTAGGCATCCACATATTTGTCATCTGTTTTGATAGCCTGCAATAAAAGACCCAGGGCATTGGCATAATTGCCATCCTGTGCCCTTTCATAAGCCTGGTCAAAAAGCTGCACAGCTTTCTTATTTACTTTTCCGGGATCGTAAGGTTGTGAAAAAGTAAATTGAAGTGAGAAGCAGGATATAATTAATAAAAAAAATCTTTTCATTACGGGAATTGGAATTTATATAACGAAGCTAAAATAATTTTATTCCCCTAAAGAGAGGAAATTGTTAAAGGGAAGGTTGCAGTTACAGGATAAAATAACTGGTAACTGGTTTTTTGATTCTTTTTTTGATCAGGAAGTGCCATAAATTTATCCGAAGAACTGGTTCTCTGCTGCTTATTTTTTCCTTAATTTTCCCAGCGAAATGGAGAAACTCTCAGTTGTTATTATCACCTATAATGAAGAAAGGAATATCGGCCGCTGTCTTGATTCGGTTCAGAAGGTAGCAGATGAGATTGTGGTGTTAGATTCTTTGAGTACCGACCGTACTAAAGAGATATGCCTGCAAAGAGGAGTAAGATTTTTTGAGCAACCATTCCAGGGGTATATCGAACAGGCCAATAAGGCACTGGATCTTGCGATATATGATTATGTTCTTTGTCTTGATGCAGATGAAACTTTAACCAAGGAGCTCGAGACTTCAATCCTTAAAGAAAAGCAGGATTTTAAATATCCTGGCTATATCATGAACCGTTACTCGAATTACTGCGGTAAGTTTATTCGGTTCGGTACATGGTACCCAGACAGAAAAATGCGATTGTTTGACCGGCGAAAAGCAAGATGGACAGGAGTAAATCCTCATTCCGGTGTAAAATTTATTTCTGACGAAAAAGGAAAATGGATTAAGGGGGATATCATTCATTATTCCTATAATACGATTGAGGAGCATACCCGGCAAAACGAACGTTTCAGTACTATCTCGGCACAATCATATTTTAAACTTGGTAAAAAATCCAACTGGTTTAAGATGTCAATCAATCCCGTATGGGCTTTTATCCGTTGCTATGTAATCAGGCTTGGATTTTTAGATGGGTATTATGGTTTTGTCATAGCAAAAAAAGTTGCTCATCTTACGTTTTTAAAATACCGGAAATTATATGCTTTGCAAAAGCAAAACGTTGAATGAGTTTAGTAACGGCTACGGCACATTGATATATTTATGAATCTGCAAACTCAGCTCCCATTTGGGGTTTGCTTTGATATACTCAATGATCATTGGCATCAGTTCTGCTGATTTATCCCACTCTGGCTGCAGATATAACTTGCAAGAGGTGGAAACCAATGCTGCATACTTCTCCGCCCATTCAAAATCAGATTTATTGAAAACAATAATTTTCAATTCACTGGCTAATGGAATGATTTCCGGCAGCGGGAGTTTAAACTTTTTGGGAGACAGGCAGATCCAGTCCCATGTACCGCTCAGCGGATGTGCTCCTGAAGTTTCAATATTTGTTTGTAAGCCGGCGGCTTTTAGTTCTTTTGTTAAAGCATCAAGATTATGCATCAATGGCTCTCCGCCTGTAATGATGACCAGTTTGGCAGCTGTTTTTTTAACCTCCGTTACCAGGGTTCCCACTTCATATTGGGGATGTTTTTCAGCATTCCAGCTGTCTTTTACGTCACACCATACACACCCTACATCACATCCGCCCAGCCTGATGAAATAAGCAGCTTTGCCCTGGTGAAATCCTTCTCCCTGGATGGTATAGAAATGCTCCATTACCGGTAGCGTAACTGTTTTTTTCAACACTTCATTCATCTCGGTTGAGTCATTTAATGAACCAGATCAGCAGTTTAATTTTTGGTGATGCAGGAGCGATAAGTATTTTTCATCAATGCAGCTATTGTCATCGGACCAACGCCGCCTGGTACCGGGGTTATCCAGGAGCATTTTGGTGCTACTGATTCGTAGTGAACATCCCCTTTTAATTTAAAGCCGCTTTTCTTTGCTGCATCTTCCATTCTTGTAATACCCACATCAATAACGATAGCCCCTTCTTTCACCATGTCCGCGGTGATGAATTCAGGTTTACCTAATGCCGCTACTATAATATCAGCCTGCAGGCAGAATTCTTTAATGTTTTTTGTTTGGGAGTGACAGATCGTTACAGTGCAGTTACCGGGATTTGTATTACTGCTTAATAAGATACTCATAGGTCTGCCAACAATATTGCTGCGTCCTACCACTACGGCATGTTTGCCTTTGGTATCAATTTTAAAATGTTCCAGCAACAGCATAATGCCATGAGGGGTAGCAGGGACGAAAGTGGGAAGCCCTTGCACCATATTACCCACATTAACAGGGTGAAAACCGTCCACATCTTTTTCCGGATCGATAGTATTGATCACTTCTTCGTCCGAGATATGTTTAGGTAAAGGAAGTTGCACCAATACGCCATCAATATCCGGGTCAGTATTTAATTCCCTGATTTTGTCAAGGAGTTTTGTTTCGCTTGTCGTTTCTTCAAAATGAATAAGTGTTGATTTAAATCCTACTTCTTCACAAGCCTTTACTTTGGCAGCCACATACGTAGCGCTGGCACCATTATTTCCAACAAGAATAGCAGCCAGGTGGGGTATCTTTTTACCTTCGGCATTTAATTGTGCTACTTCGATCTTCAATTCGTCCCTGATAGACTGGGATGCTTTCTTACCATCTAAAATTTGCATGGCGCAA
>Ga0209573_1004569_pt1 | contig 13450 bp, 9 predicted proteins | sample TNRBio252014_DNA_FD_185870 | JGI IMG/M metagenome (GOLD analysis project Ga0209573, IMG submission 185870) | Wastewater treatment Type I Accumulibacter community from EBPR Bioreactor in Madison, WI, USA - TNR Reactor_6/25/2014_ DNA (SPAdes)... | ecosystem: Engineered > Bioreactor > EBPR >...
CATATTCAAGGACCCAATGCGGACCTGATATTCCGACAAGGACGAACAAGATGCTGACACCGAAGCAATTGGCCGAAAGGCTCTCTCTGTCCCTGTCGATGGTCTACAGGCTTCTCTCCAGCGGTGAGCTTGAATGCTACCGATTCGGCTCCGCTTACCGCGTCAGCGAAGATCAGCTCAACCAGTTCCTTCAGAGGCAGAAGGTGGAGACACAACGGACGCTCCCGAAAGCCCGGCGGCATTTCTAGCCTGCTGCTGAAGAAAGTCGATGTTCTGGGCCAGGTGAGCATATGTCTGGAGCATCTTCGTCGATTTGTGCCCCATCAGATGGGACAAAGACACCGTATCGACGGATCGTATGAGGGCATTCGTTGCAAACGAATGCCGGGCTCCGTAGGCAATCACTCGAAATCCCACCTTTCTGCTAATGCGTGTCAGCCGGCATTTGATTGAATCCTTGGTCCACGGAACTCCGCGAGAATTCCGAAACAACTCGCCTGTGGGATTCCGTTTGGCAAGTTTCGCAAGCAGGGCCTTTGCTTCTGGAATCAAGTGAATGACCCGAGAGTCCGTCTCTCCTTTTGACTGATCGGGAGGGAAGATGATCAGCGCGTCATGCACATGATTCGCCGTCACGATCCTGGCTTCTTTCGGTCGGCAGCCCGTGAGCCACAGAAAGTGCAGCAGGTCCCCAAACGATCCCGTAGCATGAGCTTTGATCTGCTTCCACTGGTCGGGCGTGTAGACGACGTCGCGACGATTCTTTTTGGGTTTGACCAATTTGGCAACGGGATTGACTGCAAGGTATTGCTGTTCAACAGCCCAATTGAACATCCGCTGCACAATGGAAATCATGTTGTGCTTCGAGGTCGATGACGACTCGAAACCTTCAAGCCACTTGGTGATGTGATGGACTTTGAAGTCCGAAATCTTCACCGACTTGCCGCAGGACTCAATCAGACTCTGCAAATACGTCTTGTGCAGCGAATAAGTGGTCGGCTTGCGGTTGCTCTCGCACCAGTCCAGATAGGTCTGAGAAAGGTCGTAGACGGTGCTGACGGTCGCCGTGACCGTGTCGCGATTGAGCATGAGCTGGTGGAATTTTTCCAGAGCAGCTTTTTTCTCCGTCCCCAGCGTGACCCGTTTGCCGTCGATCGTGCAGACCCAGCGTTGCTGCTGTTTTTTCCAGTACGGCTTTGGCTCCCGCGACATCCTTTTGCTCCTGATTAGGGAAGACGAAAAGGGAAGTATCGGGTTGAAAAACTCAGAAAACAAGTCGGGAATACAGGATTTGAACCTGCGACCTCTTGGCCCCCAGCCAAGCGCGCTAGCCAGACTGCGCTAATTCCCGAAGTCGCGGAAGGGTAACACTCGCGTGAGGTCCTGACAAGTATCGATGAATCGAGGTTCGCTTTGTTGCAGAGCACCGGAATTCCGTACGAATGGCAGTCCACGATGGAGACTCGATTCCCGGTGATCTTCGGTTCGATTTCGCCGCCGCATGTTTGCAGATGGACGGGGATTGACGGCAGCATCAACCGCTGAAATGCGAGGCTGACTGCGTCTGTCACAGCAGTAGTGAGTACGCAGTCGATTGGCATCAAGCGTCCATCCCGGAACCCTTCCTCCGGAAACTCGAGGGCGTGGATGCTTCACGCTTTGAAATGGCTGCCAAAACGACCGGACCGCGAAACACAGGTTTTCAAGACTCGGCAGGCCCGTGAATTAAATCGTTTCCAGTAAACGGCTTGCGAATGCTTGATTTTTGCCGGCACGAGGTTTGCATTCCGGGTGGCCGACTGAAAATAACTGCCAGACCCACTGTCGCTGTGTGATGTCGCCGTCATGGTGCGTTACCGGATTGTGTGAATGGAAATTTGATGTGCGCTGTATTAACGCGTTGAAAGATTGAGGAGAAGCCGTGGCTAAGTTACTGACGTTCGACGAAGAGGCTCGTAAAAGCCTGTTGTCCGGCGTTTCTAAGCTGTCAAAGGCAGTTGCCAGTACTCTGGGACCTCGAGGCCGCAATGCGGTTCTTGACAAGGGCTGGGGAGCACCGAAGGTGACCAAGGACGGCGTGACCGTCGCTGAAGACATCGAGCTGGAATGTCCTTACGAGAACGTTGCTGTTCAGCTTGTGAAGGAAGCAGCGTCAAAGACGAATGACGTGGCAGGCGACGGAACCACGACGGCCACCGTGCTGTCCGAAGCCATGTACCGAGCCGGGCTGAAGTATCTGGCAGCCGGAGCGGATGCCATGGCGATGAGCCGCGGTGCCCAGAAGGCTGTTGCGGCTGTTGTCGAAGCGCTGCACAAAATGTCGAAGCCGGTGAAGGCAACTGACCGCGAGTCGATTGCACGAGTTGCCTCGATCGCTGGCAACAACAATCCGGAAGTCGGCGAAATTCTTGCAGACGCTCTGATGAAAGTCGGCAAGGACGGCGTGATCACTGTGGAAGAAGGCCGGCACGTCAGCACCGAGGTTGAGCTGGTGGAAGGCATGCAGTTCGACCGCGGTTACCTGTCTCCTCACTTCATCACGGATGAAGACGAGCAGGAAGTGGTTCTGGACAACTGCCGGATTCTGCTTCACGAAGAAAAGATCTCCAGCGCGAAGCAGCTGGTGCCGATTCTGGAAGCGGTTTCCAAGGGCAATGTTCCGTTGCTGATCATTGCAGAAGACGTTGAAGGCGAAGCCCTGGCGACTCTGGTGGTCAACAAGATGCGCGGCATCGTGAAAGTCGCAGCCGTGAAGGCTCCGGGATACGGAGATCGCCGCAAGGCCATGATGGAAGACCTGGCCATCCTGACGGGCGGCAAGGCCTTCTTCAAAGATCTGGGAGTCAAGCTGGAGAACATTCAGCTGTCTGACCTGGGCAAGGCCAAGCGAATTCGTATCGATGCTAACAAGACGATCATCGTCGAAGGTGGCGGCAAGAAGAGTGACATTTCCGGCCGTGCCGAGCAGATCCGTCGTGAGATTGAAGTGACGGACAGCGAATACGACCGTGAAAAGCTGCAGGAGCGGCTGGCGAAGCTGGCTGGTGGAGTTGCTCAGATCAATGTGGGAGCTGCCACAGAAACTGAGATGAAGGAACGCAAAGACCTGATCGACGACGCACTGAATGCAACGCGTGCTGCCATCGAAGAAGGCATTGTTCCTGGTGGTGGTGTTGCTCTGCTGCGATGTGGTCCGGCCCTGGATGCACTGGAACTGAAGGGTGATGAATCCTACGGCGTTGATCTGGTGCGAAGCATCCTGGAAATGCCGATGCGAACGATCGCTGAGAACGCCGGTCTGGACGGAGCGGTCGTTGCCAATCGAGTTCGCAAGGAGAAGAAGGCCAGCTTCGGCTACGACGCTTTGAACGACCAGTACGGCGACATGCTGCAGTTTGGTGTCATTGACCCGACCAAAGTGGTCCGCACGTCACTGCAGAACGCCTTCAGCGTGGCATCACTGCTGATGACGACTGACTGCATTGTGGTCAACGAGCCAAAGAAGCCGGAAGACGGTCACCACGACGACCATCATCACGATGGTGGCATGGGCGGAATGGGTGGCATGGGCGGCGGAATGCCCGGCATGGGCGGAATGGGTGGCATGCCTGGAATGATGTAGTCCCGGGCAAGTCGCAAAGTTCGACCGCTGCAGCTCAAACGAGCTGCAGTTCTTCCAGAATCAACTAAGACATTTTCATTCATCACACACTGAGCACGGCTCAGGATTTCACGGAGCTGAAGGTTTATGAAGATCAATCCACTCGATGATCGCGTTGTAGTTCGCCCGAATGAAGCAGAAGAAAAGACGGCTGGCGGGATTGTTCTGCCGGACGCAGCCAAGGAAAAGCAGCAGCGTGGAACTGTGATTGCTGTGGGTCCAGGTCGCATGCTGGACAGTGGCGAACGCTCTCCGGTCAGCGTGAAGGTTGGCGATCAGGTTCTGTTTGGCAAGTACGGCGGGACAGAGATCGAGATTGATGGCGAAGAAGTCAAGATTCTGCGGGAAAGCGATATTCTCGCCAAGCTGATCTGATCGGGTGATGTGGGAACGGGTCGCGTTCACGCGGTCGCGGGGAATAACTTTTCGCTCGGGTGAGCGTCTTCTGAAAACAATTCCAGTCATGTCAGCGCGAGATCGCTGAAGGAGCCTCTGAAGTGGCAAAGCAACTATTGTTTGACGATCGAGCCCGCATCAAGCTGCAGAAAGGGGTGGAAACCCTGGCCAAAGCGGTCGCAGTGACGATGGGGCCTACGGGTCGCAACGTGATTATTGACAAGAGTTTCGGAAATCCGGTTGTGACCAAGGACGGTGTGACCGTCAGCAAGGAAGTCGAACTGGAAGACCCCTATGAGCACATGGGGGCCAAGCTGGTGAATGAAGTGGCCAGCAAGACCAGCGATACCGCGGGCGACGGGACGACAACCGCAACCGTGCTCGCTCGAGCAATCTACAACGAAGGGCTTCGCAGCATTTCTCTGGGCGCCAATCCCACGGTTGTCCGCAAGGGAATTGAAAAGGCGGTCGACGCCGCGTTGAAGGCCATTGAAAAGATGGCTCGTCCGGTCGAGTCCAAGACTCAGATCGCTCAGGTCGGAGCGATTTCTGCCAACAACGACAAGGCGATTGGCGACATGATTGCCAACGCCATGGAGCGAGTTGGCCGGGATGGCGTGATCACTGTCGAAGAAGGCAAGGGCAACACCACGACGCTGGAATTTGCTGAAGGCATGCAGTTTGATAAGGGTTACATCAGCCCTTATTTCGTGACTCAGGCCGAAGACATGAAGTCCGTTCTGGAAGACTGCCTGATTCTGCTGTATGAAAAGAAGGTCTCCAGCCTGCGTGATTTTGTACCGCTGCTGGAAAAGGTCGCCCGCGCTGGTAAGCAGCTGCTGGTTGTTGCCGAAGACGTTGATGGCGAAGCCCTGACCGCCCTGGTGGTCAACAAGCTGCGTGGCATCCTGAAGGTCTGTGCTGTGAAGGCACCAGGCTTCGGTGACCGTCGCAAAGCAATGCTGGGCGACATGGCCGTTCTGACAGGTGGCACGCTGATTTCCGAAGATCTGGGGATCAAGCTGGAGTCCATCGAGCTGGCACATCTGGGAAGTGCTCGTCGCGTCGAAGTCACGAAGGACGACTGCACGATCATCGAAGGTGCGGGCAAAGAAGCGGCCATCAAAACCCGCGTCCAGCAGATTCGTGATCACATCGAAAAGACGGACAGCGACTACGATCGTGAGAAATTCCAGGAGCGACTGGCCAAGCTGACCGGTGGTGTGGCCGTAATTTCGGTGGGGGCCTCGACAGAAGCCGAAATGAAGCAGACCAAAGCTCGGATGGAAGACGCGCTTCATGCAACTCGTGCTGCCGTTGAAGAAGGCATTCTTCCTGGTGGTGGCGTAGCCCTGCTGCGAGCAATTGACGCGGTCAACAAGGTGAAGGCCACAGGCGACGAAGCCATCGGTCTGGGCATTGTCGCTCGCGCTCTGGAAGCTCCGGCACGAACCATTGCCAACAACTGTGGCAAGGACGGCGCTGTCATCGTGGACGAAGTTCGTCAGCTCGAAGGAAGCAAAGGTTACGACGCTGCAAAGGATGCGTATGTCGACATGCTGGAAGCCGGAATTCTGGACCCAGCCAAGGTCGTTCGAAACGCGCTGTCCAATGCCGCCTCGATTGCTGGTCTGATGCTGACAACTCAGGTGCTGGTCACAAAGATCGAAGAAGCCGACGGTGGAACAAAACCAACGGCTGAAGGTGTGATCCGCTAGTCGGGAGATCCCGAAGGTCGCATCGTGACAGAGTCAGCTTTGTCACGGTTGCACGGTCGGAATCGCAACCTGAATCTTCCTACGCGGGACACCTCCAGGTGTCCCGTGTTTGTTTTGGTTCCATGAACCGAGGGCAGATTTGAAGGTTGCAGCTGCCGTTGGAAATTGATGCGTGGATTTCGAGGCTGCTGAATCGCCGTGACGGAACGATTCAGCGGCCTGCGGAAGACTTCATTCTGATGTGTTGAGATGGGTCGGGGATGGCCCCGAGCAGAAGCGAATGTCGGCTCAGCGTGACTATTATGAAGTTCTCGGCGTCACGCAAAGCGTATCGCCGGACGAGCTGAAGAAGGCCTACAAGAAACTGGCTTTGAAGTATCATCCGGACCGCAATCCGGATGACGAAGAAGCCGTGTCCAGATTCAAGGAGGCGTCGGAGGCGTTTGATGTGCTGAGCGATCCCGACAAACGAGCTCGGTATGATCGTCTGGGTCATGCAGGCGTAAAGGGATCTGCCGGCGGCGGATTTCATGACGTCAACGACATCTTCAGCGCGTTTGGGGATCTGTTTGAAGGCTTTGGCTTTCAGAGTGGCGGAAACGGCGGCGGGCGGCGAGGTGGTCGGGCTGGCGCGACGCGAGGCGATTCGCTGCAGGCGACTGTGCGGATCGAACTGCCGGAAGCCTATCAGGGGTGCAAGCGCGAACTGCGTATTACGCGTCATGAAAGCTGCGACACGTGTCAGGGGTCCGGCTGCAAGCCCGGTTCGTCGCCGAAGAAGTGTTCGACCTGCGGCGGGCACGGTCAGGTGATTCAGTCTCAGGGGTTCTTCCGGTTTCAGACGACTTGCCCGGCCTGTCGAGGACGAGGAACGGTCGTTAAGGATCCGTGCACATCCTGCAACGGACAGGGACGTACGCTGAAGGAAGTTGTTCGTGAAGTGACAATTCCTGCGGGTGTCGACACCGGCATGCAGCTGTGCCTTCGCGGAGAAGGTGAAGCCGGACTGAACGGCGGATCTCGTGGTGATCTGTATGTGGATATTGAAGTCAGGAAACATCCGCTGTTTCAGCGGGAAGGTCAGGACCTGACTTACCGGCTGCCTGTCACGTTTGCTCAGGCAACTCTGGGAGCAGAAATCGAAATCCCGACGCTGAAGGGGCCTGAGATCATGAAGATCAAGCCGGGGACGCAACCCGGTGAGATCAATCGCTTGCGGGGCATGGGAATGCCGGATCCTCGTGGCGGCAACGGGCGAGCCGGGGATCTGCTGGTCGAAGTACAGGTGGAAGTCCCCAGAAAACTGACGGCCGAACAGGAAGACCTGCTGCGGAAGCTGGCGGAACTGGATCACAAGGATGTGATGCCGCAGCGAAAGTCGTTTTTCGAACAGGTGAAGGAATTCTTCTCCGGGCAGGATTCGCCCGAAGGGGAACAAGAATAGTGTTCTGTCACTGTTGCTTTGATGTGTCGGGTGGCCGGGGCTGGACTGAAGGAAGGAAGCCCCGGGGTTTCGGGCTGGCACCCTCCAACCCCGGCCACCCATCAATCCATTAATGACGGAGCACCTGGGCTATTGGACAGAGCATTCACACAGAGCAATAAAATGAACATCAGTGAATGCACTTTTGAGTTCAGCGAACCGGAATGGGCAGCGACGCTGTTGCCAGGCTGCAATCAGAGGGAATGGGTAACACGATGAATCAGGCCGATCCAAAATCTGACCCAGGACAGTCTGCATCAGAACACGCCATGGACGAAGTGGCTGCAGCGATGGCAGCTGAAGGCTCTGCTGCGGCAGAACCCCGCCCGACTGCCACAGCCGCGGACCTGCAGCGGAAAGTTGACGAACTGCAGGACCGACTGCTGAGAACTCAGGCAGAGATGGAAAACTTTCGTCGCCGAGTTCATCGTGAACAGGACGACGCGCGAAAGTTCGAATCTCTTCGGCTTGTGCGCGATATTCTGCCAGGCCTGGACGGACTGAATCGTGCAATCGCTTCCGCCGAACAGACGGGTGACATGCAGAACCTTCTGGACGGAATCCGCATGGTCGCGACACAGTTTCGCGATATTCTGAAGTCGCATGCGGCCGAGCCCATTGATGCGATGGGCAAACCGTTCGATCCGAATCTTCACGAAGCGCTGACGCAGATTCCTTCGGCCGACCATGAACCCATGACGGTTCTGCAGGTGGTGGAAATGGGATATCGCCTGCACGACCGCGTCGTCCGACCGGCTCGAGTGGTTGTGTCGTGTGCGCCGCCCAACTGATGATAGACCATCAGGTTCGCGCCCTCATTGAATGCAGGCTTTTCTGGTCCTCGGTCTTCTTCGTTTTTCTGACACCGATTTCTTCAGGATCCCCGTCGATGCCAACCTACGAATATCGCTGCAACGCGTGTGAACATACGTGGGACGAGTTCCAGTCGATCAAGGCTGAGCCCACGAAGAAGTGCCCGAAATGTCGAAAGGCGAAGGCCCAAAGAATCATCAGCGCCGGCGGCGGAATCATTTTCAAAGGATCGGGCTTTTATCAGACCGATTACCGCAGCGAGTCCTACAAGAAGGGGGCTGAAGCAGCGAAGTCCGCCTCTGAAGGTTCCCCCTCAGCGGCCTCCAAATCAGAAAAGAGCGGCAGTTCAGAATCCAAAGTCACCAAAGCTGAATGACCCGGATGCAGTTGCGAATGATCGCGCCTGCCGCCACTTTGAATGATGAGAAATCCCAGAGACTAAAGGCGAAGTCTGACGCCTTCGACCGTGAGCAAAACTTGCCATCACTCATGCGGTCGGTGCGATCCAGAAGCGGCCCGACGAACTGAAAAGCGGCTTCGAACCAGCGAAGCTTTAGAAACATCGCTGCGTCTGGCCTGGCATCAATGCTCAGATCTGACAGAATTGCAAAAGCGCAGGACAATCCGTGCTGTCCTGACAGAACGCTTTGATTCAGGATCAGAACCATGATGCCGCTCCAGTTCCTGTTCACACTGACAGCCGTTTTCTGGCCGATGGCACTGTCGCCGCAGGACACACCGACGGAATCTCTGCCACGCAGCACGCCGGAAGCACAGGGAGTGTCGTCCGCGAAGGTGCGAGAGTTCATCGAAGCGGCCGATGACAAGGTGAACTCCATGCACAGCTTCATGCTGATCCGGCATGGTCATGTTGTTGCCGAGGCCTGGTGGCAACCGGAATCGGCCGACAAACCCCATGTGCTTTGGTCGCTGAGCAAAAGCTTCACCTCCACGGCAATTGGGTTTGCTGTATCAGAAGGTCTGTTGAGCATCGATGACCCTGTGCTGAAGTTCTTTCCCGATGACGCACCAGCAGAGCCTTCGGCCAACCTGAAGGCGATGCGAGTTCGCGACCTGCTGACCATGTCCACGGGGCATCAGGACGAACCAAAACTCAGCGACGAAACTCCGTGGGTCAAGGCTTTCCTGGCCCATCCGGTGCCTCACAAGCCGGGAACCCATTTCCGTTACAACACACCGGCAACCTACATGCTGTCGGCCATCGTGCAAAAGGTAACCCGCCAGATCCTGCTGGAATACCTGACACCTCGCCTGTTTGAACCGCTGGGGATCCGCGAACCGCGCTGGGACAAAAGTCCGCAGGGAATCTCGATCGGTGGATACGGTCTGTATCTTCGCACAGAGGACATCGCAAAGTTTGGCCAGTTCCTGCTGCAAAAAGGTCAGTGGCAGGGAAAGCAGTTGCTGCCGGAATCCTGGATCGATCTGGCGACATCCCGTCAGGTCTCCAACGGAAGTGATCCCATGATCGACTGGGAACAAGGCTATGGATTTCAGTTCTGGCGCTGCCGGCACGGTGCGTATCGAGGCGATGGCAAGGATGGACAGTTCTGCATTGTTCTTCCCGAACTGGACGCGGTTGTGGCAATGACCGCCAACACTTCGGATATGCGAGGCCACTTGAATATTGTCTGGGACAAACTGCTGCCGGCCTTTTCAGACAAACCTTTGGATGAGAATGCTGAAGAACAGAAACGACTCAAATTGCAGATCGAAGAGCTGAAGGCGACTCGGTGACTCTGACGATTTCGCACACCGCCCTGGTGTAATTCGATCACCAGTTGCTTTGTGTCTTCAGTCAGGCGACCGCATGTTCCATGATATCTTCCTGAGTCGTCATTGGTGTTCTGGGAATTGTCGCCGTGATTTGCCCCTCGCGCATCACCAGAATGCGATCACACAGACTCAGGATCTCCGGCAGTTCTGAGCTGATCAGCAGAATGGCTTTTCCGGATTCCGCCAGCGACTGAATGAGCTGATAGATTTCCTGCTTTGCGCCCACATCGATCCCCCGAGTGGGCTCATCAAACAGAATTACCTGCGCATCGCGCTGCAGCCAGCGAGCCAGCAGGACCTTCTGCTGGTTGCCTCCGGAAAGCGTTTTCGCCAACTGGTCCGCGTTTGAGATCCGAATTCTCAGTCGGTTCACAAAACCGACAAATGCCGAGTGTTCTTTGGCGATTCGCATCAGCCCGAGGGACTGAAACTCCTTCAGATTGGGCAATGAGAAATTCTCGCACACGCTGCGAGCCGGAATCAGTCCCTGAGCTTTACGATCTTCCGTCAGCAGACAGATGCCTTCACGAATCGCATCGCGAGGGTTTTCGATCGACACCAGTTTTCCGTTCAGCCGAATGGACCCCTGATCGGCTCGATCAGCACCGAAGATCAATCTGGCCACTTCGGTGCGGCCAGCTCCCGCCAGTCCTGTCAGTCCCAGAATCTCACCGCGATGTATAGAAAAGCTGACGTCGTGGACTCGAGGTTCGCGACGCAGACCGGTCACCTCAAGGCAAACGTCGCCCGAACATCCTGATGTCCGATGAAACTCACGATCCGCGGGACGACCGACCATCAATTCAATTAAACGTGGTCGGGTCAGTTGTTCTGTCGGAAGGTCGATGATGTAACGCCCGTCACGAAGTACGGTGACGCGATCCGCAATCTCCAGCACTTCTTCCAGCCTATGACTGACGTAGATGATGCCAATACCCTGTGCCTTCAGTTCGGCAATTAACTGGAACAGTCTTCGAACCTCCTGCGGATTCAGTGCGGCAGTGGGCTCATCCATCACCAGGATTCGCACATCCTGCGAAAGAATCCGAGCGATCTCCACCAGTTGCTGCTGAGCGATCGACAACTGCCGGACAGGAACATCCAGCGGCACATCAACGCCCATCCGTTGAAAGATCGCTTCGGCCTGCCGACGATCGTCAGTTCGCGAAATCCACCAGGGGCGATGCGAATGCCCAAGAAGAATATTGTCGCAGGCATTCAGCGCCGGAATCAGGCTCAGTTCCTGATAGACAATGCCAATGCCAGCCCGCATGGCCTCAAGTGGTCGAGTGAATCGAACGGGGATTCCATCAATTCGGATGTCACCGGAATCCGGCTGATGAGCACCTCCGAGGACCCGAATGAGAGTACTCTTCCCGGCTCCGTTTTCGCCCATCAGCGCGACGATCTGACCGCGATCCAGTCGCAGCGAAACGTCTTCCAGTGCGTTCACACCAGGAAACGTTTTGCTGACGCCATTCAGTTCCAGCAGCGGGGAACCTGAAGCGTTCATTGCTCCTGATTCGTGATCCGGAGACGACAATGATGTCACTGGATCGGATCGAGTCCAGGAGTGCCTGGCGCTCCGGGCGGTGTCGGAAAGCCACCCCCAGCTCCGGGAACCATCGGCCCCAGCAGACCTGGATTGTCTTTTAAGACCTGGACCAGGGCTCCGGGAATCGCGATCGTCACATGAGCGACCGAATCACCTGCCGATGATGACAGACTGGCCACTGCCTGCTGCGCGGGAGCCTGCAGTGGCTGCGGCAGATTTCCCATCATCAGCGGAGCCATTTGAGTTCCCATCTGCACGGCAGACTGCAGTGCGTTTCCAGCTTCCGTAGCGGCTTCGGGTTCCGTGAGACTCAACCCGATGTCAATCTTCAGATTCTCTGAGGCATGAAAACTGAACGCGGCCCCAGAGATCTTCCCCTTCACGGCGGCCACCAACTGAGCTGCAAAGGGAGGAGCTGATGGCGGCGGATCCGGAATGCTGCCACTCATGCCAGCCAGCATCGGACTGTGGAAAGCCTGAACGAGATGATTTGATGCCGAGACGAACGCAAAGTTCTCCCGAGTCGTCTCGCCGGGACCCTTCTCCATCGCCGCCGCAACTGCGGGCTCGCTTCCAATCAGAAACGTTTTTCCATCAACGGCATGCAATGTCATTTGTGGCTGATTCTGATCGGGTCGAGGCAGGACATACAGTGTCTTGCCGTTCAGATCCTTCGATGTGCTTCCTGCCGTCGCCATGGCAGCCGCAATGTCGACATCACTGGGTAACCGAATCACCATCAGCGTGTTTTCGCCTCCCAGCAGCTGCGCCTGCAGGGCGACAGGATCCGGCTGCTGTCCACTTCCTGCCTGAAGGATCACGGGCGTCATCGTGGCCATCAGATTGGCCATTCCCATCGTGACGGATTCAATCTCAGCAGGGTTGAAATTCATCTGCTGCTGCATCGTCTGCATCTGCTGCTGAAACTGAGGTGTGTCAGTCAGAGGTTTCATGAAGTCGCTGTTGAGCAGTTCCGCCGGCCGAACATACATCAGGTACTCGGTCGCTTCTGGCAGATACGACATATCCACCGGAACAACAGGGAGTGTCGTCGAACTGCCGGCTGAGGAAGTCGTGACTGTCGGAGCAACGGCCGCTCCACCCAGGAACGGATTGGAAGAATCTGTGGGTGCGGCAGGAACGCTGGTCGCCGGTTCCGGCGGAGGTTCCGGAGAATCGTTGCTGGCAACCGCCGCTGCTGGCGGCGCGGATGGGGCCGTCAGTTCCTTCAGTTTGGAGGCGATCTCTTCCCGAGCTTCACGGGCCGCCCGCAGCCGATCAGCCACAGCGACACGACGAGCCTGTTCCGCCGCCGCCTGTTGTTCTTTGGCCATTCGCGAAGCCGAATTCACTTCGGACAGATACTGCTCTTCAGTCATTTGAGATCGGCGAAGGATCGACTGGTGATTCTTCTGCCGAGTGACTATTTCAGCCCCCGATTCAATGTGCGTCTCTTCTTCGATCAACCGACGAATGTCGCCCTGAACATCTGCCAGGGCCAGATTGACCAGCTTGATGTGCTGAGGAGTGACTTCGTGCTGCAGACCCAAAGCGAAGGCCGCCTTTGCTTTTTCTTCCTCACCCGCTTCGGCCAGTGCTACGCCATGCAGGTAGAAGTAACGAGGATCGGTACCGGTCGCTGTCAGCAGTTCAAACTTTTCCAGGGCCGTCTTCAGATCGCCTTCGGATCGAGCTGCCAGAGCATCGCGGTACAGCGTCTTCAGGTGTGCGTCGGCCGGATCGGATTTCAGTTCATTTCGAGCGGCCGTCCGGAACCGTTCAATCCGAGTTCGGAGTGCGCCCTGAGTTCGTTCGAGCGCTCGATTAACCGCGCGGGACTGACTCCATCGAGCCTCCAGGGTTGCGGCTGCTTCGAAGTCAGCGTCACCGTTCTTTCCGGATTGTTCCGCCAGAATGCCGCGATAATAATAAATTCGGGCGTCGTCCGAACCGCCGGCAATCATTTCTGACAGTGCCTGCTCGGCGCCGGACGTGTCACCGGTTCGCCAGGCCTCCAGTGCTGCGTT
>Ga0209573_1004570_pt1 | contig 13449 bp, 7 predicted proteins | sample TNRBio252014_DNA_FD_185870 | JGI IMG/M metagenome (GOLD analysis project Ga0209573, IMG submission 185870) | Wastewater treatment Type I Accumulibacter community from EBPR Bioreactor in Madison, WI, USA - TNR Reactor_6/25/2014_ DNA (SPAdes)... | ecosystem: Engineered > Bioreactor > EBPR >...
CCGCCGAGATCCATCGCTCCTCGAACGCCGAGCCAGCCTTCACCCCAGACCCAGTGCATCACCGGAGCATAGACAAGTACCCCCCAAATGATGGACAGAATGCTGGACTTCAGACTGCCGATGTTTCCAGCCGTGGCGATTGCGGCAACTGTCATGACGGCCGACAGGTACACGCTCAGATGAAATGTCAAAAACGCCACCTGTGTGACAGAATGATGGGGGCGTCGTGATGCGAACAGCGGCTCCTCCGCGTTACCCTGAGCCTCCAGAGTTCGAAATCCGGCAAACTGGAGATCCCCGATTACTCCACCACGTCCCATCAGGTGTCGTTCATCAACCATTTCGGCCTCTCGTTGAATTGTGGCTTCTATTGAAAGCGGAGGTGCTTCCGAAGCACTATGCGGCGTCGTTCCGGCCGACGGCCCAAACGTGAGGCTGTAAACGACAATCACCCACAGACACGAATGCAGCACCAGCAGCTTCAGCCAGAAGTCCGGACGAAGCCCGTTTTGAGGTGAGAACTGTCCACGAGAAAACAAAAGTGCGCAGGCTGGCAGCAGCGTGAACAACAGCAGCACGCTCACGGCCGACAGCCAGCTCATTTGCACCGCGTCAAACTCACTGCCCCATTGCAGTATCATTCGTTAATGCTCCTGATGGGTTTTCCCGATCCTCGGTTCAGGACCAGGACCTGATTTGCAGTTGCGCCGGGGAACTCTTCCACCGAGTCTGCAACCGGTCCGTCCGGCCAGTCCACCACAATACGATCGATGGTCTCAGCAGATCCCAATCCAAAGTGCACAACAGCTTCATTACTGCACAGGTAACTGGTTTGCGGAACACAAAACCCAGTGGTCCGACGTTTGTCAGCCAGGTCCAGCGTCACACGAGCTCCGAGAGCGTCTCTGCCGCCTGCTCCCGTCCTGACTCGCACCTTCAGCCATTGGCCTTGTTTGGGAAGATCGTTGCGATAGCTTCGAGCTGACGAGCCACAGTTGGTGACGATCAGATCCAGGTCACCATCAGCATCCAGATCGGCATACATGAGGCCTCGACCAGATGCAAAGGCCGCTGTCAGATCTCCTCCCGATCCGGCTGAATCGCGGAACTGCTTATTTTCGGTGCCCATCAGGAACTTGTTCTCGTCGACATACGCCTTCCAGTATTCCCGATCATTGCTGATCAGTGTTTTTTGCTGCTGAAAGTGGTCTTCGCCATGAAAAGGGAATCCGGAATGACACGGAATGACTAACCCATTGACAATCGGCAGATCCAGAAGTCCGTCATGATCGAGATCGATCAGTGCGGTTCCCCAGCCTGTATGTTTCCGAGTGGCCGAATCAATTCCGGAGCCCGGCGTCTGATCCACAAACACGCCGCCTTCTACCGCCAGATACAGAGTGGCTGTTTCTTTGGAAAGATGTGTAATCAGGATGTCAGGACGAGTGTCGAAGTTGACGTCTCCCAGGGCAACTCCCATCCCTGCTTCTGCCATGCCGTTTCCATTGACGGCGATACCCCGAAGCTGGGCTTCCTCCAGGAATGTTCCGTTCTGCTGATTGACCCATAATCGATTGGCGGCACCGTCATTGGCGACCATCACATCCGGCCAGCCATCACTCGTCAGGTCCGTGCAGATCACGCCGAATCCAAACGTTGTTGCGGTGGAGAGTCCAGCTTCCTGGGTGACGTCGCGAAATCGAACGGTGCCTGCAGAATTATCAGCCGCGGCGGTTTCGTTGTGGTACAGGCGGTCGATCGTGGGCAGAAACTTGTGTGGCCCGCAATAACTGACAAGTCCATGCTGAAATCCGCACGCGACCGAATGGCCATACGTCGGATCTGCCGTGTAATTGACCACGAACAGGTCCAGCCAGCCATCGCGATCATAATCAAAGAACGCGGCGGCGGTTCCCCATTCGTTCTCGGTTGATCCCAGACTTGCCGTGATATTTTCGAAGTGCCCCATTCCGGTGTTGCGATAGAGAGCATCTTGCCCGTAATTCGCGATAAACACGTCGGGCCAGCCATCGTTGTCCACATCACCGACGGCAACGCCAGCGCCGTATCCAGTATCGCCCAGGCCGGTTTCCTGAGTGACGTCGCGAAAGGTTCCGTCGTCAAGCTGACGGAACATTCGGTTTTCAAATCGAACGTCCGGAGGAAGTGGCTGCAGGGCCTTTGGAGATTGTCCGCAGTTCACAAAATACAGATCCAGGCGACCGTCGCCGTCATAATCCAGCACAGCCGCTCCGGCCCCGATGGATTCGGGCATGAAATACGTCCCGAGCGGCCCGACGACATGGTCAAACCGGATGTTCCAGTCGTCAGTGACATCCTTCAGACCTGGCGAGGTACGGGTGGTTCGCGTGGTGATGGTTTCCTCAAGGCATTCGTACTTCGGAATCGCATCGTCGGGCAATTGAGCCAGATCCTGCTGCGCGCGATCCTTCAGTCGTTTTGTCTGCGTCACGACCAGCCAGACCAGCAGACCCGCACAGATCAGTGCAACGCCTATGCGTACAGCCAGTGGCAGTTTTCCCGGCGGAATACTGTCGCTCACAGCAGCCTCATTCCGTGATTCAACGAACCGGACCTGTGCCGGAATTCTGAGAAAGAAGTTGCCGCAGGCGATTGAGTTCCTGGACTGCGGCGGGCTGGTTAGCATCGACGATCGCATCAGCGGATTCCAGTTCGTCACGAGCTTCTGACGTTTTTCCATTGCGGAAAAGTTGGTTGATCAGCCCCAATCGAATCCATGGATCGGATGGCGAATCCAGTTTGGCCCGGCGATAGGCCGTCAGGCATTCGTCTGTGCGTCCATCAAGAGCCAGCAGATCAGCCCAGGCAGCGCGAGCCATGCCGTAATCGGGCTTGAGTGCAAGACAGGTTTCCAGGCTCTGCATGGCACCAGCACGATCTCCCAGCTGCGACTGCATGACGGCATGATGGAATCGCAGCAGGGGATCGTCCGGAAACGCCTGACACAGTCGCTCAGTCTCTGCTGCGGCCTCCTGCAATCGTCCCTGGTCTCGCAGCGTGAGAGCGAGATTCAGTGCTGGCCGAGACCGCTCAGGGAATCGACGAGCGAGCGTGGCCAGCACCTGCGCCGCCTGATCCAGCTGTCCCTGCTGCCTCAGTTGATCAGCACTGAGGGAAGCAACCGCACCGCTGACGTCTGTTCTTTGGACCTGCTCCATCCACGAGTCTGCCACGGCCGTCAACATCGGCGCATTCTCGTGCAGCAATGCAGCGGCTTCATCTGCTCGGCCCTGCTGCTGTTTGCTGCGCGCGACTTCCAGCAGAAGGTCTCGCGAAACGGAGTTCCTGCTCCGGGCCAACTCGAGCCAGCGAGTGGCTTCGTCCGGGGTATTCTGCAGTCGAGCGATTCTGGCGAGCTGGACATAGACCGATCCGTGGCATTCGGGATTTTGCGACAACCTTTCCAGATGCTGCTGCGCGGATTCAAAACTCCCGAGCGTCATCAGGGCAGCAACCAGTCGAAGCCGAAGAGGTTCAAAATTGCTGTCCAGACGCAGGGCGGTTTCGAAGTGGGCCACAGCGGCCGACAGATCCGTTTGCTCCAGGATGATGCCGGTGAAGTAATGCCATCGGGGCTCCTGAGGATCGAGCTGCTTTGCCATTTCGAAGCATGTGATGGCTTCCCGCGGGCGATCGTGCTGCATCAGGCACATTCCATACTGACCCCATAAAGCGGCCGACGCGGGATTCTTTTCCAGCCGCCGTCGAAGATCAGTCAACGCTTCGGCAACAACCGCCGTCACTTCGTTGGGTTCAATTGTGGGAATAGCGACTGTTGGTTGTTTGGCTTTCCAATTCAGAACTATCGCAACCAACAGCGCCAGCATCAGTCCGCCCCCCAGACCGCAAAGGCCGATGCGGCGAATTGACGGATTCGAACCTGTCGGCTGAACAGGCTGAATATCTGGAACGGCAACGTGCGATTTGGGCGAGTGGCTGCTGTCGTTTGACGCGGCATCGGTCATGGCAATGAAACCCCTGAACTCGGTCGCGGAACCGTGATGCCACTTCCTTTTTTCACAACCACCTGCCGATCAGCCGAACCTGCCGGGAACCGTTCCGTCTGATCGGGCGAGTCCGGCCATTGCACATCGATGAATTCATATTGTGTGTGGCTGCCAAGTCCAAAATGCACACGAGGATCCTGAGACGCCAGATAGCCGATGTGGGGTTGCACTTCGGCCGTCCATTGTCGACCTTTGACGGAGACTGTAATGCGAGCTCCGAAGGCATCACGTTTCCATGCGGCGTTAATGGCCCGGACCTGCAGCCAGTGTCCCTGGCGCGCTGCGACATTCTCATAAACTCGGGCCGGCGCGGAGACGCTCGTTACCAGTAGATCGATGTCTCCGTCATTGTCCAGATCGCCGGCTGCGAGACCTCGTGACACTTCGACCGGGGCCAGAAAAGGGTCCTGCGATCCAATTGTGACGAACTGTCCGTTCGGAAGTCGACGGAACAACTGATTCTTCTCTGCGTATTCGTTCCATTGCGTGACGTTTGCCTCCTCACGCAACATCGGAGCTCGCATGACGCGACCATTCACGATGGCCAGATCCGGTTCTCCGTTCAGATCAAAGTCCCGAGCGACCACACCGAATCCGGTAAAGTTTCGGGATGCTTCTCCCAGACCGGATGAGGCGGTCTGGTCCAGAAACGTTCCGTTTTCCACCTGCAGATACAGCGTATTGGTTTCCCCTCGCAGATGTGTGAGAAAAATATCCTGTCGATTGTCTGAATTCAGATCGGCCAGAACGGTTCCCATGCTCGCCTGAGGACGCCCCTGCAGATCGACCGCACAACCTCGCAGATCGGCCTGGTTCTCAAAACGACGCTCAGCGTTCTGAATCCACAGAAAATTGGGCTCCATGTCGTTGGCCACATAGATGTCAGGCCGTCCGTCCCCGCTGAAGTCCGAACAGATCGCGCCCAGCCCCTTGCCGATTCCCGTGGCGATCCCTGAGGCGATTGACACTTCTTCAAACTTCCCCGGCTCTCCATCGGATCCGCGATTGCGAAACAACTGATCTGATGTGCCTGAAAACGACAGTGGTCCGCAGTAATCCCGCCGACCGGCTCCATCCTGGCAGATGGTACCGGGAAAATAGTCGACATAATTGACGACCAGCACATCCAGCCAGCCATCCTGATTGTAGTCAAACATCACTGCGGCGGTGGACCAGTGATTCGACTGAATGCCACATGAGTCCGTCACATCCACAAACTGCAGCTCGCCCTGATTGCGATGGACCCGGACACCGGCCGAGGACGTTGTCAGGACATCTGAATCTCCGTCATTATCCAGATCTCCCCCGTAACATCCCATGCCGAAGCCAGCGACCGATAATGCGGCCCGAGTGGTCTCGTCGCGAAACGTACTGTCCTGCTCCTGCATGAGCACTCGACACAGATTTGCCGGCCGCGTTTTTGACGGTTCCGATGTATCCTGCAGTGTGTCCGGATCCCCTGGTACCAGAACCACGTCCAGACGTCCGTCGTTGTTGAGATCGATCAGGGAACAGCCACTGCCCATAATCCCCGGCATCTCAAAGCGGGATTCACTCGAAACGTGATAGCCTTCGAGACCTGTGATCTCTGTGCGTTCTCGAAACCACACGACGCTGGAAGCATCTTCAGTTTTTGACTCGGATCCCGAATCTGCGGCGTGTTCAACCGCCGATTCCCGTGCACATCCCGGCATTCCAATCGAAAGCCAGATGTTGCATAAAAGCAAGAGAATCTTCAGTCGGATCGAATTGTGTTTGACGAACAGGAACAATCCACGACTCCGGACGACTGTCTGGTTCTGATTGCTGGTGAGTGCTGTGCAGGTGATGTCAACACGGACACTGGGTCATTCAACACAGCATGTGCGTTGACGTCGAATCCGGAGTGTACTCCGAATGAAACGAGGAATCGAAGGGAGCCAGATCACGTGGACACGGTCGAGATGGGACGGTGGCTGATTCGGCTGACGATCTGGATCGCCGTCATCGGTTGGCTCGTGCGAGTCTTTGCCGAGCTGTCACCGGCAATGCAGCAGCGTTGGTGGCCATGGATTCGTCGTGGATGGATGGTCGCGGCGGTTGCCTGTTTTGCTCACGGATTGGCGGCCATGGCATTTGGTCACTGCGGGAGTCTTGCCAATGCCCTGCGGTACACCGGCATGGAAACGCGGCGAGTGTTCGGAGTGGAGCTGCCGGAATCGCTGTACGTGAACTTTGCGTTTGTCGCCATCTGGCTGGCAGACGGTGTTCGGACGTTCCAGATCAAGACACCAGAGCCCATGGGAAAACTCCGTCATTGCGTCTGGATTGTGATGATGTTCAATGCCACCGTTGTCTTCGGCCCGGCCTATTGGAGCCCGGCGGCCTTCCTCGCAGGGATCGCGTTTCTGACCCTCGCCCTGAAGGGTAGGTACTGGCCAGACGACCAGTGAAGCTGCGTGTCGCCTCAGACGAGGAGGGTAAATCCCTGCAGGGAGTATTTGCCTTCAGTTCTTCTGCGGTCAAAATGATCGAACAAATTCTGTTGTATCATTGGTCCTTGACACGTTTGAGTCTAACTCCGCGACAGGCGTGCACCGTGCGCGCATGTTTTCAGGTAGCGAACAACGTGAGCGGATTCTTACCATCGAGCTGTCAGGCTCCCTGGGGTCAGGGGATTTCATCCCTTGTTTGAGTTTGCCGAACGCCGTTTTCCGCCGGGAATTTCGCCTGAAAGCCAACCCAGAATCAACGCTGGGCCAGGCTGTCGACTGTTGTCTGAATGGTTGCCACCCGCTGTATTCATGGCGTACCGCCCGCCAGGATTCTGAGATGAAACACACCCAGTCGAATTCCGGTTTGCTGCCCTTGCTGATGTCGATGGGGATGATGTTTCACACAGGAAGTGTTGCCGGACAGGAAGTCGCAGCAGTGACGGTTGACGAAAAGCCCGTTGCGATCCCGGCCACTGCCACTCCAGGGCAGCCACCGACTGCGACCGCACCACCAGCGTCGACACAACCTCAACCAACCCCGGGGCAGCCGGCAACTCCTGCGAGTGGCGGGAACACGGCGGCCGTTCGCAGACCAGCGGCCGACAAATTTGTCCCGCAACCGATCAATCAGGAAATCCGTCGTAATCCGGACGGCAAAGTTACCTTCAGCATCGCTGGTCAGCCCTGGGAACCAGTGCTGCAATGGCTGGCCGATGCGTCAGCACTTTCCCTGGACTGGCAGGAGTTGCCTGGCGATTCGCTGAACCTCATTACGACGCGCAGTTACACCATGGTCGAAGCGCGGGATCTGATCAATCGCCATCTGCTTAGTCGTGGATTCTCCATGATTGTCAACGGCGAGATCATGTCCATTGTCAAAGCGAAGGACCTGAATCCGGCAATGGTTCCTCGCGTTTCACCGCAGGAACTTGCTGGCCTGCCGGACCACACCATCTGCAAAGTGTCGTTCGACCTCGACTGGCTGATTGCCGACGAAGCGGTGGACGAGCTGAAACCGATGCTCAGTTCAGCCGGGCAGATTCACAAACTCAGTCGGACCAACCGGCTGGAAGTCATCGATACGGCGATCAGCCTGAAACAGATCTGGGAACTGATTCAGTCTGAGCAAACCGGAGATGGCGAGGAACAGCTGGTTCGTGCATTCCGCATGAAAAATCGCCGAGCCGATGATGTGATCAAAATGCTGCGCGAGCTGCTGAAGCTGCAGCCACCCAGTGGCGAGGGTGGTGGCGGCGGGTCGATGGACCCAAATATGGGCATGCAGATCATGCAGCAGATGCAACAAATGCAGCAGGCCATTCAGCAGGCCGCTGCACAACCGGGTGGAGCTGGTGGAGCGGCAGCGCGTCAGAAGAAGGAAACGCGTCTGGTCCTGAATCAACGTGAAAACATGATTCTGGCACAGGCACCCCCCGATCAGATGGCCATCATCCAAAAGGCGATTGAACAGATTGATGTTCCGAACGGCGCTGAAGGCGGCCTTCTGCAGCAGATCAATCGGATGCAGATCTATCGACTGGAATCCGTCGATCCTCAGACGCTTTCTGATCTGTTGCAGCAACTGGGCGATCTGGAACCAGACACCATGCTGAAGGTCGACAAACAGAAACGCTCCATCATTGCCTGGGCCTCACTCGCTGACCATCTGACCATTCGAACTCTGGTGGATAAGCTGGATCAGTCATCCCGCCAAATTGAAGTGATTCCCCTTCGATCACTCGATGCCGAATACGTCGCGGGAACCATTCGCCTGCTGATGGGGCAGGAAGAGGAAAAAGAAGAAAACCCCTTCAATCGACGCTACGGGTTTTATGGCTTTGACATGATGGCCCAGCAGTCTCCGAAGGAGCCCTCATTCCGAGTCGAAGCCGATACCGAAAACAATCGACTGCTCGTGAACGCCAATTCCATCGAGATGGATGAGATCCGGGATCTGCTGACCAAGCTGGGTGAACTGCCGGATCCGGCGGCCGCAAATGATCGAGTCCGCGTTTATGATCTGAATCCGGAAGAAGACCTTGAGTCGTTTCGGAAGCAGATCGAACGATACTGGCGACGCGGCAATCAACTGGAATTTGATCTGCCGGCCCCAACCAGACTGCCTGACGCGCCGTCTTCAGACAACAAGGACAATGAGTCAGACAAGGTGGGGCCGGGCAAGCTCGCGCCGCATGATTCCTCCGCACCCGAGAAGGCGACACCAACCAGCGCTTCGCAGTCGACTCAGGAAACGTCGAATCATGTGCGGATCTGGCGAAACCCAAACTCCGTAAAACAGACTCAGCGGTCGTCGACTGCCGAACTGGATCAGATGCTGGCGGACCATCGCCGTCAGACCCAGGCCAAAGCGAAATCCAACAGTTCCGCCGGAAAGGGTGTACTCACAAATCTGGTCGATGAAAGTCAAACGCCGGAAGCCCTGGTTCAGAACCCCAGACAATCTGCATCCAGCTCGACCGCCGAGCCATCTGATCAGAAGAATCAGACAGACACTCCGCCATCGCAGAACGACAACCCCACGGAACTGCGAATCAGCGCTGAACTGATCGAAAAACTGCGTCAGCAACTGGAAGCAGCTGAGGCAGACGCCGGTAAGTCCAAAACGGCAGCGGAACCGGATCACTCTGAGCATTCAGAAGCACCGGCGACGGACAGAGCTGTCGGAGCAAATGGAGCTGTCCGCATCACCGTGGCTCCGGATGGCAAGCTGATTGTCAGCAGTGAAGACCCTGTCGCACTCGCCGAAATGGAAGCACTGATCGCTCAGGTCGCGACGCCTCGCCGTTCCTTCCGTATCTTTCGTCTGAAGTACGCAACTCCATCATGGGTGACCCTGAACCTGAAGGACTTCTTCAAGGCAGAGGAAGAAACCAAATCCGGTCTGGAATACGACCCGTACTGGGGCATCATGCCCGCTCAGAAGAAGGCCAAAGGTCCCCGCACGCTGTCTCGTCGTCGACAGCCACAGTTCATTTCCGACAACTTCACCAGCACAATCCTGGTACGAGATGCCGACGCCAAACAACTGGAGACCATTGAAGACCTGATCGCCATTTACGACGTGCCGGAACCTTCAGATTCGCGATCCATGCGAGTGACCACGATCTTTCGCCTGGAACATGCGCGAGCAACTTCGGTAGCCGCGGCGGTAAAGGATGTGTTTCGGGATCTTCTAAGCTCCAACGACAAGGCCCTGGAAAAGGACGACAAGGCTCAGCGTCAGAGCAGCGGGGGACTGGTCACGTTTCTGCCCGGGTCGAGGGGTGGTGGAGAAAACAAGGACGAGGAAGAAGAACCCATCCGCTTCAAAGGCTTGCTGTCGATCGGCATTGATGAAAGCTCAAACACGTTGATTGTTTCGTCGGCGGGAACGCTCATGGACACCATCTCCGAAATGATCGAAGCACTTGATAAGGCTGCCGATTCCTCTTCTGTCGTGCAGGTGGTGAAGGTCGATCCGAGTGTGGATCTGGGCCTGATTCAGGAACGTCTGCGAGAATTGATGAAGAGTCAACGGCCCGAAAAACAACCAGGGCAGCCGAATGGCCAGCCAGTGCCAGGACAGCCCGTCCCCGGACAACCTGGCATTCCATCTGGTGACCCGGCAGCGGCTGTAGAAGCCAACTGATGAAGTTCGAAGATGTTCAAGCCCCTGCGGTCAACATTGCATCGTTACTCCGTCCCTTCTCCCGCGCGGGGAGAAGGTGGCCGACAGGCCGGATGAGGGGCGATGCCCGCTGCATAAGATCTGACACTCCAAGAGATGCCCATGCCAGCAAAACGTCTGATTGTCATCACAGGAGTCTCCCGAGGACTGGGCCGCGCTCTGGCCGAAGGATTCACTCGACTCGGTCACACCGTTGCCGGATGCGCTCGGTCAGCAGCCGCCGTGGAGCAGCTCAATCAAACGCTGGCGCCGTCCCATTTTTCTGCGCTGGATGTGGCTAGCGACAGCGAGGTTCGGGATTGGGCGGAACAGGTTTTGGAACAATTTGGTCCGCCCGATCTGTTGATCAACAACGCGGCGGTGATCAATCGAAACGAAAAACTCTGGCAGATTTCTGCAGAGGAGTTTGATCGTTCGATGGCGGTGAATGTCAGCGGCACGGCGAATGTGATTCGTCACTTTGTCCCGGCGATGGTGCACTTGTCCCGAGGCGTGATTGTGAATCTCAGTTCGGGCTGGGGACGTTCAGTCTCTGCAGAAGTCGCTCCATATTGTGCGACGAAATGGGCGATTGAAGGACTGACGCAGGCTCTGGCCGAAGAGCTGCCGGACGGCATGGCTGCCATTCCCCTGAATCCCGGAATCATCAATACTGAAATGCTGCGAAGCTGTTTTGCGTCTGGCGCCGAGTTGTACCCGGCGCCGAACGAATGGGCACGACGAGCAATCCCGTTTCTGCTGGGACTAGGCGCGAAGGAGAATGGCCAACCGCTGACAGTTCCAGAATGAAGGCGAGAGCCTGTTTGCCATTTGAGTCTGGATCACGACAATGACGTGTCTGGCAGAGGGACAGGCGTTCGCTGGATTGCGGTGATTCTCTGAATCGCAGTGATGCAGAGGAAAGTCCGGGCTCCACAGGACACGGTGGTGGGTAACGCCCACCGTCCGCGAGGATCGGGAAAGTGCAACAGAAAGCAAACCGCCGATCGGAAGGTCTTTCGAGACCTTCAGGAGGTAAGGGTGAAACGGTGCGGTAAGAGCGCACCAGCGGTTCGGGTGACCGAGCCGGCTGGGTAAACCCCATCGGGAGCAAGGCCAAGCAGAAGGAACGACTGCCTTCGGGCAGTCCCGAATCGGTCCGGTTCGTCACACTTTCGGGTCGGCTGCTTGAGGTGTCGAGTAATCGGCATCCCAGATAAATGAACGCTCACGACAGAACCCGGCTTATCGTCCCTCTGCCAGTCTTCCCATTTGAGTAGCCGAATTCGTGAAATGGCAGACCGGCCGGTTCACACCGGCCGCTCGCCCAGTCGTCCGAAGTGCCTTGCTTTATGCATTTCGACGAGCGGGATGCGTCAGCTTCCCGGTACACGACCAAGCTCGTGGACGACAAAGTCTGGGTGCCCCGACCACGCGCCGTTGTTGTCACACGGAGACACGGAGACGCGAAGGAGGGCAGGAATCGCAAAATGCCTGCGATCGCGATTTCTCCGCGTGCCCCGCGCCTCCGCGTGAGACATTTGCAGGGAAAGTTTTGGGCGGGAAATTGGGGCCATCCAGACTCCACCAGCTCAGCCGCCCTGGCGACTTGATGCAGCGAAGCTGATGTGACACAGAACTACCACGCATTCGCGGGTGCGGCCGTGCGGGAATACAGGTTGTCGCATGTGCGATCAAACAGTCCGACGCTGTTCCACGGGCGAATCGCGTCAGTGAGCCAGATTTCAAATTCAGAAATGACCTGATCCCGAACCGGTGCCGGACATTGCCGACACGAATCCAGTCGCTCGCGAGCTTCCTTCAGCATTGCTCGAAACGCCGGGTCGTCGCTGCAGAGAAATCCGACTTCATGCAGCTGATTGCCGGGAGCCTGTTCCATGCTGGTTGCTGCGGCAAAGTACAGCATGCCCCACAAACACCACAGGCGAAAGGAAGGCAGCCCCGCATAACACCCTTCCACAAGTTCATCCACAACACACAATTCCTCTATCAGTTGATCAGAATATCGCTGCAGTCGTTCGTGCCGCGAACTGTCGGGTGCGGACGTTGTCAGGATTTCCGCCAGCCGAGCGACGCTGAAGATCGTATGAGCCAGTCCGGAACTGTGCAGCGGATCAATGAAGCCGACCGTGTTCACAATGGCGGCCCAGTTTCGCCCGGCGGCTGTCTGTGCCAGTCGCTGGATTCGACCTGTGGCAACCAGACCGGATTCCGGTGACACGATCGTGGCGTTCGCGAACTGTCTTCGCAAAAACGGCGACCGATCCAGCCTTCGCTGCCATTCGTCATGAGGACCACCTGCCGCCAATTGCGAGTCCGCAAGGCGATCATCGATCATAAACCCGGCACTTAAGATGCCGTCGTCAAATCGAAGCTGCCACATCCAGCCATCATCAAAGACCTGATGTACGGCCGCGTCGTCACAATGATAGGGAAATCGGTCGACTGATATACCGTGTTCCTTCAACAGTGTTTCGCAGGGAACTGTGTCGGAAAAATGAGCGAACAGGGACCGCGAACAAGTTTTCAGTCGATCGGACTGATCCGGGATCTTCAGCCAGCTCAGCACGCCCTTTGACGCCCCTGTCGCGTCCACAAGGAAATCGGCGTCGCAGTCGATGGCGCCCGTTCCGCCCTGCCCTGTCAGAGACCAGAGTTCGCGATCCGGATTGCTGGGCGATCGGACCAACTGCAGTTCATAGCGGCAGTCTTCAATAGTTGTCACTCCGGACGCGCGAGCCAGTTCAAACACGAATTTGTCGACATCACTACGCATCCAGTGCGTGTCCGAATGAGCGTCATCGACACTGGCGGATACCAGCATCCGTCGCGCGTCGAAATCTGACGTCTCAGGATCTGTCAGTGGGATCTGGTCAAAGTATGTGAAGCCCCGTTTTCGTCCACACATCAGATCCGGATGCGCGGCTTTCCATGTTCCCCAGTGGCACAGCGGCTTCAGTTCAGGGATTCGGTAGACGTCTGCGATACCGGACAGAGTGCGATCTGCCAACGGAGTTGATGATTCGCCGATGGCAAAGCGAGGATGATGCGTGCGATCGACCAGTACCACCGTCTTTCCGGCACGTGCCAAAATTGTGGCCAGCAGACTTCCGCCAAAACCGGACCCCAGGATCAGAACATCTGCACAAACTTGCGTCATTGGTCAAAGACTCTGAGTTTCATTCAGTCGTTTCAGGGTGGCAATCTGCCGCAGTGTTGCATCAGGATCGCGGGGATC
>Ga0209573_1004571_pt1 | contig 13449 bp, 9 predicted proteins | sample TNRBio252014_DNA_FD_185870 | JGI IMG/M metagenome (GOLD analysis project Ga0209573, IMG submission 185870) | Wastewater treatment Type I Accumulibacter community from EBPR Bioreactor in Madison, WI, USA - TNR Reactor_6/25/2014_ DNA (SPAdes)... | ecosystem: Engineered > Bioreactor > EBPR >...
TGCCCGACGTGCTCGCCAACGCCGGCGGCGTCACGGTCTCGTACTTCGAGTGGGTGCAGGACTTCTCCAGCTTCTTCTGGACCGAGGACGAGATCAACGAGCGCCTCGAGCGCATCATGGTCGCCGCCTTCACCGCGATCTGGAAGGTGGCGCAGGAGAAGCAGGTGTCGCTGCGCACCGCGGCCTTCATCATCGCCTGCGCACGGGTGCTGGAGGCGCGCGCGGAGCGCGGGCTGTATCCGTAAGAGCGTGAGGAGCGTGGCGTCGGGCGCGAGGCGCGCACCGCCCGCCCTGTGCAGGAGCGCCGCGAGGCGCGAAAGCGGCGCCCCGATCCGCGCCGTGGCGGCTTCACCGCACCGTTCGCGCCTTGCGGCGCTCCTACAGGAACCGGCACGGCCCGGGGCGGATGTAGGAGCGGCGCAAGCCGCGAACACGGCGCATGGAATCCGCGCCCTCGCTCCATCGCCGCCGCGTTCGCATGATCATGGCCGCTTTCGCGCCTTGCGGCGCTCCTACGGGGAACCCGCGTCACGCCCTGTGCAGGAGCGCCGCGAGGCGCGAATGCGGCGCCCCGATCCGCGCCGTGGCGGCTTCACCGCACCGTTCGCGCCTTGCGGCGCTCCTACGCGTACCCCGCGCCACGCGTTCCGCCTCCTGTAGGAGCGCCGCGAGGCGCGAAAGCGGCGCCCCGATTCGCGCACCACGCCCGCTTTGGCGGGCGGCGATCGCTCAAGGCTTGAGGCGATACCCCGTCCGCAGCATCCAGGTCGCCACACCGACGAACACCGCGAGGAAGAGCACCGTCATCGCCAGGCTCACCCCCACCGCCACGTCGGCGGTGCCGAAGAAGCTCCAGCGGAAGCCGCTCACCAGATACACCACCGGGTTGAACAGCGACACCGTGCGCCACGCCGCCGGCAGCATGTCGATCGAGTAGAAGCTGCCACCCAGGAAGGTCAGCGGGGTGATGATCAGCAGCGGCACCAGCTGCAGCTTCTCGAAGTTGTCCGCCCAGATGCCGAGGATGAAGCCGAGCAGGCTGAAGCTGACCGCGGTGAGCAGCAGGAAGCCGATCATCCACAGCGGGTGCTCGATGCGCAGCGGGACGAAGAAGGTGGCGGTGGCGAGGATGATCAGGCTCAGGATCACCGCCTTGGTCGCCGCCGCGCCCACGTAGGAGAGCACGATCTCGAAGTGCGACACCGGCGCCGACAGGATCTCGTAGATGGTGCGCGAGAACTTGGGGAAGAAGATGCCGAAGGACGCGTTCGACACGCTCTGGGTGAGCAGGTTGAGCATGATCAGCCCGGGGACGATGAAGGCCCCGTAGCTCACGCCCTCCACCTCGGGGATGCGCGCACCGATCGCCGAGCCGAAGACGACGAAGTACAGCGAGGTGGTGATCACCGGCGCCAGCACGCTCTGCAGCAGCGTGCGCTTCGTGCGCGCCATCTCGAAGAAATAGATCGCGCGGACCGCATGCCAGTTCATCGTGCGCCCTCCCCGGCCGGTTCGCGCTCGCTCACCAGGCTGACGAAGATCTCCTCCAGCGAGCGCTGGGTGGTGTGCAGGTCGGCGACGGCGATGCCGGCGGCGGCGAGGTCCTGCAGCAGGTCGGCGATGGCGTTGTCCTCGGTCTCGCCGCCCTGCCCCATCTCGTAGCGATAGACCAGCGTGCCGCCGGCCTTGCCCAGCGCGAGCCCGTAGCGCGCGAGCCCCGCGGGCACCTCGGCGAGCGGCGTCGCCAGGTGGAGGGTGAGCTGCTTGCCGCCGAGCTTCTTCATCAGCGCGGCCTTGTCCTCGACCAGGATCAGCTCGCCCTTGGCGATCACGCCGATGCGGTCGGCCATCTCCTCGGCCTCCTCGATGTAGTGCGTGGTCAGGATCACGGTGACGCCACTGTCGCGCAGCCGGCGCACGAGCTGCCACATGTCGCGGCGCAGCTCCACGTCCACCCCGGCGGTGGGTTCGTCGAGGAAGAGGATGCGCGGCTCGTGCGACAGCGCCTTGGCGATCAGCACCCGGCGCTTCATGCCGCCCGAGAGCATCATCAGCTTCGCGTCCTTCTTCGCCCACAGCGACAGGTCCTTCAGCAAGCGCTCGAGGTAGGCCGGGTCGGGCGGCTTGCCGAACAGGCCGCGCGAGAAGCTCACCGTGTTCCACACCGTCTCGAAGGCATCGGTGGTGAGCTCCTGCGGCACCAGGCCGATCAGGGCGCGCGCGGCGCGGTAGTCGCGGACAATGTCGTGGCCGTCGACGCGCACGCTGCCCGCGCTGGCGTTGACCAGGCCGCACACGACGCTGATCAGCGTGGTCTTGCCTGCCCCGTTGGGCCCGAGCAGCGCGAAGATCTCGCCGCGGCGGATGTCGAGGTCGACACCCTTCAGCGCGGCGAAGCCGGAGGCGTAGGTCTTGGCGAGACCGGAGATCGAGATGATGGAGTCCATGGGCTCGAAGATAACAGATCGCCAGCGCGGCCCACGGGATCCTGCAGGAGCGCCGCCAGGCGCGAATGCGGCGGTGCAGGAACGATGCGCGGCGGTGAGGGCGGTGCGCGGCGGTGAAGGCGGAGCGGCAGCATTCGCGCCTTGCGGCGCTCCTACATGAGGGCGGAGGCCTCGCGCTCGACACGCGGACGGTTGAGCCAGGATGGGCCAGGCACCCACTCGCGCACCCAGCCGGCGACGGCCGAGGCCGGCATCGGCCGGGCGATGCCATAGCCCTGCGCCAGCTCGCAGCCGAGATCGAGCAGCAGCTCGCCATGGGTGAGCGTCTCGACGCCTTCGGCCACCGGCTGGCGGTCGAAGGCGACAGCGAGCCCGATCACGCCCTCCAGGATCGCCAGGTCCTCGGGATCGTCGAGCATGTCGCGCACGAAGCTGCGGTCGATCTTGAGCGTGCTCGCCGGCAGGTTCTTGAGATAGGTCAGCGAGCAGTAGCCGGTGCCGAAGTCGTCGAGCGCGAACAGCACGCCGAGCGCCCGGCATTCGTGCATCACGCCCGAGACCTCGGCGAGGTCGTCGAGCGCGCTGCTCTCGAGCACCTCGAGTTCGAGTTGCGCGGGCGCCACTCCGGGATGGACGGCGAAACGGGCACGCAGGCCGGCGACGAAATCGGCCTCCTCGAGCTGGCGGGCGCTGACATTGACGCTGACCGCGAGCGCAAGGCCCGCGGCGTTCCACGCATCGAGCTGGGCGAACGCCTGGTCCAGCACCCAGTCGCCGACCACCACGCCGAGCGGATGATCCTCGATCAGCGGCAGGAACTCGCCGGGCGCCAGCAGGCCGCGGTCGGGATGGTTCCAGCGGATCAGGGCCTCGACGCCGAGCACCCGCCCGCTGCGCATGTTCACCTTGGGCTGGTAATACAGCTCGAACTCGCCGCGCAACAAGCCGAGGCGGATCCGCTCGCGCCCCTCGTGGTGGTCGCGCAGGGTGCGGTCCTGCTCGTCATCGAAGAGGTGGTAGCGATCCTTGCCGCGCAGCTTGGCCTGGTACATCGCCTGGTCGGCCTGGCGCAGCAACTGGTCGGCGTCGACCGGCTCGGCCTGCGGGTAGAAGCTCACCCCCAGGCTGGCCGACACGCGCAGTTCGCAGCCGTCATCGATCCACGGCGCGGAAGCCGCCGCAAGCAGCCGGTTGAGCATCGGCACGCAGACGTCGATGGTGGGCGTGTCCTGCAACACCGCGACGAACTCGTCGCCGCCGAGGCGGGCCAGCGTATCGCCCTCGCGCAGCACCGCGCGCATGCGGTTGGCGACCGCCACCAGGAAGCGGTCGCCGACATCATGGCCGTGACGGTCGTTGATCGACTTGAAGCCGTCGAGGTCGAGATACACGATGGCGAGCCGTGCCCCCCGACGCTGCGCCATCACCATGCTCTGCTGCAGGCGGTCGGCGAGCAGGCTGCGGTTGGCGAGCCCGGTCAGCGGATCGTAGTGGGCGATGCGCTCGAGCTGCTGCTGGTGCGACTTCTGCGCGGTGATGTCGGTGAACAGCGCGACGTAGCGCTGGGTGCGCCCCGCGTCGTCGCGGATCGCGCTGATGGTCAGCAGTTCGGCGTAGAGGCTGCCGTCCTTGCGTCGATTCCAGATTTCACCGCTCCAGTGGCCGCGCTCGCGCAAGGCCTGCCACATCTGCGCGTAGTGCTCCGCCCCCTGGCGCCCGGACTTGAGCACGCGCGGGTTCTGCCCGATCAGCTCCTCGCGGGCATAGCCGGACAGGCGGCAGAACGCCTCGTTGACCTCGAGGATGGTGCCATCGGCATCGGTGATCGAGATGCCCTCGCGGGCGTGGGTGAACACCATCGCAAGCTGGCGCAGTTCGGCATTGGAACGGGTGAGCTCGAGCGTGCGCTCGTGCAGGCGAGCCTCGGCGGCCTCGCGGCGGGCGACCTCGGCGGCGAGCGCCGCGTTGTCGGCCTCCAAGCGCACGCGTCGATGTTCGGCGGCCTCGACGTCCGAGCGCAGGCGCTCGGCGCGCTGGCGCTGGCGCGCGAAGGCGAGCCAGACCAGGGTCAGCGCGAACGGGAACGCCCCGAGCCCCGCCAGGAAGCCGGGTGAAACGCCCTGCCCGTGCGCATCGGCCTCGGCGATCAGGGTCAGCATCGACAGCTCGGTCCCCGGAATCGGCGAGCGCACGGCCAGCATCGCACGCCCCAGCCCGAGCCCGAGCCCGAGCCCGCTTTCCAGCTTCGCCTCCGGCGTCACCGCACCGACGGGTGCGGCGGCGAGGGTGGCGGCGATCTCCGGCGTCAGCGTCGGCTCGCGCTCGGAGGACGCCACCAGCCGGCCGTCGGGACCGATCACCATCTCGAGGTAGCGGACCTCCCCGTCCGCGCGATCCCCGATCAGCATCGCCCCGAGCGTATCGAAGCGTCCCATCGCGAGGATGAAGCCGCGCCGCTCGCCGCGGTAGGACACCGGGGCGAAGACCTCGTAGCAGCAGGCGTCGTAGTCGATATGCAGGCGCACCACGTCACCGCCCGGCAGCCCCGGTCGCAGCGGCGGGGCGATACCGGCACCCGCCACCCGCCGACCGGCCTCGTCCATCAGGCGCAGGCTGGAAAACACCGGCAGGCTGCGCAGGGTCTTGCCCTGCAGGTAGTCGTCGAGGCGGCGGTCGATCGCGTCCAGGCTGAGGTTGAGTCCGTAGCGCGAGGACATGCCGAGCGCCTGGTTGACGAAGTAGTCCTGGATCTCCCGGCTCTCGGCGATCTGCGCCGCATCCTGGGCCCGCTCGTCGAAGAAGTCGGCGATGACCGCGGCACGGCGCTCGCTGTCGGCGAGCAGGCGGCGGTCGGTCGCCTCCAGCAGCAGGCGCTGCGAGGAGAACACGCTCCACAGCAACGCGAGGGAGTAGGCCAGGAAGAGCCCGACGATGATCAGCGCCGCGTGGCGCCCGAGCAGGGACCTCGCTCCGCTCATGGCCGCACTCCCTCAGCCCGCCTGGCCGGCGAAGAACTCCGGAAAGTAGCGGCGGATGCCCGGATAGTACTTGTCGACCAGCGCATCGTAGCGCCCGTCGGTCTTGATCTGGCGCAGGTAGGCATTGAACGCGTCGCGCAGGGCCGGCGCCTCGCGCGGAAAGGCTGCGGCAAGCAGCTGATGGTCGGAGATCGGCCCGATCACCTTGATCCGCCCCGCCCACTTGCGCAGGTCGAGGAGCACGTCGGGCACATCCAGCAGGGTCAGCTCGGCCTCGCCGTTGAGCAGCGCGGGCACCATCTCGTTGAGGTTGGTGCTGCGCGTGTAGGCACGCAGGTCGATGCCCACGCCCTCGAGCCCGTAGTTCGCCGGATCGAGGCAGGTGCCCTTCATCACCAGCAGGCTGTTGGTCCCGATCAGCGCCCTGGTGGCGCGCACATCGGCGTCGAGCGCGTCGCTGCCCGGGATGGGCTCGATCGGCGACTGCGCACGCGCCACCAGCAGGACCTGCGACGGGAAGGTCGGCTCCGAGAACAACAGCACCGCGTCGCGCCACGGCAGCACGGTGAAGCCGGCGGCGATCATGTCGCCGCGCACCGGGAAATCGCCGACGAGACGCACGCCATCCTCGCCGCGCACCACCTCGCGACCGAGCAGGTCGCGGATCACCGTATAGAAGTCGGAATACACCAGGGTGTAGCGCACCCCCAGGTGGGCTGCGAAGCCACGCACCAGCTCGACGTCGAAGCCGTCGCCGCTGCCGGTGACGAAGTTCGCGTAGCGGATGCCGAGGTGGCGAAGCTCGCCGCGCGCCTTGATCTCGGCGAGGTCGGCCGCGGCCGCCGGCAACAGGAAGAGAGCGCTCAGCAGCAGCAAGAGGAAGCGGCGCAAGGATCGGAACATGGTGGGCTACGCAGGGTGGCGGAAGAGGGTTTGCGCAAGTTTGACAGCTCGCCGCAAAGCCGCCCGTGATCGACTTCTCGACGGCACGACGGGCATCCGGTTCGCGCCCGCGCGGACGCCGCCCGGCGGCGCGCACGGGCCAGCCGTCGGACGCCGTTACACCGCGGGCGCGACGCGCTTACACTGCGCCATCCCCTACCGCACTCGTACCGAGGAGCCGATCCACCATGCTTCGTCGCTTGTGCCTGCGTCGCCTCCCCTCGCTCGTGCTCGCGCTCGCGCTGTCCGGCACGGCGTGTGCGGCGGAGGTCCTGCGCGTGCTGAGCTGGCCGGGCTATGCCGACGCCGACGTGGTGCAGGCCTTCGAGGCGCGCACCGGCGCGCGGGTCGAGGTCACCCTGGTCGATTCCGACGAGACGCTGTGGCAGAAGGTGACCGCGCACGATGCGGCCGACTACGACGTGTTCGCGGTCAACACCGCCGAACTGCAGCGCTACATCGACCGCGGTCTGGTGGTGCCGATCGACCCCGCCGCGCTGCCCAACCTGGCTGCCCAGCTACCGCGCTTTCGCGACCCGACGACGCTGCCCGGCACCACGCGCGACGACCGCCTGTTCGCCATCCCCTACGCGTATGCCGAGATGGGCCTGATCTACGATCGCCGCCAGTTCGAAGCGCCGCCGCAGTCGATCGCCGCGCTGTGGGACGCGCGCCTCCGCGGCAAGGTGCTGATCTACAACAGCGGCTCGCACAACTTCTCGCTCGCCGCGCAGATGCTGGGCAAGGGGTCCCCCTTCCACCTCGACGCCGCCGACTGGGCACCGGCGGTCGAGCACCTGGTCGAACTGCGCCGCAACCTGCTGACCTTCTACGTCCAGCCGGAAGAGTCCGCCCGTCTGTTCCTCAGCCGTGGTGCCGCCCTGATGTTCGCCAACTATGGCACCCAGCAGCTGCAGCTCCTGCGCGCGGCAGGCGCGGACGTCGGCTACGCGATCCCGCGCGAAGGCGCGCTCGCCTGGCTCGATTGCTGGGTGGTGACGCGCGGCGCGCGCGACCGCGCGCTCGCGCTGGCATGGATCGACCACCTGCTCGGCACCGGCCCGGCACACGTGCTCGATGCCCGCCACGGCCTCAACAACACCCGCGACCCGGCGCCACATCAGGCCGAGACCGACCGGCTCGTCTGGCTCGAGCCGGTCGAGGACGTCGAGCGCCGCAACCTGCTGTGGGAGCGCATCCTCTCCGGCGACCGTGCCACCCGGGTGCTGGCACCATGAGATTCGGCATCGCCGCCCGCCTCGGCATCGTGCTCGCCCTCTCCGGGATGCTCTCCGCCGGCGTCACCGCGGTCCAGGCCCAGCGCGCGAGCGAAACCCTGCTGGTGGACAGCGCGCGCACGGAGCTGCTCACCTCCACCCGGGTGCTGTCCCGGCGCATCACGCAGGTACGCGAGGACATCTCGCGCACCCTGCTCGCCCTCGCCCGCCACCCGGCCGCGCTCGCCGCGCTCGACAGCGACGACCCGCAGGCGGCGACACAGCTCGCCACCCTGTTCGCCCTGCCGATGGAGGCCAACCGTGCGTACTTCCAGATCCGCCTGATCGACGCCGCCGACAACGGACTCGAGCGCGTGCGGATCGATCGCGACGACGACACGCTCGTGCGCGTGGGCGGGGACGCGCTGCAGGAGAAGGGCCACTATCCCTACGTCTTCGACACCCTCGCGCTCGCCCCCGGCGAGGTCTATATGTCGCGCGTGGGCATCAACCGCGAACGCGGCTCGCATGCCGCCCTCGGCCAGCCTGCGGTGCAGCTCGCCACCCCGGTCGTCGACGCGGAAGGCAAGCCGCGCGGCGTCATCGTCGGCAGCGTCGACCTCAACGGCGTGTTCGCCCTGCTCGCCGCGGACCTGCCCGCCGACTTCCGCCTCTACCTGGCCAACAGCGCGGGCGACTTCCTGATCCACCCGGACCCCGCGCGCACCTTCGGTTTCGACAAGGGACGCCGGGTCCGGCTGCAGGACGAGTTTCCCGCGGCGCAGGCGGTGATCGAAGGCCGCGCGGGCGAGTCGATGATCGACAGCGACGCCGGCGAGCATGCCGGCGCCCCGCTGGTCGCCGCCTTCATCGCCGCGCGCGCGCAGCTGCGCACCGACGAGGGCGCCTTCATCCTCGGCCTCGCGCGCCCACGCGCCACCGTGCTCGCCGAACTCGATCCGCTGCGCGACATCATGCTGCAGATCGTCATCGGCATGTGCCTCACCGGCATCCTGCTCGCCGCCATCCTGGCGCGCGCGATCACCCACCCGATCGAGGTGCTCGGTGCCGCGGTGCAGAATTTCTCCGGTAACGGCCAGGCCCCGGCGCTTCCGGTGGAGCGCCAGGACGAGATCGGCGCGCTCGCCCGCCGCTTCGCCGAGCTGCGTACCCAGATCGGGCAGCAGATGGCCGAACTCGAGCACCGTCGCAGCGAACTCGAGCACCTCGCCCGCCACGACGCGCTCACCGGGCTGCCCAACCGCGCGCTGTTCGACGACCGCATGGCGGTGGCCCTGGCCGCCGCGCGCCGCGAACAGGGCCGTCTGGCGCTGCTGTTCGTCGATGTCGACCAGTTCAAGCCCATCAACGACCGCCTCGGCCACGTCGTCGGCGACCGTGTGCTCGAGGCCGTGGCAACGCGCATCCGCCAGTGCATCCGCGAGTCCGACACCGCCGCGCGCATCGGCGGCGACGAGTTCGTCGTGCTGCTGCCCGGCATCGCATCGGCCGAAGACGCCAGGCGGGTTGCGGACAAGATCCGCGCTGCGATCGACCGCCCGTTCACGATCGACGGCGACGAGCTCGCGGTCTCGGTGAGCATGGGCCTCGCCCACTACCCGGACGACGGCGCCGATGCCACCACCCTCGCCCGCCACGCCGATACCGCGATGTACCGCGACAAGGCCGAAGGCAAGGCGCGCCGGCACGCATGAAGCCGCCTCAGGCGCGGCCAAAAAACTGTCGGAAATTTTTACAGCCCGCCCTGCCGGGAAATGAAAAAGCCTTGAAAATCAAGCCTCCGACCATCCGGCACGGCTGATGCTTCCCTTCCGGGAGAGCCTTACCCGACACTCCGGAGCAAGGAGGTCAACATGATCACGCGCATCCTCTGCAGCCTGCTGCTGTGTTGCATCCCGCTCGCCGCGCACGCCGGCGCGGTGTTCCAGGAACGCGGCGACGCCGGTGATTTCGCCTCGCCGCAGGACGTCGTCGGAGCCTCCATCAGCAGCATCCAGGGCAGCATCGGTGGCGGCGACAGCATCGACGTCTTCCGCTTCCACTTCGCCGGCGGCCCGCTCGCCATCCTCGCCCGCCTCGACGACTCCGGCCAGGACCCGACGGGCGTCCTGCCGATCCGCCTGGTGCGCGAGAGCGGCCTGCCCGACGACGCCTGCTTCGCCGGCAGCGCCGCGTATCCGCCCAACCCGTGCATCTCCGAGGGCTGGCTGGACTTCTCCGTCGACATGCTCGCACCGGGCAACTACCTCCTCGGCGTGTGTGTCGGCGCCGCAGCCTGCTTGTCGGACGACCCGCCCTTCACGATCGGCTTCCTGACCGCCCCCGATCCGGCAGCCCCGACCGCCACCGTCGGCAGGCCGGTTCCCGAACCGGGCGTGCTCGCCCTCGTCGGCCTCGCCTTGCTGGGCCTGTGGGGGCTTCGCGTCGCCGTCGTCGCGCCGCCGAAGAGACCGCCGCCCTCGGGCGGCTGAGAGCCGGTTTCGTCCAGGCACGGCCTCGCGTTCGCGCCTGGCGGAGCCTCTACAGGGGGCGGGCGCGGATGACGTCCGCCGCGCGGGCGAAATTGCCGGCGCCGAGGTGGTGCAGGGTGTGCAGGTCGGCGTTGTCGGCGCGCAGGTCCCAGCGCCCGGACGCGAACACACGTGGATCGGCAGCCGCGGCCACGACCTCGGCGAAGCAGGTGTCGTAGGCGTCCTCGGTGTGGCGCTCGCGGATCAGGCGGCACTCCATCCACGCCGCACAGCCCGCCTCGATCAGGGGCACGCCCAACACCGGCCCGGGCAGCGCGGCGATGCCGAAGCGCGCGAACTTGTCGCCCTCGCGCCCGCTGCAGCTCCCCACCGCGAAAGTCAGGTCGGCCAGCGCCGCGCCGGGAATGCAAACGCCGAACCGGCCGCTGGCCGTGACCAGCTCGCGGGTGAAGGTGTTCTTGTCGATCACGATCGCGATGCGCGGCGGGGTGAACTCCACCGGCATCGACCACGCCGCCGCCATCAGGTTGCGCCGCCCGCCGTGGGCAGCGGTGACGAGCACCGTGGGGCCGTGGTTGATCAGGCGGCTGGCATGTTCGAGGGCGACGGGGGTGAAGGCGGGGGGCATGGTGTATTCCACGGGGCATCCTGGAGGCCGCCATTTTCCATGATTCAGCAGGACCGCGGCGCCGGGCCTGCGCCGGACAGGCCCTTCGCGGCGGCAGCGCAAGCGTGTCCGCGAACTGGCTCACACCCGAGCTGCGAAGCATTTTGACCGGCGGGGCGAGACACCGGGATAATCCGCGCAAAATAACTCGAACCGATCAGGACTCTTCGTGCAGGCTCCTCGCTGGACCCTCCGCCTCGCCGGGGCGATCGTGCTGCTCGTGCTCGGCGCGGTCATGCTCTGGCCCTATCGGGGCGAGGACTCGCCGAGTCCGATCCTGCTGACCCCCACCGAACGCGCCTGGCTCGCCCGCCACGAGCCGATCCGCTTCATCAGCCAGAGCAGCTACCCGCCGTTCGAGTTCGTCGATGCGGGCGGTGAGCGGCGCGGGATGATGATCGAGCTCGTGCGCTGGATCGCGACCGAGGCCGGGTTTCATGCCGAGTTCGCCGACGCGGAGTTTCAGGTCGCGCAGAATGCCGTGCGCGAGGGCAAGGCCGACGTGCTCACCAGCCTGTTCTTCAGCGAGCCGCGCGACCGCGATTTCGATTTCACGGCCACCGTCTACGACGTGCCGGCGTCGATGTTCGTGCGCAAGACGCGCACCGACCTCTCCACCCTCCCCGACCTCGCCGGAAAGCGCATCGCCATCCAGCGCGGCGACTTCGCCGAGCAGTTCCTGCGCACGGCCGGCATCGCCTTCGAGCACCTGCCCACCGCGAACTTCGCCGAGGCGACGCAGGCGGTGATCGACGGTCAGGCCGACGTGCTGATCGGCGACGAGCAGATCGTCTTCCATCATCTCTTCAGCAAGCAGCACGACGATCGGCTCAAGCTGGTCGGCGACCCCTTGTACATCGGCCGCAATGCAATGGCGGTGCGCGAGGGCGAGCACGTGCTGCTCGGCGTGATCGACAAGGGCATCGAACATGCCCGCGCCACCGGCACGCTGGCGCGCCTGGAGCGCAAGTGGCTCGGCCTGGAGCTGCGGCCGCGCAAGCCCGACTGGCGCATCTACGGCCCCTACGCGCTCGGCGCGCTGCTGGTGCTGTTCGCGGTGGTGGTGTGGAACCTGCGCCTCGAGGCAGTCGTGCGGCGCAAGACGGCCGACCTGGAGGCGAAGGAGCGGCGGCTGCAGGAGATCATCGAGGGCACGCGCGCGGCAACCTGAGTCTTCGACGTCGCCACCGGCGCGATCGAGATCAACGAGCACTGGGCGGAGATGCTCGGCTATCGTGTCGAGGAGCTGCGCCCCATCCGGTTCGAGACCTTCCGCGGCTTCGTCCATCCCGACGACTGGGCGCATACGCAGGACCGGATCGACCGCCACCTCGCCGGAGAGATCGACCACTACGCCAGCGAGCTGCGCATGCGTCACCGCGACGGGCGCTGGATCTGGATGCTGGATCGCGGCCGCGTGACGCTGCGGACGGAGGACGGAAGACCCGTCGTGATGGCGGGGATCCATATCGACATCTCGGCGAGCAAGGCACACGAGGACGAACTGCAGCGCATGGCCTATTTCGACGGCCTGACCGGACTGGCGAACCGCGCCCTGCTCGAAGACCGCCTCATGCAGGCGATCGCACGCGCGCGCCGCAGTGGCGAGCTGGTGGTGCTCGGCTACATCGACCTCGACGGCTTCAAGCAGATCAACGACCGGCACGGGCACGGCTACGGCGATCGCGTGCTGATGGTCATCGCGCAACGCCTGGCGCAGACCCTGCGCGAGGAAGACACGGTCGCACGCGTGGGCGGCGACGAGTTCGTCTTCATCCTGCGCGAGGAGGACAAGATCGAGGCCGCGCTCCAGGTCGTCGAGCGCCTGCTCGGGCGCATCGCCGAACCGATCGTGCTCGACGCGCTCGAGCTGCAGGTTTCCGCCAGCATCGGCATCAGCGCCTGTTCCGGCGCGGAAGACATCGAAGCGGCGCAGCTCGTCCGTCAGGCCGACGATGCCATGTACCAGGCCAAGCTGAGCGGCAAGAACCGCTACCACCTCTTCGATCGTGCCCGCAACCGCCCGCAGCCCGGCGAAGCCGCCTCCGCGACGCAAGCCGGCAGGCGTGCCGGATGCACGCCCGCGAGCACCTGAACCCAACCCCGCCCGCAGCCCCGGATCTCACCACCCGCTCGATGCAAAGTCGCAAGAAGACCCTCCTCCCCACGCTGATCCTCGCGGTACTCGTGCTCAACCTGGCGGTCGGCGGGCTCCTCGCCTTCACCCTTGCCGAGGCCAAGGAGCGCAAGGAGGGGGAGGTCCACGACATGGTCGAGAACATGTCCCTGCTGCTCGACCTGAGCGTGACGGCCTCGGTGGAGCAGATCGACCTGTCCCTGCAGGAGATCGCGACGCAGCTGGAGCTGGCGATGCGGCACGGTGCGGGCCGCACACCGGAGAGCACGGACCACCTGCTCTCGCTTCATCAGAGCCGACTCGCCCGACTGGGCGACCTCCACGTCACCGACGCCGAGGGGGCGATCCTGCTGGACCGGTCCGCAACGCCGAGAGCACCACACGGCCATGCGCTGGACGACCTGATCGCCGCACACCGGTCCGCGCGGGACGATCGGCTCATCGTCAGCCGCCTGCTGGCAGACGAGGCCCGCGGGGGCTGGGTCGTGGTCTTCTCACGCGGCTACGAGGACGCCGACGGCGCCCTCGCCGGCCTGGTCACCGCGACGCTCCCGGCCGCGTATTTCCAG
>Ga0209573_1004572_pt1 | contig 13444 bp, 12 predicted proteins | sample TNRBio252014_DNA_FD_185870 | JGI IMG/M metagenome (GOLD analysis project Ga0209573, IMG submission 185870) | Wastewater treatment Type I Accumulibacter community from EBPR Bioreactor in Madison, WI, USA - TNR Reactor_6/25/2014_ DNA (SPAdes)... | ecosystem: Engineered > Bioreactor > EBPR >...
TCTGCCTCCTCTGCCACGTACAGCAGTTTCGCCCCCTCAACGGACCACATTGGATCTCGTTCATCCGCATTGGAGTTCGCAATACCAATGGGCGACGAACCATCCGGATATACCATAAATATGTCGTATCCATGCTCCGGTACGCGTGCTTCGTAGGCTATAACTCCCGTGAGAAGCCCGATAAGAGGTCCAGGCCTTGGCGTGAAGATGGGTACTGGCTCCGTCAATCCGATAGGTTCGAACGTTACATTAACTTCGCCCGCATCGACGCGAAGACCACAAGATGAAACCAGCAGGGCGAACAACAGAATGCTTGCTCGCGAGACTATGGATTTCGTTGAGAACACACAGACCATGGTTTCGAACCCTCTCACCGGTAGCTGTCCGATTCCGTTCATGCACCTGATGAACACGGACGGTTCTCATTCACGAAGGTGTTTTGTCTCTATCGCAACCGAATCCGAGGGGCATACTGAAGATAGCCGAGTGTCACAAGCGCAAGCACTATTCCAGGCATCATCCATAATCTGGCTTCCGGGTCTGGGTGGTTGATGTAGAACTCCCACATGTCGGATGCAGCCATATAGACGAGAGAACCACCGACAATCAAGTAGCCAACCACCGCCGGCCATATATTCGCCCAACCCTTCTCGGTCGCAAGATGCCACTTCCTCATATCCTCCTTTGACGAGGCAGGTTCGCTTGCGATCCAACGCCACGTTACATGCAGTTTTTTGGTTAGTGCGATACGAAATGCACCGACCACAAAGACGCCACCAAGGAGTAACATTCCAGGCGAGACGAAGTAGATATAGAAGACTTGTTCGCCTGTTACTGTTGCCATACATCCCAAGTTTAGGCCGTCGTCCTGACGTTCAACAGGTTGCCATTGTTGTCGTAGGTTTGAGCCACCCCGGCCGCGCTCGTCTGCTGGTTGGCGTCGTCGTAGGCGTAGGTCTGGGTCGCCGGCGTTCCCGCGATTGTCTGAGTCTTGTCGGCCCGTTCCCCACAGCGTCATACTGATACCCGAACAGCGTGCCGTCCGAATAGCTCGCGCTGGTCAACCGTCAAGTGGGTCGTACCCGTGCCCGGTCGCGGTCACGCGCAGCGTGAGGTTCCATTCGCGGCGTCGGATTGGGCGAGTCTGCAGGTCCAGCAATGGCCTACAATAGCTTTGTCGATGATCCGTCAGGGCTCGTGGCTGCCCTCGACAGGATGCTTAACATTATGGATGGCCGAGCCGCAGCACCGGGCTGGACCATTGGTACGACCCGGGGAAGTCGATCAACACCATTGATGCTTCGGATATCGAGATCCTTACCTTGGATTGGCCACAATGGCGACGTCGACCGACTCTGGCATGGTCAGGCGTATGCGCCGCAAGTGTACCGAAGCTCGTCAATCTTCCCAGTCCGCGGCATATCATGAGTGACGACTCGTGCGAGAATTGCCCAATGACCCAAAAATGCGGCGCCATTGGCAGGAGTGCCCTATTGCGTATTGTGCTCACTGCCCTGCTGGGTAGCAGCCTGGCCTGTCGAGAAACTCACAATGCCATTGACCGGACCGCAATCGCTCAGGTCGACCTCGCCGGAATCGAGCTCGCCGGCGTCAACGGCGACTCGCTCGACCTGTCGGGTCGAGACCTGACTGGGGCCGATCTCTCCGGATCGCGCTTCCGTGGCGCGGACTTCACGGACTCCTTGTTGATGAATACCGATCTCTCAAATGCTGCCGTAGAGGGGGCAGATTTCTCGGGGGCCGACCTATCCGGCGCAATCCTAGACAACATGTGTGGGATCGAGTCGGCCAACTGGACCCATGCGGCTCTGGATCCCAAGTGGGCGACGGTCGTGCAGTTGCTCACAGATGGTTCGGTCAAGGATTTCTCAGATTACGATCTCGCACATGTGTGCTTTTCAGGACGCTCGTATTCGGGTTACAGCTTCACAGGAGCTGATCTTCGAGAAGCCCGATTCGGTGGTGAAGCGAACAATCTGGTCAATGCCGATTTTTCGCGGGCCGATCTCACTGGCGCATTGATGTCGGCCGTGGATCTTCGCCACGCCGTGTTCATTGACGCCGATCTTACAAACGCCGAGTTATCAAACTCAGACCTTCGCTATGCCGATTTTTCAGGCGCCACCCTTACGGGCGCCAGAATGCACGAATCTGATATATCGGGCGCTGTTCTCACACCGGGCCAACTCCGAGACGTGGGTCGGTCCCCGTAGCGATCATTGAGACGGAAGCGGGCCCTTCCACCTTCACGTGCTTTGGCTGGATCATCTGGTCCTCCGCACCAGGCCATCCCGGCATGGACCCGATCAGGCCTACTCCACCGGCCTGATCCTTTCGTTGGTGAAGTCCTCGTCGAGCTCCGGGCCACGGTTTCGGGGCATGCGCCAGTACCACGATTCCTCAGGCTCGGCGCGGTGGAATAGCGGTCGTGACGCCGGAACCGTTGCCACGCGGAACCGCTCATCCAGAGGCGCCACTGCCTGCGCAATCTTGGTGCGCAGCTCGGGTTCAACGGCGGCCATGATCGCCTCCAGTTCTTTGGGTCCACTTCAGTCCCGCGCCCCAAGGTAATCGTGGTATTCCTCCAGGGTGCAGTTCAAATGACCTTCGGCGCCCGTTACGGTGCTGGCGTACAGGTCCAGAATCATCAGCGGTGAGTGCACGTTACCCTTGATATCAACGCCCCAATTCGTCGTGCGGAGATAGGCCTCGATCTCGGCGGCCTCCCCAGCGGTGATGAGTTGTTGCCAGTTATCCATTGCACCTTCGTCAGGGACGCCTGATCTGATCCAGCCAGTACTCCGGGCCATCGGTCGGTTGATCGTATGTCGGCAGGTCACGGTTTCTGGACCGTTGCGTGGGCTATCCGGGCTCGGGCGGCACGATGCCGTTGTTAGCGAGGTCGGCGCCCAATTCCGGGCCGGGGGACTTGGGGATACGGTAGAACCACCATTCGGCAGGATCGGCTTGAGTAGAGCCGGGTTGTGCGGCCTGGATGGAGGCGACGCGGAGGCGTTGGTCTAGGGGCGACACAACCTCCTCGATCTTGGTCCGCAACGCTGGTCCGACAGCCGCCAGGATCTCGTTCAGGCAACGGCGTGTGCTCAAGTCATCTTCGTACTCATAGATCGAGTAGTCAAAGCCGTCTTCTACCCCAGCCACAAGATCGGCATAGCGACCGAGGAAGAATGCCAGCGAACGCACCTGGCCCTGGCGGTCGATTCCCCAAGCGGTCGTGCGCAAGAAGGCCCCGATCGCGTATTCTTCAGCGGCTGTCAAAGGAGGATCGATCGCGTCCATCGTCACCTTGCCTATGGCTTTCTGATCTGGCTGAACGGGTCGCTCATGGCCGCGGCGGGTGCAACGCCGGCGCCGGGCCAGCGGCGGAGCAGCGTGGCGGCCTCGGGCGGGACATGGGCAAGCCTGAACTGGTCAGACTCTAGCGTACCCGGCGTCCTGACAGAGGTCGGTAAGAAACAGGATGTGCGGGCCGAGCACGACGGCGGTGGCAGATGTGGACTGCGTGGCGCAAACCACGCCAGTGTGCCCGGCCGGGCCCATGAACCCCCGATCTTCTGTCGACGAGCACAGCGCCATCGCTCCAGCCTTACAATCGCAGTATGGCTACACAGCATCGAAGGCTGATCTGGCGCCCGGCCCTGGCCATCGCCCTGGCCGGCAGCGGGCTGGGGTGTCAGGCGGCACCCGCCCCAATGGCCACCTATACTTACACCGTAAGTGTGGAGCGGCAGGCGGCCACGGCCATCGACACGCCGGAGCGCAACGCCGCGACGCCGGCCCCGACGCCGGCCGCGACCTTGCAGCCGACCGGCGCCCGGTCAGCCACGATCACGCCAAACACATCGCCGACGAACGCGCCGTCCGATGGCGCTGCGGCTGAAGTGCTCCAGTGGAACCGCCCGGGCGACAGCCCCGCCGATCCAGGTCCGCCAGGCCACTTCAGCGTTGTGTCGTTCGTCTCCGACGACGTCGGTTGGGCGTTGGGGGGCGTGCAAGGGCCAGACGGCTACGGCAGATCAGCGTATGCGCTCGGCCTCACCCGTGACGGCGGATTGAGTTGGGAGGCGCGGCGCCTCCCCGATCGCGGCATCGCCTGTCTGGACGGGGTCGTCGACATCCTGTTCCTCGACGACCGCAACGGCTGGCTGCGCTGCGACGGCCTCCTGCACACGACCGACGGCGCGCTCACCTGGGACGTGATCAGCGCCCGCGACCCCATCCGCACCTGGGGCCGCACGGTCAACGGGCTGGCCTGGGCCTGGATCGAGGACCCCGATCACGACGCGGCCGTGATGGCGCTCCGCCCCGGCGGGCTCGACGCCTGGCGCCCGCTGGTCACAAACTGGCCGAACCAGGCCGGCCCGGACCCCGAACGGCCGTGGATCACGATCTCGGTCTGGGATGAGCAGACCCTGGTCTTCCACGACTCGCTGACGACCGGCAGACCCTGGTGGGCCACGCACGACGGCGGCGCGACCTGGGAGCGCCTGACCCGCCCGTGTGGTCAGCACGACTGGCCGTTCGAATCGATCGCCCTGGGCTCGTCCACCGACCTCTGGGCCGCCTGCGGAGGCATGGGCGCCACGTCGATGCAGACCAAACAGATCGCTACATCCAGTGATGGCGGCGCCACCTGGACGTTGCGGGCCGAAGCGGCGCTCCCGGGCAGCGAGACGGCGGGGGCATCAACGGAATGGATCCCGCTTTCCGGGCGCTTCTGGGCGATCCAGGCGCTCTCGCCAACCGTGGTCATCGCCGAGCTCTCCCGTTCGCGTGGCCCACTGCTGAGCGCCGACGGCGGCGCCACCTGGGATCGGCTGGATCCCGGCCGCTGCGCGGGCGTCGACGAGCTCGTCTCGAGCGCCTTCATCGACGCCGAACACGGCTGGCTCTGGAGCCGCCATGGATTGGCACACACCGACGATGGGGGCCGATCCTGGCAGTGCCTCACCTATCCGCGATCGTGAGGGCGCGGGGCAGGCGACCGATCTAGGCTGAGCCCGACCGCTCCGCCAGCCTCCTCATGCCCTTTTGGTGCGCATCGCGCGGGTGTGCTTGAGGTTCGGGTCGGCGGCCAGCCGACGATAGTCGTTCGACTCCACGGCCACCAGCGCCACCTTACCCTCGGCATCGTGATACGTGCCCCAGCCGTAGCGTTTGCCAAGCGCCGAGGCGCGCAGACACGGCTGCCCCTTTTCGAAGAACCTGGCGCGCTCGGCCGGCCACGCCGTCTTCGGGATGCCCTTGTGCACGGCGTGCGCCATGAACGCGATGTCGTCGCCCGAATACCGATACGGATGACCCGCGATCAGGTCGTACTCGATCGCGGCCTTGGTCTTCTTCTCGCCGCCGCCCGGGGCCTCGGCCCGGGCGACCGGGCAATCTTCGGCGACCTCGATAAAGGTGTCGTAGTACGTCGGGCCCATCGTCAGCGCGCCTCCACCAGCTGCTTGATCTCGGCCAACGTCAGCACCCAGTTGTCGCCGGCGAGGTCGGCGGCCTCGCGGCTCGGGTTGTTATCCTGGGTCACGCGCAACGTCGTGCGGGCATCGCCCTCAGGCGCGAGGTCGTACGTGATCACGGTATAGTTCTCAGGATGATCGTCGAGCCCGCTCAGGCTGTTGAGTGTCGCCGTGCTCAGCCGACGCCCTGGTACAGCCTCACGGATCGTGCCACGATCCTCGTATGGCTGGCCCTCCCAGACGCCCCTGTAAACGATCGGGCTGCCGGCCTGCCAGGTCGACTCGACCTCGGCGCCGAACATGAACTGGCTGACGATCGCGGGCGTGGTCAGGGCCTCCCAGACGCGCGCCGCCGGGGCGTCGATGGAAATCTGCTGCGTGGTCGAAAACGTGTGTGTGGTCGTGTGAATCATGGTGCGTGTCTCCACGAGCTACAATAGCAAACAGCATGGATCAGGGATTGCAAAAACCCGCAATTCAGTTTGAGAAGAAAGACAGCGAGCATCCCGGCATCCTGGACCCGCACACCGCGGCCCAGCGCTTCCGGCTCAGCCGCTACCTGCCCTCGACGGCGCTCGCCCCCTTCGTCGAACACCATTGGACGATCCATTGGGATCTTCGCGACCAGCCGCCTTATCTCTCCGAGGTGCTCCCCTTCCCCAGCGTGAACATCGCCTTCGACGCCGAACGCGGCTGGATCACGGGTGTGACCACCGGCAAGTACACGTACGAGGTGAAAGATGCGGGCCTGATCGTCGGCACGATGTTCAAGCCCGGCGGCTTCTTTGCCTTCTGGGGCAAACCGGTCTCCGAGCTCACCGACCAGGTGCACCCGGTGGGCACGGTCTTCCCGACCGCCGACGACGGCTTCCGGGCCGCGATGCTCGCCGAGGCGACCGACGAGCTGCGGGTCGCGCGGGTCGAGGCGCTGCTGTGCGCCGCGGAGCCCAAGGCCGATCGCAACCTGACGCTGATCAGCGACATCGTCGCGCTGGCCGAAACCGATCGCGACCTGCGCTCGGTCGAGGCCGTCGCCGCGCGCGTCCACCTGAGCGGGCGGACGCTTCAGGGGCTTTTCAACAAGTACGTGGGCGTCGGGCTGAAGTGGGTGCTGATGCGCTATCGGTTGCTCGAAGCCGCCGAACTTGCCGCGCGCACCCCCGATCTGAACTGGGCGGCCGTCGCTGCCGACCTGGGATACAGCCACCAATCGCACTTCGTCAACGATTTCAAGAAGCTGATCGGCAAGAGCCCCCAGCAATACACCCAGGCCGTGCGCGCCTGAACCTTCGCGGCAGGGGGGTTGGGCGCCCTTGTGAAATCCCGAATCAAAACCTGATCCAGGCCGCCATTTCGGCACGATCCTGACCCATACGGGGCAGGCGGTCGCCATCTATAAGGCCGATCATCACGAAACGTGATGGATCCGTCGCCCTCGATCCGGCTCTGCGTGCGATACGATTTTGTATTGCGCTTTGCCAGGACATTGGTCGGCCACCCTGAAAGACGGGAGAACCACAGGATGTTACATTTCACACATATCCATCACGGCCCTCGGGAGAATGTGTCGAATCATCGGACAATAAGGGGATAATGGAGGACCTTCCACATAATCTGTGATGAATGTTATTCTTCACAGATTATCACAAACCCGATACGATCCCACGACCTGCACACGTTCGAAGCGATCACGCCCACAACCGTGGTCTCAGGAATATGAGGAGGCTTTCGCATGGATCCAACCCTGCTTGCCCGGTGGCAGTTCGGCATCACCACCGTCTACCATTACTTCTTTGTGCCGCTTACCATCGGGCTGACGACCATGACGGCCCTGATGCAGACGCTGTGGTTCCTCAACGGCCAGGACGTCTACAAACAGATGACCAAGTTCTGGGGCAAGCTGATGCTGATCAACTTTGCCATGGGCGTGGTCACCGGCATCGTCCAGGAGTTCCAGTTCGGCATGAACTGGTCCGAGTACTCGCGTTTCGTCGGCGACATCTTCGGCGCCCCGCTGGCCATCGAGGCGCTGCTCGCCTTCTTCATGGAGAGCACGTTCCTGGGGCTGTGGCTCTTCGGGTGGGATCGCGTCTCCAAGCGCGCCCACCTGGCCTCGATCTGGCTCGTCGCCATCGGCTCGTTGCTCTCATCGGTCTGGATCCTGATCGCCAACGCCTTCATGCAAAACCCGGTCGGCTATGAGCTGCGCAACGGCCGGGCCGAGATGACCGACTTCCTCGCCCTGCTCTTCAATCCGAGCGTGCAGGTGGCCTTTCCGCACGTGATCGGCGGCGCCTTCACGACGGCCGGGTTCTTCGTGATGGGCATCAGCGCCTGGCACCTGCTGCGCAAATCTCATGTCGATCTGTTCAAGCGCTCGTTCCAGCTCGGCGCCATCGTCGGCTTGATCGCGATCGGCCTGACCGTGCTCAACGGCCACGAGCAGGCCCGGCACATGATCGCGTCGCAGCCGATGAAGATGGCCGCGGCCGAGGGACTGTATATCACCGAGGACCCCGCGTCGTTCTCGGTGCTAACCATCGGCGACTTCGAGGGCAACGAGGTCTTCTCGTTCCGCATCCCGACCTTGCTCAGCCTACTCTCGTACAACCAGCTGACCGGCGTGGTGCGCGGCATGGACGATCTGCAGGTCGAATACGAGGCGCGCTTCGGCCCCGGCGACTACCGGCCGCCGGCCTTCGTCGTGTACTGGTCGTTCCGCGCCATGGTGGGCTCGGGCTTCGCCATGCTCGGCCTGGCCGTGGTCGCGCTGGTGATCAGCCTCGGCGATCTGACCGAGAAGGCCGGGCGCTGGCTGGCGCTCTTCCCGCTAGCCATCCTCCTTCCGTACGTCGCCAACACCACTGGCTGGCTGATGACCGAGGTCGGTCGCTCGCCCTGGGTCGTGCACGGGCTGATGAAGATCGAGGACGCGGTGTCGCCCAACGTCAGCGGCGAGGCCGTGCTGTTCACGACGATCGTCTTCACGCTGTTGTACGGCGCGCTGATGGCCGCCGATCTCTACCTGTTGCGGCGTTTCGCGGCGACGCCTGAGCTGGCCTTCGGGCCGCTCGACGCGCATGCGACGCCCGATCTACCGGCGCCGTCGCTGGTCGGCACGGACTGAGACACGGAGGCTGCCATGACGTTCGATCTCAATATCCTCTGGTTCATCCTCATCGCCGTGCTCTACATCGGGTTCTTCGTGCTCGAAGGATTCGACTTCGGCGTCGGCCTGCTGCTGCCCGTCCTCGGGCGCACCGACCTCGAGCGCCGCGCGATCATCAACACCATCGGACCCCACTGGGACGGCAACGAGGTCTGGCTGCTGACCGCCGGCGGCGCGACCTTCGCGGCCTTCCCGCACTGGTACGCCACGCTGTTCAGCGGCTTCTATCTACCGCTCTTCCTGGTGCTGGTCGGGTTGATCATCCGCGGCGTGGCCTTCGAGTTCCGCAGCAAATCGCCGGGCGCGCAGTGGCGACGCCTGTGGGATTGGGGCATCTTCGTCGGCAGCCTGCTGCCCGCCCTGCTCTTCGGTGTCGCCTTCGCCAACCTGACCCGCGGCGTGGCGATCGATGCCGACATGAACATGCAGAGCAGCCTCTTCGACCTGCTCAACCTGTACAGCCTGCTCGGCGGCGTCGCGGGCGTGTTGCTGTTCGCGACCTACGGCGCCGTCTTCCTCAGCCTCAAGCTCACCGGCGAGCTCGAAACCCGCGCGGCGGGCCTCGCCCGTCGGCTCTGGCCGTTCGCGGCCGTGGCCCAGATCCTGTTCCTGGGCGCCAGCTATCTCGAGACCGATCTGCTCACGCACATCGGCATCAACCCCGGGCCTTTGCCGTTCGCGATGCTGGCCACGCTGCTTGTCGCCGGCCTGTTCATCTTGCGCGGACGCAACCGCGGCTGGACGTTCGCGCTGCTGGCCTTCACGATCGCGGCGCAGACGGCCTTCACCTTCGGCCTGCTCTTCCCGCGCGTGATGATCTCGAGCCTCGACCCGGCTTACAGCCTGACGATCTACAACGCCTCGTCCAGCCCGTACACGCTGACCGTGATGTCGGTGGTGGCGCTGCTGTTCGTGCCGATCGTGGTCGGGTATCAGATCTGGACCTACTGGGTCTTCCGTAAGCGCGTCGAGGCCAAGCCCGAAGGCCTGGTGTACTGAGCGCACACGCAACGGGGGGCTGACGCCCCCCGTTCTTGTTTGATAAGCTTCGTCACGATGTTGCAGCGCCGCCTCCTCGAGCTGGCCCGCTCAACGCCAATGCCGTTCGGGCTCGCGATCCTGGCCGGCTGGCTGACCGCGCTGTTCATGATCGCGCAGGCCTGGAGCCTGAGCGTCGCGATCGATGGCGCGTTTCTGAATGGATGGGACCTCTCGCGGGCGGCGCCCTGGCTCGGCGCGGCGGCTGCAGCCCTGACGGCCCGCGCGCTGACCACGGCGCTGGGCGAGGCCGCTGCGGCCGCCGGGTCGCGCGCCTTGCGGTCGCGGCTGCGGCTCGAGCTCGCCCGCGCGCTCATGCACCGTGGCCTGACCTTCACGACGAACACTCAAAGCGGTGAGTTGGCCCAGACCCTCACCGAGGGCGTCGAGGCGCTCGACGCGTTCTTCAGCCAGTACCTGCCCCAGATCGCACAGACTGCGCTCGTGCCGCTGACCGTCTGGCTCGTGATCGCGCCGCTCGACCCGTTGACGGCCGTGGTGCTGGCGGTCACGGCGCCGCTCGTGCCGATCTTCATGATCCTGGTCGGTTACGCGGCGCAGGCCCTGACGCGCCGGCAGTTCACGCTGCTCGGCCAACTCGGCGGGCATTTCCTGGATGTGCTGCAGGGCCTGACCACGCTCAAGTTGCTCGGGCGCGGCGCGGCCCAGGCGGCCGTGCTCGCGCGTTACAGCGCCCGCTACCGGGGCGCCACGCTGGCCGTGCTGCGGCTGGCGTTCCTCTCGGCACTCGTGCTCGAGCTGCTGACCACGCTGAGCACCGCCGTGGTCGCTGTCGAGATCGGGCTACGGTTGCTCAACGGCCTGCTCGGGTTTCAAACCGCGCTCTTCGCCCTGGTGCTCACGCCTGACTTTTATCTGCCTCTGCGTATGCTCGGGCAACGTTATCATGCGGCTGCATCCGGCCTCTCTGCGGCCGAACGGCTCTTCGCGCTCATCGACGAGCCCGCACCGCAGCCGCTGGCCCATCGGCCGCCCGCCGCGCCCGGTCTGCACGTGGCGGGGCTCAGCCTGCGCTACCCCGACGGGCGCGCTGCGCTCGACGATATCACCCTGGCGTTGCCCGCCGGCGGCGTGACCGCATTGATCGGCGTCAACGGCGCGGGCAAGAGCACATTGCTGCGCGTCTTGGCCGGGCTGCAGCATCCGGGCGCGGGGAGCGTGGGCTTTCGCCCTGCCTCGCAAAGCGCCACAGCGTGGCCGCTGAACACGGCCTATCTGCCCCAACGCCCGCATCTCTTCGCGGCCACGCTCGCCGAGAACATCGCGCTCGCCCGCCCCGACGCCACGGCGCCCGAGGTCAGAGCCGCCGTCGAAGCCGCCGGGCTCGGCGAGGTCGTGGCGAGGCTGCCGGACGGCCTGGCGACGCAGCTCGCCGAAGGGGGCCGCAACCTGTCGGGCGGGCAGGCCCAGCGCGTGGCCCTCGCGCGAATCGTGTTGCAGTCGGCGCCGCTCGTGCTGCTCGACGAGCCCGAGCACGCGCTCGACAGGCCGTTGACGCAACGACTGTCTGAGTTGATCGACGCCTGGCGGGGCTCGCGCACGGTGCTCGTCGCCACACACCGCCGCGTCCTTGCCGAGCGCGCCGACCTCGTGATCTGGATGGAGGGTGGCCGCATCGCCCTCAGCGGCCCGCCCGAGGTCGTTCTGCCGCAATGCTCGTGGCTCGACGACGCCCTCGTCGCCGTCGACGCGGCGAGCAACGGCCCGGCGGGTGTCGCACCGGCGCCAACGCCGCCCGACACGACAGGCGAACCCACGTTGAAGGTGCTTGGCGGGTTGTGGGCCCTGGCGCGCACCGAATGGCGACGGATGCTTGTGGCGCTCGGGCTGGCGACTCTCGCAATCGGCTCCAATGCGGCCTTGATGATCACCAGCGCGTATCTGATCGCGGCAGCGGCCCTGCAACCGCCGCTTGCGGCCCTCAACCTCGCCATCGTCGGCACACGCGCCTTCGGCCTCGCCCGTGGCGTGCTGCGTTATCTCGAGCGCCTGGCCGCGCACGACGTCAGCCTGCGACTGCTCGCGGTCCTGCGGGTCTGGTTCTACCAGGCCATCGAGCCGCTCTGGCCCGCCCGGCTGCCGACGGCGCACACCGGTGATCTGGTGGCGCGCGCGGTCGCCGACATCGATACGTTGCAGGATGCGTACGTCCGCCTGTGGGCCCCGCCCGCCGCGGCGCTGCTTCTGGCGGCCGTCGGCGGTGCCACGCTGGCGGTCATCGACCCGGCCCTGGCCGCGATCGCTCTGACCGGCGCGGCTGTCGTCGGGCTCGTGCTCTCGGCCTGGGGTGTGCGCGCATCGCACGCGCCCGGCGCCGGCCTGATCGAGGCCCGGGCGGCGCTGCAGCGGACCGTGGTGGATGGGATCCAGGGGCAGGCCGATCTGCTCGCCAGCCGACGGGGCGATGCCTGGCTCGATCGGGTCGCCGCCGCGGGGACGCGCGCCGCCGATGCCCAGCGTAGCCTTGCCTCCGTGGCGGCCACGCAGTCGGGGCTGGCGGTGCTGGTCACGCACCTCACGGTGCTCGGCGTGCTTGGTCGTGGGATGGCTTTGGCCGACGCCGGGCGGATCGATCCCGTCTGGCTCGCGCCGCTGGCCCTGGGCACGCTGGCCGCGTTCGAGGCCTTTCTTCCCTTGCCGGCGGCCGCAGCGACGATGGGCGCACTGCTGGCCGCGGCGCGCAGGGTCTTCGAGATCGTGGCGCCCGATCGGGCGCGCACGTCTCAGCCGCACGAAGGTGATCGGCCGGCCCGGATCACGGAACATGCCGCCAGCCCCCCCGCCCTCGAGGTCCGGGCGCTGACGTTCAGCTACCCGGGTCGCGATCGACCGGTGCTGCACGGGCTCGACCTGTCGTTGCGCCCGGGCAGGCGCGTCGCCGTCATCGGCCCGAGCGGCTCGGGCAAGTCGACGCTGGTCGCCCTGATCGCGGGGCTGTGGCCGGCGCCGCCTGGCGCGATCCTCCTGGATGGCGTCGACGTCGGCACGATCTCGCCCGATGAGCTCTATCGCCGCGTCAGCGTGCTCGAGCAGGATCCGCACCTCTTCAACGCCAGCCTGCGCGACAATCTCCTGCTCGCGGCGCCGACCGCTGCAGAAGAACGACTCTGGGAGGTGCTTGAGCGTGTGCGGCTCAAGACGTTCGTCGCCGGCCTGCCGGCGGGGCTCGACACGGTCATCGGCGAACGCGGCCTGGGTTTGAGCGGCGGTCAGCGACAGCGGCTCGCGCTCGCCCGCGCCCTGCTGCGTCCGGGAAAGCTCCTGATCGCCGATGAGCCGACCGCGCGCCTCGACCCGGGCACGGCGCAGGTTGTGCTCGCGGATCTGCTCGCCGCCGCCGACGATCGCAGCCTGCTCGTGATCACGCATGCCCATGTCGACCTGGCGGCGTTCGATGCGGTGATTGCGCTGGGTGCGTGACGGAGAGCAGCGGACGGCGCAGGCGTACAGGGCGGCGCAAGCCCACACGTCGGCGAAAGCCGGGATCCAGTTGACCACGACACGCCCGGCTGCAGTGGTTCTGGGCCCCGGCTTTCGCCGGGGCGACGAGCTCAGCCGGTTTACCAACGGGATCGCGATTGGTCAGCCCGGTTCATACGTGGCTCCGATCAGTCCGGATTTTAGCCACGAATAGCACGAATTGGAACGAATCAGCACGAAACGGATCTGGAGCAATCGCCGCCCATTCGTGATCAGCCGTTGAGTTTCGTGC
>Ga0209573_1004573_pt1 | contig 13443 bp, 10 predicted proteins | sample TNRBio252014_DNA_FD_185870 | JGI IMG/M metagenome (GOLD analysis project Ga0209573, IMG submission 185870) | Wastewater treatment Type I Accumulibacter community from EBPR Bioreactor in Madison, WI, USA - TNR Reactor_6/25/2014_ DNA (SPAdes)... | ecosystem: Engineered > Bioreactor > EBPR >...
ATTTCGTCGCCCACATCTTCGCCAAGGCCGGTTGCTCAGAAGCCGAGGGCCGGCGCATCGGCAAGTACCTCGTGTCGGCCAATCTCACCGGCCACGACAGCCACGGCGTGCAGCGCGTGCCGCGCTATCTGCAGTGGAAGGCCGATGGCGCTTTCATTGCCGACCGCACCGTGAAGATCGTGTCGGAGACGCCGGTCATGGCCGTGGTCGACGGGCAATACGGCTTCGGCCAGACGATCACGCCGCAAGCCGTGGAGATCGGCATCAAGAAGGCCAAGGCGATGGGCCTCGCCTGCGTAGCGCTGCGCAACGTCGGCCACATCGGCCGCGTCGGCGACTGGGGCGAGATGGCGGCGGCCGCCGGCCTCGTCTCGATCCACTACGTCAACGTCAACTCGAGCGTGCTGGTCGCGCCCTATGGCGGTGTCGAGCGCCGCTTCTCGACCGCGCCCTACTGCATCGCCGTGCCGCGGGAGGGCAAGCCGCCGCTCCTCCTCGACTTCGCCACCTCGATCGTCGCCGAGGGCAAGGTGCTCAATGCCAGCTTCGGCGGCAAGAAGCTGCCCGCCGACGCGCTGATCAGCCCGGACGGCTCCATGAGCGGCAAGCCCGAGGTGCTTTACGGTCCCTTCACGCCGACCGGCCCGCGCAGCTATCGCAACGGCACCGGCGCCATTCGTGCTTTCGGCGACCACAAGGGCTCCGGCCTCGCCTTCATGTGCGAGATCCTCGGCGGGGCGCTGACCGGCACCGGCGCCGCCGATCCCGACCGCGCCAAATTCTCGAACGGCATGTTGTCGTTCTATCTCGATCCCCGGCAGATCGACCCGGACAATTTCTTCCCCGCGGAAATGCAGCGCTACACCGCCTTCGTCAAAAGCTCGAAGCCGGTCGAGCCCGGCGGCGAAGTGCTGGTCCCCGGCGAGCCCGAGGCGCGCATGCGCGAGCAGCGCTTGAAGGACGGCGTGCCGCTGCCCGACGACACCTGGGCCGCCATCATCGAGGCCGCGCGCAAGACGGGCGTCGACGAGCGCCGCATCCAGGCCGCGACGGCGTGAGGCCCGCTCACGGCCTCGGCCCGGTGATGAGAAAGTAGGCCACCGACCGCAACTCGAGCGAACCGTTTGCCCGAGTGCCCTGGACGTTGGTCGCGATCAACGTCAGCGGCAGCGGGCCGGACACGGGCTGCAGCACGATCGGCTGGCGCGTGTGGTCCGTCGGCACCATGCGCAGCGGTCCGCCCTCGGCATCGAGCGGCGCCAGGTCGAAGACGGTGCGCATTTCAGGCGTGTCGCTTTCGAAGACGAGGCGGGCGCCCTCGATGGTGACGGTGAGCTTATATGGCGCGGCCGGGACGTCGCGCCGCGCCGCCGGTTGGCCCTGCAGATACGTTACGGTGTGGTTTGTCACGAGCACGCGTCCGTCCGGCAGCGCCGCCGCCCAGGGAAACTGCGTGTTGAAGCTGATCGCGTCAGGCCGTCCGACGCCACTGTGCGAAATGCCGAGCCGCACGCGGATGCGCTCGGCGATCTGCCAGCTGCTTTCCGACGGGCTGCCCACCTTCAGTTTGAACGGGTCGTTGGCGTCGCCGGCGAAGAACGGCGCCAGCAGGTCGAGGCGCTGACGTCCGGAAAAATACCAGACGATGTTGCCGAGGCGCTGGGCATCGGCCGCCTTGAACGCCGCGACGGCCGGCGGACCGGGTTTCACGCGCCCGTTCTCCATCAACCCCATCCTCGTCGCGACGGTCGCGAACTGCGCCGCCTGGCTCTGCGACGACACGCCATACATGCCCCAGGGTCCGAGACTGGCGACCAGCATCAGCACGAGGAGGCTGCCGAGCAGCAGGCGGAGATCGCGGCGCCACAGTCCCTGGGTGACGACGAGCACCGCCAGCCACAGCCCCATGACCACCAGCCAATAACGCGACTCCGTCCAGCCGTAGTCGCCGACGCGGCGGCTGACGCCGATGAACAGCAGCACGACCGGCCCGACGAGCAGCAGCGGCCAGATGCGCCAGAACATCGCCACCAGCGGTCCGCCCGACTCCCGTGTCGGATAGGCCAGCAGCGCCGCCAGCACGACCATGGCCCCGAAAATCGAGGCGAGCCAGCCGACGCGTCCCTTGGGCAGCGCCATGTCGACGCCGATCTTGACGGCGTAAACGTGCAGGATGACCGCATAGACGAGCAGCATCGGCACCAGGATGAACTTGGCGAGCAGCGCCACCATGCGGCTGATGAACTCGGTCGGCGGTCCCTCCTGCGCTTGCGTCTCGAAGTCGTCGGGGATCACGCTCGCCCAGTAGAGCGGTCCGACGAGGCCGGTCGAGACGGCCCACACCTTCTCGTGGATGGCGCTCGAGATGTGGAAGCCGAACAGATAGCGCAGCGTCTCGATGATCGCCGACAGGCCCGCGCCGAACAGGATCGCCGCCACCGCCGAGGCCAGGAACCCGATCCACAGATCGTGGTTGAAGCGCCAGTACGTCGATTGCGTCGCGCCGCGTCCGAGGTAGGGCGCCAGTCCGACCATCGGCAGCAGGGCGCCGACCACGAGGCCGATCACGACGTCGAGCGGATTGGCGGCGATCACCAGGAGGGCGATGAGGCCGAAGCCGGCCAGCGTGAGGACATGCCGGACGACGAAGCTCCAGCGCCGCGCCTCACCGAGCAGAGCCACGATCAGCGACCACAGTAACGCCGCCGTCAGGCCGGCGGGAATGCGAACGAGACGTAGATGCAGCGCCGCCGGATCGGCAGTTCCCGGCCGGTGCAGGTCGAGCAGGAAATAGAGCGCGAACAGCACCGCCGCCAGCACGCCCCACGTGAAGCGCTGCCCGAGCCGCGCCAGTTGCGTTCCGCTCACCGATCCGAGTGCCAGCGGTGCTGCCATGTGCACTCCGGCCGCGCGCGGCCGCTCCCCGTCCCATGCATCGGTGACGCGGGAGCCGCCGCTATTGCTGGCGCCGCGCCGGCCGGTCCTCGTATTTCTCTAGCACCTTTCGCGCTTTCGCAACGACGGCGTCGGCGATGGCCGCCTGGCCCTCGGCCGTCGGATGGAAGGCGCCGGAATAGAGGCTCGCCAGCAGCACCTGGAACCAGGACAGCGTGCTCGTCGGCAGCGCCTTCTGGGCCAGCGACCGGGGCACATGGAAGTTGCCGGTCATGAACGCGTCATTGGGCGTGCGGAACCAGCGCTGGCGTGTCGTATAGGCGCGCCAGTCCGCCGGATTGTACGGCTGCCAGGTCTCGCCGATCCGCCGCGGCAGGCGCAGGTCGTCGGCCGACGACAGCGCGTTCGCGGTCCAGCCCGCGCAGATGCCGCGGCCGCGAAACGCATCGCGATGCGTGGCGACGAACGACCAGCCGTACTGGCCCGCGCTGCCGTTCATGATCTGGTGCAGGCGTTCGGCGGCGATCATCGAGTCCTTGGCCTTCTCCTCAGACAGCGCGAAGTCGGCCACGACCGTCATGCCGGCCTGACCATCCGGACAGACCGAGCGCCCGTCGTCGAGCAGCGTCAGTGCCGGATACGACACCAGCAGCACCCGGTCCGCCTCGCTCCAGGGAATGTGCAGGATGTTGTGCAGGGCGCGATTCAGCGACTTGTAGCGGTCCTCGAGCTGGTCGAGCTGCTGGCTCGCCTCGACGAAGCCGTGCACCTCGCCGATCCAGCCGCCGATCCGCCGCAGCACCGACTTGTCGGCCAGCACGGCATTGGCGACGAGGCGTGAAAATCCGACGTCGTTGCCGCCGATCGAGACCAGCAGCAGATCGATCTTGCGCGCCTTTTCCGAGTCGCATTTCCTCAGCACGAGGCCGCCCTTGAGCTCGGGTACCTTGTTGCCGAGATGATAACCCTCGGGCAGGTCGAACGCCGGCGCATCGCGTCCACTGCACTGGGCCTGGGCCACGGCCGAGATTTGCGACAGGTCCGGCGGGTTCGGCACCCACTCGTGACCCTTGTAGCGCAGGAACAGCCCGTACACGATTTCGGCGCCCGAGCAGGCGTAGCCGACATACGTCACGGCCCGATGCGGATCCTCGATGGCGAGCTGCAGCGCTGTCCGCAATTGATGCGAGTAGAGCGAACGGTGGCACGCCTGGTCGAGCCAGCGCGGATTGTTGTCGACGAACGCCTTGTCGCCGATCGTCTGCCAGGCACCCACCCGCGCCGGATATCCGATCGGGTCCACGTTCGCGGCCGGCGCCCCATAGAAGGCCACGCGCTCGCGCGAGAAGCGTACGGGCACATCCGGGTTGCCTTCGCCCGAACCAAAGCTGTCGCCCATGCCGACGATCAGCAGGTCCGTGACGCGGACGTCGGTCGCGGCGATCTCGACGCCGCCGACCTGCACCGTCACGCCGACGCCGCTCGGATAGGGAATGTCGAGCACGATCGGCTTTTCGCAAGGCGTGGTCACCGCCGTGCCACGGCCGCGTCCGCTCTTCGGCGCGGTCAGCCACGTGCAATCGACGCCGGCCGTCGCATCGACGCCCTTCACTTCCAGGATCACCCGATGCGACTTCGGGTTCATGTAGTCGCCGACCTGCCGGCACGCATACCGGTTGCGCAGGGGATCCCAGCAGGTGGCGTCGAGCACGCCAGCGGCCCACCCCTCGCCGTTGTGCCGTTCGGCGAGAGCGCGCTCGGCCGACAGCACGGGGTGCCGCCGCTCGTCCTCGGTGAGCGCATTGAACGTCGCCCGATGCATCTCGGTCTTTGCGGGGTCGGTGAAGAAACGGAAGGGATTTTCGACCCGCCACGTGATCTGCGGCTCGGCGGCCGCGACCGGGCTCGCCGCCAGTCCGGCCAGTAGCCCACCGATCAGGCAGAGCATCCCTCGAAGTCCGCGCATGCCGCCGCTCCTCGCCTTGTGGCCGATGCGGCGCCCAAGGCTTCCGCCGTCAAATCCGGCCCGTCCGATGTGCCCGCCACAGCCGCCAGAAGCGGCCGAGGGGAGACAGGTCGGCGACGCGATTGAGCGCCGCCGATTGATGTCGTTCTTGCACTGCAAAATAGGGCTCAACCGTGGCAAGCGGAAGCAGGGCGGGCCTCGCCGCTGCGCCAAGGCTCGCGAGCCGTGTCCGCGCTTCCGCCAGATCCTGCCGGGCCCGGGCGCGCACGACCGCTGAGGCTCGTGCCACGGCCTCCGCCGTTGCCGCCGGGACGGGCCGTACCGCGAGATCGTGGCCGCTGACCCCGGCCTCGTCGAGGCGCGTCGCGGGAATGGGGAAGCCGCCGCGCGCCAGATGGTAGGGCAGGCGGCCGAGGCTGCGGGCCAGACCGTAGGCACGTCCGGCAGCCAGCGCCGTCGCGTCGGCATCCGTCCCGCCTGCGACACCGGCCACGGCCAGCGCCAGCCCGAACAGCGTTCCGTCCCGCCCGTCGAGATGAGCCAGCAACGCCGCGTCATCCGCCGGCAGCTCACGACCGATGTCGATCAGGCACGCGTCGAACAGCGGATCGAGCCGCGACGCCGCGATGGCGTGCCGCGCCAGCAAGCCGCCGACGGCATCGGCGGTCGCCTGTCCGCTCGCCTCGCCCCGCGCCGCGCCGGCGATGGCGTCCCGCCACCACTGCACGCGGATCTCGCCCATCATCGGCTCTTTGATCTGCGAAGGGATCCGCGCCAGCTCGGCGCCGAGGCCGGCCAGGATCATGAGGTCGGACGCAATGGCCGCTGGCGACAGCAGGGCCGCCAGATACCGATCGGGCTCGCCTTCGCGCGCGCTGTCCCTGACGCTGGCAAGGAGGATCGCGGAGTGGTCAGGCGCGGCCATGGTCACGCCCTCAGGCGTGCGACACCGCCACCATGACGCAGGTGACGGGCAGCGCCAGCACGAGATTGATGCGAGCGGCGACGCGGGCCTTGTCGCGCGCCCGCGCCTTGGCCTCGGCATCGCCCGGTACCTCGCCGAGCACGATCCGGAGTGCCGGCCAGATCACGAAGTGCACCAGCGCCCACATCACCAGCGAGGCCACGATGGCGCCGAGCAGCAGGCCGCCCTTCAGCGGCGGCACATAGACCGCGGATTTGTAGACCCAGCGTTCGAGCAGATAGCCGCTCGAGATCAACAGGGCAATTCCCGACAGTATCGTCAGCGTCGAGGCATGCCGGAAGATCTTTGCCACCCGCGGCACGACCAGCTTCATCAGCGTGGCCCGGCCGCCGTCGTCGGCCTCGGCGAGGGCCGCCAGTTGCACGAAGTTGACGAACCAGATCATGCCGACCCACAGCACGGCGGAGAGGACATGGATCACACGCGCGATGGTCGACATGAAGCCGAGGCCGTCGATGCCGGAGCCGATGTACCAGCCGGCCAGCAGGATGACCGATACGAGCAGTCCGGCGATGGCGGCCTTCGCGGCCGACGCGACGATCGATTTCACAATGCACCTTTCACGACACGGCGACGAGGGCGGCGGCGAGCGGCCGGCCCTCGGCGAGAAGCACGTTGTACGTTCGGCAAGCAGCACCCGTGTCCATGGCGTCGAGACCGATGCCCGCATCGCGGAAGGCCTGCCGGACCTCGCGCGAGGGGAAGATCTGCCGCCGTCCCGTGCCGAGCAACAGGAACCCGATCGCGCCCTGCTGCTCGAGCACCGGCTTGAGGTGCGCCACCGTCAGGGCTTCCGCCGTTTCGAAGGGCGCGGGTGCGTCCCACGCGATGATGGCGTCCGACAGGCACAGGATCGAGCCGCGATGGCTCATGCCGGCGAACCGGAAGCCGCCGTTGCCGTAGGCCTCGATCGGGGCTCGTCCAGGAAAGCGCGGCCAAGCGGTGTCCGTCATGGACAGCCCTCCGGCATCTGCGGTCACAGGATCGGCTTGTCGCTGATCCCAGGTACTTTCGTGCCCGTCACCGTCTCACGCCGCACGCCGAGATAATCGAGGATCGGCGCCGAGATGAAGATGGACGAATAGGTACCAACCAGCACGCCAAACAGCATCGCAAACGAAAAATTCCGGATCACGCTGCCGCCGAAGACGAACAGTGAGATCAGCACGGCGATCGTTGTGACGCCGGTCAGAACGGTGCGCGACAGCGTCTCGTTGATCGACAGGTTAAGCAGCTCGTTGAGGTCCATGCGGCGGAACTTGCGCAGGTTCTCGCGGATGCGATCCGCGACGACGACGGTGTCGTTGACCGAGTAGCCGAGAATGGTGAGCAGCGCGGCGACGATCGACAGGTCGAACTCGAGTTGAAGCAGCGAGAATACGCCGACGGTGATCAGCACGTCGTGCGCCAGCGCCACAACTGTGCCGAGCGCGAACTGCCATTCGAAGCGAAACCAGACGTAGGCGATGATGGCGGCAATGGCGCCGAGCACGGCGAGGAGACCGTCACGCCTGAGTTCCGCCGAGACGGCCGCGCCGACGACTTCGACGCGCCGCTGGATGAAGTCGTCGCCGAGCGCATCCGTCACCTTTTTCAAGGCCACTTGCTGTGCTTCCTCGCCGCCGGCCTGCTGTTCGACGCGAATGAGCACGTCGGTCGGTTGGCCGAACTGCTGGATCTGCACGTCGCCGAGACCGAGCCCCCCGAGCTTGCCGCGCAATGCCGGAATGTCCGCGGGACCCGTTTTCGACTGCACCTCGATCAGCGAGCCGCCTTTGAAGTCGACGCCGTAGTTGAGGCCCATGGTGAAAAACAGGGCGAGCGAAATCACCATTGCGACGATGGAGGCCCAGAAACAGGGCGCCTTGAAGCGCATGAAGTTGATGCGCGTATCATGCGGGAAGAAGTCGTAGCCCCTGAATGTCGGGATGGGCAGCATGGCTGGGTTCCGGTTGGTCTGGCTCGCCTCGTGATGGGAAGCGGGCGCCGTCGTGGACAGCGGGATCAGATCGGGATGGTAATGCGGTTGGCGCGGCCTTTCTGTTGGCCAAGCCACCACCAGACGAGGAGACGCGTCACCGTGACAGCCGTGAACATCGAGGTGAAGATGCCGATCGACAGCGTCACCGCGAAGCCGCGCACCGGTCCGGAGCCGAGCCCGAACATCAGCAGCGCCGCAGCAAGCGTCGTGAGCTGGCTGTCGATGATGGTTACGAAGGCGCGACTGAACCCCGACTCGATGGCGCTGATTGCGGTTTTGCCGGCGCGGGCCTCTTCACGGATGCGCTCGTAGATGAGAACGTTGGCATCGACCGCCATGCCGATCGTGAGCACGAAGCCGGCAATGCCGGGCAGCGTCAGTGTGATGCCCATGATCGACATCAGGGCCGCGACCAGGAAGCCGTTTATGACAAGCGCAATGCAGGCAAAGATACCGAAGGTTCCATAGGCAAACGTGACCATGACGAAGGTCGCAATGGCGCCGATCATGGCCGCCAGCTTGCCGGCGGCGATCGAGTCCGAGCCGAGCGACGGCCCGACGGTGCGTTCCTCGACGATCGTCAGCTTGGCCGGCAAGGCACCCGACCGCAGCTGCACGGCGAGCGTCGTTGCCGACTGCGCTGTAAAGCTGCCGGAGATCTGGCCCGATCCGCCCGTGATGGGCTCGCGGATGTTGGGTGCCGAGAGGACACGGTCGTCGAGCACGATGGCGAACGGGCGGCCGACGTTGGCCTGCGTGAATCGGCTGAAGGCGAGCGCGCCGATCTGCTTGAAGCGGAACGCCAGCACCCATTCGCCGGTCTGCGAGTTGAGCTCCGGTTGTGCGCTCGAGAGCTGGTCGCCGTCGACGATCGGCGTCTCCCTCAGCAGCAGCCGCTCGCCCGGCCGGTCGGCGGACGGATAGATCCGATAGCCGGTCGGAATACCGACACGCTCGGCCTCGTCGGCGGTCATCGACGGGTGCACCTCATGGAAGGAGAGCTTGGCGGTCTGGCCGATCAGCTCCTTCAACTCCTCGGTATCCTTGAGGCCAGGGTATTGAATGAGGATCCGGTCGTCGCCCTGGCGAACGACGGTCGACTCGGCCGTGCCGAGGGCGTTGACGCGGCGGTTGACGGTCTCGATGGCGGCGCTCGCCGTATCCGTCAGCCGCTTGCGGATGCCGGCCGCCGTCGGCGTGATGATGATGTTGAGGCCGTCGGCGCGGATGTCGAGGCTCGGTGCGCTGGTGCCGAGCAGTGGATTGCCGGTGTCCTCGGACAGGCGGGCGCGCAGCTCGCGCACCGCCGGCTCCACCTCGTCTTCCTTGGCCATGCGCAGCTGGATGCTGCTGCCGACCACGTGCGCCGCCGCCTCCGGAATGAGCGACTTCGGTTTGGCGTCGCGCAGCACCGTGCGCGTCTGATCGCGCAGGCCTTTCAGCCAGTCGGTCTTCAGCTTGTCGCTGTCCATGCCGAGCAGCAGATGGGCGCCGCCCTGCAAATCGAGGCCAAGCGGGATCTGCGATTTCGGTACATACCACGGCCAGGTGTCCACTTCCTCGCGGGTGAAGAAGTTGGGCAGCGAAAGGACGATTCCCGCCAGACATGTGAGCAGGATCGCGATGATCTTCCAACGCGGAAAATTCAGCATTTCGGTTCGGGGCCTTCTATGACCGCTTCAGCAGCTGCGCCGGCCGCCGCTTCAAGCGCCTTCCTTGACGGGCTCGCCCTTGCCGCGCACCTCGGCCACCGATGCGCGGGTGATCCGCACCTTCAGCGTCTCGCTAAACTCGACCTCGAGCTCGCTCTCACCCTCTTTTACCTTGGTCACCTTGCCAATGAAGCCGTTGCCGAGCACGACCGTGTCGCCGCGCCGGATGCGGTCCACCATCTCGCGATGCGTCTTGACGCGCTGCTGCTGCGGGCGGATGACCAGAAAATAGAAGATCGGTAGCACCAGCAGCAGCGGCAGCAGAAAGCTCATGATCGGGTCGGCGCCGCCCGACTGCGCATAGGCCGGAGAAATAAAAAGCATCCTGAGGTGTCCTTGGAGCCACGAGGTTTGACGGGGGTGCGCCAATGCGACGCCAGGATCCGGCCGTTCACCGGCCCCTATCCGCTCGTCGCATACGCTCAAATCCGGCGCGGACTATAGTGGCCCCGGTCTCGTTTGCAACCGAAACAAGGCGGCGCGCGGGGGCTCGAGGAGAACGCCGGGACCGGCGCGAACCGCATGCCGGAGCGATCCGGTGGCGCGCGCGCAACCAACCGCGCAGCACGCTTAGACAAAGGTCTAGACGATTTTTTCGGGTGGAGAATGGCGCGAGCGACGGGACTTGAACCCGCGGCCTCCGGCGTGACAGGCCGGCGCTCTAACCAACTGAGCTACGCCCGCGCATGTGCGGCAGGCGACATGCCCACTGCAGCGGTGGAGGCAATACGGTACGCTCAGGGCGAAGTCAAGCGTTCAGCGTATCGAGCGATCAGGTGGGCGGGGAGCGCCGTTTGGCTGCGGGCAGCATCCGCCACAGCAGCCCGTCGCGGAGCCAGATCTGGTGCCGCAGCACGAGCCCGATGTGACCGGCGAGCGCCAGGGTCAAGGCCCAGGCGGCCAGCACATGCACCCATTTGGCAGCGGTTGCCAGGACGGGCATTGGGCCGATCGGGTTCGGCAGCGCCAGGGTGCCGAACAGCAGCACGCCGTAGCCGCCAGCCATGACATAGACGAAGCCGCTGACGGGCATCACGAACATCGCCGCATAGAGCACCTGTTCCGCGCGATGGATGAAGCGCTTCTCGCCATCGCCGAGTGTCGGCGCCCATGGCGGCAGGGATCCGATCCTGCGCACCGTCACCCGCGCGATTGCCAGCAACAGCGCGATGAGCCCGATGGTCTTGTGCCAATTGTAATAGCCGGCCTGCGACACACCGAGTGCAGTGCCTGTGGTATCGAGACGGGTCATGATGCTGGCCGAGAGGAACTGGAAGGCGAACAGGGCCGCCACGCCCCAGTGCAGCGCCTTGGTCAGGGCACCGTAGCCCGCGCTCGAGTTGAACAGCCGCACATGCCCCCCGGCACTATCACTCCGCCGCCCGCCTCATCTCCCGGTCGTCTTGACCTCGACGGCGGCGCGCCGTGCCGTCCTCAAGGTCCGGTGCGCAACACACTGAGATCACGCGGCGCAAAATAGCCGATGAAACCCTCCGCTTGGAGGGCCTTGCGGGCCGTTTCCATCGCGGCGTCCGTGTCGACGTACTCGACCACGAGCACCGGCAAGCCCTCGGCTTGCGCCCGCTTCAGATGGGCAAGACTCGCCTTCACGTCCTGTTGCGAATTCGGCTGAGCGTCCGCACCGATCCCGAAATAGAGATCTTCCTTGGCGACGAGATCGAGCGCACGCCGGAGCTTCCTGTTGCCGAGCAGTTCCTCGGCGTTCTGCAACGCCACCAGGAACTCCGGATTCTTCGCCTTGGCGTAGGCCGACAGGTGCGTCACCAGGTCGATCATGTCGGCGCGGGCCTGCGGACGCTCGCCAGTCCACTGCGCATAGACGTCGGCGCGGTCGAGATAGACGCCGTCGAAGCCCACCGCGATCAGCCGGTCGATGACGGCCGTGCTGCTACCGGAAAGGATGGCGCGCCAACCGGGATCCCAGAACCGCACGACGAAGTTTCCGCGCCACTGGGGGTTTTCCTGCCCGAGCCAGGCCGGCGCGGCAGGCGTCGGAGTCTGCGCCGGCCATCGCCGAGCGGCTTCGTCCCGGGGTGCCGACGCGAGCACACGCGTGCCGCCGATCGGCACGATCTCGGCGTGCGGCTCCGACGCCGCCGGCTCCGACGCCGCCTGTGTCCAGGTTTTCTGCCAGTAGCCGCGATAGCTCTCGGCCTCGCCGATGGACAGATAGGCGAGCACGATGCGGCGTGAGCCGTCCGGTTTGCGCTTCAGTGCCGACAGCGCGAGGCCCCGCTGTCCGGGCCCGGAGCCCGCCAGTTGCTCATCGACCACCAGAAGGTCGTGTTGCGAGCCCGCGGCCTCGCCGATCCGCAGACCCTGGAGCTGGTAGCCCCAGCTCTTGATCTCCGACAGCGCCTCGTTGCGCACGGCGGGAAAGTGCGCCGCGTCGCGCTCCTCTTGCGGATCGATGCTGGCATGCAGCAACCAGGCCCCGCCGCTGACGAACAGTCCGAGGGCCGCCAGCAGGATGCCGGCGCGGGCGGCGACGCCGAGGCGCGTCGGCGCGGCCTGGCGTTGCGCCGGCTGGATCTGATCAGGCTGCGACACAGGCCAAGTCTCCGGAGACGAATCGGAATTCAGGGAAAGCGAGCGCCGGGACGGGCTCCACGACACCCGCCGAGGCACCTACGTGTGGGCCTGAAATCAGGGCTTTGTGCGGCGCCGTCAAGGCAAAGCCGGGTCGTATTGCTCTCGACTCGGAAGGGCAGTGACATCAGTGCAACGGGTGTGCCCGCGCGATGGATCAGTGTCGCCGCCAAATGTTCGATGTCCGGAGCGCCGCGGCCAGACGTACCGTGGTCCTCGACGTTATCGCCGATCGCATGCCAGACTGGGACGCCGACTGATGGCCTGGGTATTCGGAGCCCGGCCCCGGGGAGACGACGACGCCATGCTCAACGATCGCTACGACCAGCCACTCTCGACCACGTCCACGGCGGCGCGCGATGCCTACGTCAGCGGCGTCGACATGCTGCTGTCGGCGGCGCCCGGCACCGAAGCGGCGTTCCGCGAGGCCATCGACGCCGATGACGGCTTCGCGCTCGCCCATGCGGCTCTCGCAAGGACATTGCAGATCCAGGGCCGCGGCGGCGAGGTGAAAGCCCCGATCACCCGTGCCCGCGAGCTGGCGCCGAACGCCAGCCCGCGCGAGCAATCGCAGGTCAACATCCTCGCGCTGATCTGCTCGGGGCAGGGACCGGCCGGCCTCGACGCCATCTACGAGCACATCAAGCAATGGCCGCGCGATGCCATGGCGCTGGCGCCTGCAACCAGCGTGTTCGGACTGATCGGCTTCAGCGGCAAGGCTGGGCGCGAGCAGCGCCAGCTCGAGCTGCTGGCCCCTCTCGAGGCGGTCTACGGCGACGACTGGTGGTTCAAGACCGTGCACGCCTTCGCCGAGATCGAGCTTGGCCTGCTCGAGCAGGGCCGCCGCCGCATCGACAGCGCCATGCGGCAATTCCCGCGCAATGCGCACGGCGCCCACATCAAGGCGCACGCGCACTACGAGGCCGGCGAGCGTCGCGATGGCCTCACCTATCTCGCCGATTGGGCGCGCGACTATCCGCGCGAGGGCACCCTGCATTGCCACGTGAGCTGGCATCTCGCGCTCTGGAACGTGGAGACCGGCAATGCCGCTCGCGCCTGGGAGATCTATGCGCGCGACCTGCATCCCGGCGCGTCATGGGGACCGCAGATCAACGTGCTCACCGACTGCGCCTCGTTCCTGATGCGCGCGGAGATCGCGGGCGAGACGCGGCGGTCCGAGCTTTGGAAGGACCTCTCGGCCTATGCCTCGCGGTGGTTCCCACGCTCGGGCGTCAATTTCGCCGACGTGCATGCCGCGCTGGCTTACGCCATGGCCGGCGACGGCGAGGCGCTT
>Ga0209573_1004574_pt1 | contig 13442 bp, 16 predicted proteins | sample TNRBio252014_DNA_FD_185870 | JGI IMG/M metagenome (GOLD analysis project Ga0209573, IMG submission 185870) | Wastewater treatment Type I Accumulibacter community from EBPR Bioreactor in Madison, WI, USA - TNR Reactor_6/25/2014_ DNA (SPAdes)... | ecosystem: Engineered > Bioreactor > EBPR >...
GCCAGTTCGTCGGCGCCATCAAAGGCATCGGCGCGGCCTGTCTGGCGCTGGATTTCCCCATCGTGTCGGGAAATGTCAGCCTTTACAACGAAACCGATGGCAAGGGCATCCTGCCGACGCCGACGATCGGCGGGGTGGGACTGCTGGACAGCCTCGATGACCTGATCGCCGGGCAACCGACCGAGGGCAATCTGGCGGTGCTGATCGGCGCGACGGCGGGGCATCTGGGGCAATCGGCGTTGCTCGCCGAAATGCTGGGGCGCGAAGACGGCGACGCGCCTTTCGTTGACCTTGCGGCCGAGCGCCGCAACGGCGAATTCCTGCGCGCCAACCGCCGGTTGGTCAAGGCAGCGACGGACCTGTCGGACGGCGGGCTCGCGCTGGCCGCCTTCGAGATGGCCGAGGGCGCCGGGCTGGGTCTGGCGCTGGACAACACCGCGACGGGGTTCCTGTTTGGTGAGGATCAGGCGCGTTATCTCGTCGCTTGCACCCCGGATCAGGCGCAAGCGCTGATCGCCGCAGCGGGCGACGTGCCGGTGGCGGTCGTCGGTCGGTTCGGCGGCGACAAGGTGACCTTTGGCGCGGTCTCGGCGCCGCTGGCCGAGCTGTCGGCGCTCTATCGTGGGGCCTTTGCGGCAGCGGTGGGTTGAGGCAGCTGGGTGCGACGCGGCGTCCTCGGGTTGAACGCATCCCTGGCGCGTTACCCAGGCGCCCCGGCCCCTTGAGTCCTTAAGGCAGGCAGAAGGGCCAAGGGAGGTCTTGCCCAGCGGCCCGGAGCGGGGCAGTCTTGGCCCATGCGCCCCATGCCCCCGCTCGTTGCCGATTGTTCTGCCTGCGCCGCGCTGTGTTGCATGGCGCTGCCGTTCGACGCGGGCGAGGCCTTTGCCTTTGACAAACCGGCGCTGCATCCCTGCCCAAACCTGACCGGCTATCGCTGCGGGCTGCATGCGCGGCTGGTCGCAAGCGGCTTTTCCGGTTGCGCGCGGTTCGACTGTCTGGGTGCCGGGCAGCGGGTAATGGCCGAGGTGTTTCCCGGTGCCGACTGGCGGCGCGACCCCGATCTGCGCGGACCGCTGGCCGAGGCCTTCGCCCTGATGCGCCGCATCCACGAGGCGCTGGAACTGCTGGTGGCGGCCGAGCGACTGACCCTGCCCCCCGATCTGGCCGACGAACGCGCCGCGTTGCGCCGTCTCTTCAATCCCGAGGTCGGCTGGTCCGCCGCCCGTCTTATCGCCTTTGATCTGACCGACGCGCGCCAGCAACTGGGTGTTTTCCTCGCCCGGTTGCGCGATCATCTCTGAGCCGCCACTTGCACGCGGGCGCCCCCAGTTCTACATCTGGGGCATAGACCCGAGGAGACGCCCATGGCCATGTCGGCAAGCGAGTTGGAGACCCTGCTTCGGCAGGCCTTTCCGGCGGCGAAGATCCGCATCACCGACCTTGCCGGTGACGGCAACCATTACGCCGCCGAGGTGATCGACGCCTCGTTCAAGGGCAAGAACCGGGTGCAACAGCAACGCGACGTCTATGCCGCGCTCAAGGGCAAGATGGATGGCGCCAATGGCGTGCTGCATGCGCTGGCGCTGACCACCAAGGCGCCCGACTGACCCCTTTCCCGCCCGCTTTGGCGGGCTATTTCCATCACACCCGCGGCCCAGCCCGCGTTGAACCCAAGGATAAGCCATGAGCGCACAGGATACGATCCGCGCAACCGTCGAAGGCAATGATGTCGTTCTTTTTATGAAGGGCACCAAGACCATGCCGCAATGCGGTTTTTCCAGCCGGGTGGCCGGGGTGCTGAATTTCATGGGGGTCGAGTTCAAGGATGTGAACGTGCTCGCCGATGCCGATATCCGTCAGGGGATCAAGGACTTCAGCGACTGGCCGACCATTCCGCAACTTTACGTCAAGGGCGAGTTCGTCGGCGGCTGCGATATTGTCACCGAGATGACCCTCTCGGGCGAGTTGGACCAGTTGTTCGAGGCCAAGGGCGTCGCCTTTGACAAGGATGCCGCCGACAAGATCCGCGAAGCCAACGCCTGAGGACTCGGTTTAGCATTGAACCAAAGGGCCTCGGTGGGCGACAACACAGGGAAACCTGCGCAAACGGAGCCCGCCAATGACCCGAGAGATCCTTGCCATCCTCGCCATGGCCCTCATTCTGGGGGTGTTCGTGGCGGTGATGGTGCTGTCCTATCGCACCGAAATGCGTCGGCAGGCCGACTATGTCGGCCTCGCCGAACGGCGGGGTCTGAGCTTCGAGTTCCGCCGCGTTCAGGGTCGCAGCCCTGCCGAGTTGCGCTTTGCCGCACCCGATGGCGTGTCGCTGGTGGTGACTCGCAAGCTCAGCCGAAAGAGCGGCTCGTCAACCACCACCACCGGTGGCCACAGCCTGTTTCGCGCCAATGACCCGCGGCTGCCGGGTGGCATGGCGGTCTATGCGCCGCCGATGCCCGCAGGGGTTGCCTCGGCTGCCGCCTCGCTGATGGGGATGTTCGACAATTCGCTGGCCAAGATGATTCTGGGCAAGCTGCTGGGCGACGAAATCGGTGCCTATCTGGGCCAGATGGACGAAGTGGCGCCGCCGCAGGGCGTGGCGCTGACCATCCTCGCCACCGCCAACCCGAATGCACAATTCGACGCCGCGGCCATTGCGCATGCCATCGAGGCTGCACCGCGCAGCCGCAATGCCGAGGCGCGCACCATGGTGCTGCTGGGCAAAACCGGAATGCAACTGCGGGTCGGGCAGGCGCTGAACGAAGTGGCAGAGATCGAGCAACTGCTCGACGCGGGCCTCGCGTTGCGAGCCGCCCTTCTGGTTCAGCGCGCTTCGAGCTGATCGGCCAGAGCCTCGGCACGCGCCGCCAGTTCGGACATCTTTTCCACCGTCGCCGCGGGGATTGCGGGAACCTCGACCCGCTCGCGCGGGCTGCGGTGCAGACGCTCGATCTCGGCGCGCGCTGCAGACAATTCCTGCTCGAGCTGGCGCACCTTGTCCTCGGCGCCGGCGGTCTTGTCGGCCAACATCAGCCCCGACATCAGCAGCATCTTGGTCTCGGGCAACCGGCCGATCTGGCCAATCAGCGCCGTCGCCTCGGCGTCGAGCATCGCAGCGGCGGCGCGCAGATACTGTTCCTCGCCCGGCGAACAGGCGACGTCAAAGGGCTTGCCGCCAATGGTCACGGTTTCCTGGGACATGTCCCGTCTCCTCTCAGCGCGCGTCAGCGGCGACCAGCGGTTTCAATTCGGCCAGGATTTCCTCCATCTCGGCCATTTCGGCGCGGCGCTCGGCCTGCAATGCCTCGAGCTCGGCCGAAATCGACCGATTGATGAGTGTCGCATCCGGAAAGGCCTCGACCTGAGCCTCGCGCAGCCCGGTATTGGCCTCGATCAGCTTGGCATTGGCCTTTTTAAGCCGCAGCATCTCCAGACTTTGCAGATCAAGCTGTTCGGTCAACCGCGCCAGCCGACGCTCCAATTGCGCGATCGTCGTCTCTTGTCGTTGCTTGACCTGATGCACGCGCTCGCTCAACTGTGCATTCGCCGCGCGTTCCTTGTCCAGCGCGTCGCGCAAGCTGGCAACCAGCGCCGCCTGCTCGGGGTCGGGCTGCGGCTCGGTCCGCGCGCCAAGACCAAAGACCGATCCGCGTGCCGGTTTACCCGCCACCGCAGGCGCCTTGTCCAGATGCCGGGCAATGCGTTCAAGGGCTGCGGACAACCGCCGTTCCACCGGGGCCAGATCGCTCATCGTGTCTCCTCGCCTGCTTGCCCCGACAGCGGGACGAATCGCCCCGGCACCGCATGAGGGGCCTTTGTCCGCTACTCTAAGGGGAAAATCCCGCCATTCCAACCGATCCGCACGCCGGCGCCCCGCTGCCGCGCTTGAACTCATGGGCCAGCCTGCTAGAACGCGCGCAAACCCCGTGCCAAAGGATCGCCCGCCATGGATATTGCCACGCTCAAGGCCCAGCACCCCGACCATTGGCGCCTCGCCTGCGCCATCCGCGTGCTGACGCTGGATGCGGTCGCCGCCGCCAATTCCGGCCATTCCGGCATGCCGATGGGCATGGCCGATGTGGCGACCGTGCTGTTTGGCAAACACCTGAAATTCGACGCCTCGGCGCCGCTCTGGGCCGACCGTGACCGCTTTATCCTGTCGGCTGGGCATGGCTCGATGCTGATCTATTCGCTGCTGCACCTGACGGGTTACGCCGACATGACGCTGGCGCAGGTGAAGAACTTCCGTCAATGGGGCGCCATCACCGCCGGGCACCCGGAATACGGCCATGCCTCGGGCGTCGAGACCACCACGGGCCCACTGGGTCAGGGCATCGCCAATGCCGTCGGCTTTGCCATGGCCGAGGAACACCTGCGCGCCCGCTGGGGCGCCAAGGTGCAGGACCACCACACCTGGGTGATCGCCGGTGACGGCTGCCTGATGGAAGGCGTCAGCCAGGAGGCCATCGGCATCGCCGGCCGGCACAAGCTGTCGCGGCTGATCGTGCTGTGGGACGACAACGGCATCACCATCGACGGCAAGGTGTCGCTGTCGGATGTGACCGACCAGCGCGCCCGCTTTGCCGCCGCCGGGTGGGATGTCTTTGACTGCGACGGCCATGACCCTTTGGCCATCGACCGTGCGCTGAGCGCCGCCAAGGCCTCGCCCCGTCCGGCGCTGGTCGCTTGCAAGACGCATATCGCGCTGGGGTCCTCGGCTCAGGACACCTCGAAGGGGCACGGCGCGTTGACCGATGCCAAACTGATCGCCGACACCCGCGCGGTTTATGGTTGGGAGCATGGGCCCTTCGTCATCCCCGCCGAGATCAAGACCGCCTGGGAGGCCATCGGCTCGCGTGGCGCACCGGAACGCGCCGCCTGGGAGGCCCGGCTTGCCGCGCTCAGCCCGGCCAAACAGGCGGAATTCGCGCGCATCTTTGCCCGTGACCTGCCCAAGCGCCTGCCCGCCGCGATCCGCGCGCTCAAGGCCGACGCCGCCGCCACGCCCAAGAAAATGGCCTCGCGCGCGGCTTCGGAACTGGTGCTCAAGGCGGTCAACCCGGTGGTCACCGACACGTTCGGTGGCTCGGCCGATCTGACCGGATCGAACAACACCAAGACCGCCGATCTGGGCACTTTCGACCTCGACAGCCGCTCCGGGCGCTACATGTACTGGGGCATCCGCGAGCACGGCATGGCCGCCGCGATGAACGGCATGGCGCTGCACGGCGGCGTGCGGCCGTATTCGGGCACCTTCATGGCCTTTACCGACTATGCCCGCCCCTCGATGCGCCTTTCGGCGCTGATGGGCATCCCGGTGGTCTATGTGATGACCCATGACAGCATTGGCCTGGGTGAAGACGGCCCTACCCACCAGCCAGTCGAACATCTCGCCATCTCGCGCGCGACGCCCAACACGCTGGTCTTGCGCCCGGCGGATCTGGTCGAAACCGCCGAATGCTGGGAAATCGCCCTCAATCAGCAAACCACCCCTTCGGTGATCTCGCTCAGCCGCCAGAATCTGGCGCCGGTGCGCCTGACCCACACGGCCAAGAACCTCGCAGCCCAAGGGGCTTATGTGCTGGCCGAGGCGACTGGCAAACGGCAAGTCGTGCTGATCGCCACTGGCTCGGAAGTCGAAATCGCGCTCAAGGCGCGCGACCTGCTGCAGGCCGAGGGGATTGGCACCCGCGTCGTCTCCATGCCCTGCATGGAGCTCTTCGCCGCCCAGCCCGAAGCCTATCGCCGCAAGGTGCTGGCCCCCGGCGCGGTGCGCATCGGCATCGAGGCCGGCGTGCGCGCGGGCGGCTGGGACCAATGGCTGCTGGGTCACGGCGCACGCAAATCCGACTTCGTCGGCATGTCCAGTTTTGGCGCCTCGGCCCCTTATGAGCGGCTCTATCAAGAGTTCGGTATCACCGGCGAGGCCGCTGCGGCCAAGGCCAAGGCCCTGCTTTGACAGAAAAGAGGGGGGCGCTCGCGCCCCCCTCTTGGCTTCGCCAATTCACCCCCCTGAGGATATTTAGAGAGCAAAGAAGGGGCGGGTTTTCGCATCTTTGCTCATCAAATATCCTCCGGGGGTTTCCAAGGGGGTGGAAAACCCCCTTGGGCGGGTGTGGGCGGCAGCCCACCGGCGCGGCGAGCGGGCCCTTAAGGGCCCCGAGCCGCGCCGCCCCTAGAGAATATGCCGGTCGTCCAGCGCCTTGGCGATTTCAGCGCGCACCAGTCGTCGGACCTGCGCAGTGATCCTCTCGCCCAGTTGCCCCTGCAATTCCTCGCGCACGATCTGAGCAACCAGCGCGTGTAAACCGGCCTCGTCGAGGATCGCCTCGTCGCCATAAGCCGGTTCGGAATCGGCGGCACTCATCGGGTTCGGCACATCAAAGACCGCTGCAGCCGTGGTTTCCGGTGCCGATTGGGAAGGTGGGGCGGTCCATTCGGCGGTATCGGCCAGGGAAATCTCGGCGTCATCGCCGGGGCTCTCGCTGGCGGGGACTGCGACCACAGGTATATCTTGCGCCGCACCCGGCGCCGCAGTTTCTGCGTCGCGGCGCGCGGTATGGGCCACGCGGCCATAGAGTTCGGTCACATTCGAGGCGCGCGGCGATTCGTCGGGAACCTCGCCCTCCCAGGCGCCACCGCTGGCCGAAACTGCGGCTTCGAGTTCGGCAATCGTCGCCTCCAGCCGGCCAAAATCGGGGGCGGGCAAGATGGCGCCCGACAACGGCGCCCGCGGGGCTTCAGGTTCGTTGGTGATGGGCTCTTGCATTGCGTCTTGCTGCGCGGCCTGCGCCCTCGCCGCATCGACACGTTGTGATTCCGTCAAGATCAGTCGGCCGGCCTGCGCCACGGCGGCAGCGGTAACGGGCGTGATCGGGCGCGCGCCATCCTGCGCAACTAGGCGCCGGATCGACGTCAGGACGTCTTCGATCTCGCGACTGGACATTGCCTCGGACATGCCTGTTCCTCTGCTCGCGCGCCGGGTCACCTGCTGGCGCCCCGCTTGTTGTTGGGCTCAAGATACAGGTCTGCAGCCCATCAGACAACCGGCGATCTCGGGCAAGTGCAGATCAGGGTAAATCGGCGCTTACGGCCCGTCCGAACCCTGATAGCGCTCCATGATCCGGTCCAGTCGACGTCCCTGAACCGAGGTCACTGGCGCCGGGCCGGGGTTGAAGCCGCTGGAATAGGCCTCGACATCATAGGTGGCTATACCCAGACCCAACGAACGCACCGTCATCTGACCGGTCGATTCGAGCAGGGCATAGGCTGCGGTCTGAACATTCGCCGCCGCCTGAATCCGCGCCGAGCGCGCGTCGAGCAGGTCCTGCTCGGCGTCCAGCACATCGAGCGTGGTGCGAGAGCCCAGTTCAGCCTCGGCGCTGACCGCGTCATAGGCGGCCTGCGCGGCGGCAATCTGCTGGTCGCTGGCCAGCGCGGTGGCGCGGGCGATCTGTAGCCGCGCCCAGTTCGCCGCCACCGATTGCTGCACGATGGCGAGGGTCTGGTGCAGGGCGGCGCGCTGAGCCTGACCGCGGGCGACGGCCTGCCGCTCGGCCGACTGCAACCGCCCGCCGTTGAAGATCTGCGCCGAATAGGTGACCGAGGCGGTCAGATCAGCCGATGACGTCTCGGGCAGTGGCGAGATACGGCTGGTCCGGGCATCGGCCGACAGCGAGCCGCTCACCGTGCCCAGACGCTGGCGTCCGACGATCTCGGCGGCGATGTCCTGCGCGGTGACCTGATGCTGCGCCTGCGCGATGGCCGGGTGATTGCGCCGGGCGATATCCTGCGCGGCTTCGAGCGACGCGGGCAGCCGTGGCAGCGAGGGTGGCGGCGCGACACCATTGGGGTACTGGCCAACCACCAGATTGAACTGCTCGCGCGAGATCGCGACATCGCCTTCGGCCGAGGCTAACGCCGAACGCGCGGCGGCCAGCCGTGCCTCGGCCAGCGCGACATCGGTGCGCGTCGAATCGCCCAGTTCGAACCGCTCGCGGGCGGCGCGCAACTGTTCGCCGATCACCGAAACGTTGTTGCGCTGCAACTCCAGCCGCTGGCGCGCAGTGAACAGCGCCATATGTGCCTGCACCGAGGACAGAAGCACATTCTGCTCGATCACCACCAGCGCCGAGCGGGTTGCCAGCACCGCAGCACGCGCCTGATCGACGGCCAACCGGCCCCGGCCAAAGTCATAGAGCGGCATCGAAGCCGAAAGGCCCATCGACAGCCGGTAATCCGGCGCTCCAGCGGAATTGGTCAGCGCCGACATGGCAAAGGTCACCACGGGATAGAGCGCGGCGATGGATTGCTGCACGTCCTCGTCACTGGCGCGCAGCAGGGCGCGGTTCTGTTCCAGCAGGTTGGAGTTGCGATACGCCGCAACCAGCGTATCGGCCAGCGTGTCGGCGCGGGCGGGTTCTGCAGCTGCAACGCCCAATCCCACCAGCAAGGCCAGCGCCCAGATTGTCTTCAGACCGCCCATCGGGCCTCATCCTTGCGGTTCGGCGCAGCCCCCCCGGGCCAGCCCCTGCTCCAGCCGCCCGGTCGGGCGACTGGCCGATTACAGCGCGAAGACGCGCGGACGGGCAAACCCATCCAGCACGGGCGCGGTGGCGTTGAAGGCGTCGCGCCAGCGGATCGCACCGCCTTGCTTGACCCCTATACGCACGATGCCCAACATTCCGTCGATGAAGACTGCTGCCGCGCGGCCGCCATCCTTCAGTTGCGCCGCCAGCGACTCCGGGAAGTGTTCGACCCCACCTTGCACCAGCATTGCGTCATAGGGGCCATGCGAGGGCGCCCCTTCGGCGGCAGCGCGGGTCTCGACGACCACATTCGCCGCGCCGATGGCATCGAGCGTTGCACCAGCCTCGTCGGCCAAGGCCTCGTCGGGCTCGACGGCAACAACCGCTTCGGCCATCCGGGCAATGACGGCACTGGAATACCCCGTCGCCGGGCAGAGATCGAGCACGAGGTCCGTGCGACGTATATCCAGCGCGTCCAGCATCTTGGCCAGGGTGCGCGGATCCAGAAGAACGCGACCGCCCCCCAGCGCGAGATTCTCGCCCAGATAGGCGGCCTCGACCAGTTGGCCGGGCACGAAGCGTTCGCGCGGGATGGCCAGCATCGCTTCGATGACCGGTAATTTGGTGACGTCCGAGGGGCGAACCTGATTATCGACCATCATCGTGCGACGGGCGGCGAAATCGGGCATTGGAGCGACTCCCTCTGGCATAGGTCAGCCCCTCTTGCCACAGCGGCGGGGGTTTTGGCAATGCCGCGCGGCAGCGCGGCGAGCGTGGTCAAGCGGCGGGAACGGTGACGCCGCGCTGCACGGCAGGACGCGCGGCGATGCGATCGTACCAGGCGGCGGCGTGGGGTAGTTGATCCCAACCGATCAGATCGCGGGCCTCGTAATGGCCCAGCATGGTGCGCACCCAAGGGAACACCGCCATGTCGGCGATGGAATAGTCGCCGCAGATATACTCCTGCCCGGCCAACTGACCGTTCAGCACGGTCAAGAGCCGCTCGCTCTCGGCGCGGTAACGTTCCAGCGGGCGCTTGTCCTCATAAGCGGCACCGGCGAATTTGTGGAAAAAGCCCATCTGCCCGAACATCGGACCCACCCCGCCCATCTGCCACATCAACCACTGCAGAACCTGCAGACGGGCAACGGGTTCGGTCGGCAGGAACTTGCCGGATTTCTCGGCCAGATAGATCAGGATCGCGCCACTTTCGAACAGCGCCAGCGGCTGACCATCCGGCCCGTTGGGGTCCAGAATGGCGGGGATCTTGTTGTTGGGGTTCAGTGCCAGAAACTCAGGGGTGAACTGGTCATTGTCAGCAAAGCTCAGCCGATGCCCCTCATACGGGATACCCATTTCCTCAAGAGCGATGCCGATCTTGACGCCATTGGGCGTGGGGATCGAATACAGCTGCAAGCGCTCTAGGTGCAGCGCAGGCCAGCGGCGGGTGACGGGGTGATCGGCAAGGCTGGGCATCTGACAATTCCGGTGCAGAGGGCAGGAAAATTCACCCTTGATTTGTCTCGGGCGGCTGGCATCTATCGGGCACGGACACTTAAACAGTATCATCTGGCGGGTTCAAGCGGCGAAAGACCGCAGCGCAGCGCGCCATACCATACGAGGGACAAAAAATGCTCAAGGAATTCCGGGACTTCATCGCCCGCGGCAATGTCATGGACATGGCTGTTGGTATCATCGTCGGCGCGGCCTTCACCGCCATCGTGACCTCGCTGGTTGCCGATCTCATCAACCCGATCATCGGCCTGTTCACCGGCGGCGTCGACTTCACCAACAATTACTTCGTTCTGGCCGGCACCGTTGCCGAGAGCGCCAGCCTGACCGCCGCGCGCGAGGCCGGGGCTTCGGTCTTTGCCTATGGCGCCTTCTTCATGGCCGTCATCAACTTTCTCATCATCGCCTGGGTGGTGTTCATGCTGGTCAAGGGCGTGAACAAGATCAAGGAAGCCGCCACGCGCGCCGAAGCAAAAGCCGTGGCCGAGGCCGCCCCTGCCCCGGCACCGGGCCCGACCTCGGAGCAATTGCTGTCGGAAATCCGCGACTTGCTGGCCGCGCGCTGAGACCTTGGTAGGTCCCGCCCGCGCGGGGCCTACCGCCCTTTCAGGGGCCGAACATCTCGTCGCCCAAGCGCCACCGCGCCACAAGGTCGGCGATGCCATCCGCCCCCTCCATGCGCAACGCCAGCGCATCAGCCCCGATCAATGCTGCCACCCGCCAGGCGTCCTGCGCTGCAGCGCGTGCTTGCGGGCCCGATCCCAGCATTTCATCAATGGCAGCCGCTGCCAGCGTAAAGGGCAGCGTCAAGGCCAGCGCGGGCAAATGCGGTGCGTGCAGCGCCAGATCGGCTGCCATTTCGCTGGCGATCCGGCGTGCCGGGTCACCCTCGATCAGAATCCGTCGCACCACGGTTTCCGTAAGGGCATCCAAGGCGGCGACATCCCACACGGGCGAACATCCTGCAACATGACCGGCACGACGGTCGGCGGTGCCGCTATACAGGAAAGCGGACGGCGCGGAAACAGCGGCGCGTGCGGATCAATCGCTTGTGCGCGGCGCCTCGCCAGCCGGCGGCACGCTGGGCCGGGCCGACTCGCGCACGCCGCGCGCCGGTCCTTCGGCGGTATACCCTGCCCAGCCCGCGCCGGTGGCCGGTCTGGGCAGGGCGCTGCGATCCTGACGCAGATGCAGATGCACCTTACCGATGAACAGCGCGGTGATCGGCGAGGTCAGTACCAGAAACAGGGTGATGAGCAACTCATGCGTCGACACCACGCCATCGCGGGCAAAGGTCAGCAGCATCGACGAAATCAGCACCCCGCCGATACCCAGCGTGGTTGCCTTGGTCGGTGCGTGCAGCCGCGTCATCGGATCGGGCAGCCGGATCAGCCCCCAGGACCCGACCAGCCCGAACACCGCGCCCAGAACGAGGAACAGCGACACGGCCAAGTCAGCCCACAGCGGAAGGTCATGGTTCATGGCGGGCTCCCCTCACTCGATGATGTCGCCGCGGAGCAGAAAGCGGCAATAGGCCACGGTCGAGACAAAACCGACCAGTGCAAACAGCATCGCCACCTCGAAGAACACCGCCGTTCCCAGCCCGATGCCCAAAAGGATCAGCAGCGCAATCACGTTGATCACCATCGTATCCAGCGCGAGGATGCGGTCGCTGGCTTCAGGTCCCTTGACCAGCCGCCAGAGGTTCATCAGCAGCGCCAGCCCGAAACAGGCCGCAGCAAAGCCGAGGGCGTAGATCATCATGCGAAGATCTCCTTGAGCCGGGATTCATAACGCGCCTTGATGTCGTCGCGCACCGCATCTGGGTCGGGCGCGTGCAGGCAATGCACCAGGATCGCGTGACCATCCTGCGCCAGATCGCACGACACCGTACCGGGCGTCAGGGTGATCGTCGCCGCCAGCGCGGTAATGGCCTCGGGTGAGCGAACATCCAGCGGCACGCAGATCCACGCCGGGCGCAGATCGGCGCGCCGCTTGAACAGCACGATCAGCGCCACGTCGATATTGGCCTTGATGATGTCATGCAGCACCAGCAGCCCATAGCCCAGGATCTTGATCGGATGGCGGACGCGCGGCAGGTCCGGCCAATAGGCCCGCGTCGCCTGCGGGATCAGCAGTGCCATGAGGATCGCAAAGACCAGCGAATTCAACGACAGCGAATTGACCAGCAAGAGCCAGGTGATGACCAGCGAGAGCGACAGCAGGGGATGCGGCAGGATGCGCTTGAGCATGTCAGTGTCCCCCGGACTGCGGCGCATGGCTGCGCATTGGAGCGCCGGGCTGATCGCCGTGCATCTCACGCGACAATGCCTCGATCTGCGCGGCCAGCGCCGCGCGGGCCTGCACATCACCCAGCACGGCCTCGATATAGGGGCTGCGTGCATAAAGCTGCGCCGCCGTGGCGCTGGCATAGCGCGTCATTGGCCCCGCCAGAACGGTCAGCGCCACGATCAGCGCCAGCAGTACGGCCAGAGGCAACAGGCCCGCGGGGGCCTTTGGGGCCTCGGCAGCGGCTTCAGGCGCGCTGGCGTCGTACGGGCGCCAGAACAGCGTCGAACCAGCGCGGGCAAAGCCGATGACAGCAACTAGCGAGGTGCTCAGGATCGTCGCCCAGCCCCAGACCCACCAGCCCTGCCCCCGGATCGCATCGAGGATCAGCAGCTTGCCGACAAAACCCGACAGCGGCGGCATCCCGGCCAGCGCGATGGCGGCGGCAAAGAAGAGTGTGGCCACCAGTCCACCGCCCACCATCGGCGCCTGCAGCACCAGCGAGGAATTGCCGCGCCGCGACCGGATCTGATCGACAATCAGGAACATCGCCGCTGCCGCCAGTGTCGAATGAACAAGATAATAGATCGCCGCCGCCGTGGCCTGCTCGTTGAAAGCGCCGATCGCCAGAAACAGTGTGCCCATCGATCCGATAGCTGCAAAGGCCGTCACCCGCGCCAGCGTGCCACCCGCCAGAACACCGATCATCCCCAGCGCCAGCGTCAGCAGCGCGGCGGGCACCAGTAGCGCGCCGGTCATGCCGTCCATCACCGGGGCGCTGTCGGGGAAGATCAACGTAAAGACCCTGAGCACCGCATAGGCGCCGACCTTGGTCATCACCGCGAACAGCGCCGCCACCGGCGCGGGCGCCAGCGCATAGGTGTTGGGCAGCCAGAAATGCACTGGCATCAGCGCGCCCTTGAGCACAAAGACCCCCAGGAGAAGCACTGCCGTCACCCGCACCAACGCCGCGTCACCGGGGGGCAGCGCTCCCAGCCGCAGCGCCAGATCGGCCATGTTCAGACTGCCGAACACCGCATAAAGCGTCCCCAGCGCGAACAGGAACAGCGTCGAACCCGCGAGGTTGAAGATCACATACTGCACCCCGCCGCGCAG
>Ga0209573_1004575_pt1 | contig 13440 bp, 7 predicted proteins | sample TNRBio252014_DNA_FD_185870 | JGI IMG/M metagenome (GOLD analysis project Ga0209573, IMG submission 185870) | Wastewater treatment Type I Accumulibacter community from EBPR Bioreactor in Madison, WI, USA - TNR Reactor_6/25/2014_ DNA (SPAdes)... | ecosystem: Engineered > Bioreactor > EBPR >...
GCCCGCTGGCAGCCAATGCCCAGTCGCGCAGCAGCGGCGACGGCATGCGAAACCGACTGGCCCGAGCGTACAAGCGGTTTTCCGGATCCCGCTGAAACAGCTCCGGAGTCACTCGGCTGGTTTGTCTGTATGTAGCGCTGTTCAGGATCAACCGATGCATGGATTTGACGCTCCAGCCACGTTCACGGAATTCGACGGCCAGCCAGTCCAGCAGATCTCCATGGATGGGGTACTCACTTTGCACGCCGAAGTCTTCTGACGTGCGAATCAATCCGGTACCAAAGAAGTGCTGCCACATGCGATTGACCTGAACGCGCGTCGTCAGCGGATGATCGGACGAGACCAGCCATTGAGCGAAGCCAAGGCGGTTCTGAGGTGCGTCGGGTGCGAGTGGAGGCAGGAACGCGGGAGTAGCGAATGTGACCTTGTCGCCTGGATTCAGGTATTCGCCACGCAGCAGCACATGCGTTTCCCGCGGCTTGTCATCGCTCATGATCATCACGCGAGGCATCTGATCGGCTCGATAATCAGCCAGTTGCTTCTTCAGCTCATCGCGATGTTTGATCGAAGGAATTCTGTCGGCCAGCCCGGGCTGCACACGTTCACTGAAGTGCTTGCGCAGTTCCGTTTCGATGGTCTGCTTGTCAGCGTCTGATCGTTCGCCTTCCTGCTTCTGCAACAGTATCAGCAGCGACTCGGGCAGCCCTGTGGCGGCGTCCGGCGTCTTTCCGGTCAGCAGACCTGTTCGCCAGGCACTGAAGGCCAGGTCGGTCATCCGTGAAACGTCGGAATCGGCAGCCGCGATTTTCTGCTCGAACTCGGCAATCCGAGCCTTGTTGATTTCTGAGGGCAGTTCCAGAAACGGCGGGGCGACTCGGATGCGCGAGGAAAAGAACTGAGGCGTCCCGGATTCGGGCACACGATTGAAAGCGTCCAGCAGACTGTAATAGTCACGCTGAGTGACCGGGTCGTACTTGTGATCATGACATTGAGCACAGTTCATGGTCAGTCCCAGCCAGGTCGTAGTGGTCGTCTCCATACGGTCGAACAGAATGACCCAGCGCTGTTCTTCCGCAATCGCGCCGCCTTCTCCATTCAGCAGGTGATTCCGATTGAAGCCGCTGGCAATCTTTTGTTCGGTGGTGGCATCCGGCAGCAGATCTCCGGCCAGTTGCCAGATTGTGAACTGATCAAACGGAAGGTCGTCATTCAACGCCTTCACCACCCAGTCGCGCCAGATCCACTGCCAGGTGTCGCCATCCTGCTGAAAGCCGTTGCTGTCGGCATAGCGCGCGGCGTCCAGCCATGGCAGTGCCATGCGTTCGCCGTAATGCGGACTGGCCAGATAGCGATCCACCAGCTTTGGCCACGCGTCGGGATCCGGATCCGCGACAAATGCGTCAACGTCTTCCGGCTCTGGAGGAAGACCGGTCAAATCAATGGCCAGTCGTCGGATCAACGTCGCTCGGTCTGCTTCCGGCGATGGCTTCAGACCCTCGCCGTGCAGCTTAGCCAGAACGAATCGATCGATGGGATTCCGAACCCACATCGGGTCGGCGACGACAGGCTCGGCCGGTCGCTGGGGGGTAACGAAGGCCCAGTGAGTTTCGTAGGTGGCTCCTTCAGCAATCCAGCGTTCGAGAAGCTGCTTCTGAGCCTCGGAGAGAACTCGATTCGAGTTCGCAGGAGGCATCTGCACGTCGGGATCAGTGGAACGGATTCGACTGACAAGTTCGCTTGAGGAATGATCTCCCGGAAGGATGGCACGTTTGTCGATCGCGTGTTCCCGAACGTCCAGCCGCAGATCTCCCTGCCGTTTGTTGGGGTCCTGACCATGGCAGTAGAAACAGTTCTCAGCGAGGATGGGTCGGATATCGCGATTGAACTGAATGGAATCCGCGGAACAGGATTGGACTTCAAATCCGATCGCAGCCGCACAACCAAGCAACGCAAGGATCTGTCGTGGGAAACAACCGGACATAATGAGTTTCCGATTCGGTCAATGTCAGGATGAGGAACAGGCAGAAAGCGATTGCAGTCAGTGCGAAAACCGTGGCGTTTGCACAAGGAAACCAGAATGTCGTGACTGATGGTAGGCACACGATTGGACTGCCTGCAAACGTCCCGTGCGGGTGGAAACGCAGAGTTGAGAATGGCGTTTCGCAGTCCCTGGACCGGTCTGAAGCATTTTGTATTCCATTGAAGAATCAAGGCAAAGAAGGCAGCAAGGACGTTGACGGCAACCGTGGCTCACGCGAATAATTCTCAATCGGAAGCAAGTTCGGGATGTCAGAAAGGTCAGGTTTCACGGTGATTCCGAAAATCGGTCAGGCTGACTGATGAAGGCATCTCGTTGAACCTGTTTTTTTTTGGCCGCGCGTTCGATTGATTTTTCAGATTCGTGGGTATGCTGGACCGATGTCGGTCAGCTGTCGTGAAATGAAAAAAGGATCGAGCTGACAAGGTGCGTCAGTGGTGTGCTGACGATGCGTGTGTCTCGACATGGAGGCACGGACACTCGTTGTTGTCAGGAGCGGAATGCTCCGCCAGAGTTCGGATGTGACACGTGTCACCCGCAACGCTGGACTTTGAGAAGGGGAATCGCGTGTATCGTCTGGATCCGGGATTGAAGGCGATCATCGAAAAAGGAAAAGAACGAGGCTTTGTGACGGTCCAGCAGGCCCATGCCTGGCTGCCGGATGAAGGTGGCGACCCGCAGATGGTCGACACCCTGATCATGACCCTGGATGAATTCGGTCTCGACTTCATTGAAGATCCGGATATCTGTCTGGAACCAGAGCCCGTCGAAGAAGAAGTCAAGCAGGCCCAGGCCGAAAAAGCCGCGCGAGCACTGCTGGGGCCCGAAACGTCGGCGCTGTCATCGCGTGACCCGATCCGCATGTACCTCAGCCAGATGGGCAACATCCCGCTGCTGACCCGCGACCGCGAGATCTTCCTTGCCAAGCAGATCGAGATCACTCGCAAACGTATGCGACGTCATGTGCTGGAGTCCGACTTCGCACTGAACATCGCTGTCGAAACGATCGAGAAGGTGCGCCGCAGCGAACTGCCCTTCGAACGAACACTGCGGACATCGGAAACGGAAGAAGTCCGCAAGGAGCAGATTGAAGGACGCATGGACCTCAATCTGAAAACGCTGCGTCACCTGATGGAGACCAACAAGGCCGACTTCCTGAAGTGGCGAGCGCTGCCGGACAACTCGAAGGAAAAGACATCGCTGGCGACAACCATTCTGATCCGTCGCCGCAAGATGTGCACGCTGTGCGAAGAGCTGAGTGTTCGAACTCATCGCCTGCAACCCGTCATGAAACGGATGCTGCAGATCGGTGAACGTATTGAGCAACTGCAGGATGAAATCTCCTGCCTTCGCGGCATGCGGACTGCCGACACGGAACGCCAGGCGCTGGAACGCGAACTGGAAGAATACGTGCATATGCTGCTGGAAACTCCCGATCAGTTCCTGAAGCGCTGCCGGGAAATCAAGAAGCGACTGGATGGCTGGACTGACGCCAAACAGAAACTATCCGGCGGCAACCTGCGACTGGTGGTTTCCATCGCCAAGAAGTACCGAAACCGTGGGCTGAGCTTTCTGGACCTGATTCAGGAAGGTAACGCCGGACTGATGCGCGGGGTCGAAAAGTATGAATACCGTCGAGGCTACAAGTTCTCGACGTACGCCACCTGGTGGATTCGCCAGGCCATCACTCGCGCTGTCGCGGACCATGCCCGGACCATTCGTATTCCGGTCCACATGTTCCAGAGCATTTCGATGCTGAAGGCCAAGGCCGAAGAAATTCGCCAGAACACCGGACGCGAACCCAGCAATGAAGAGCTGGCCGAAGCGGTCGGGATGAGCATCGAAGAGACCGAACGGATCATGAAGACCTGGAAGCATCCCATCAGTCTGGATACTCCGGTCGGCGAAAGTGAAGACAGCAGCTTCGGCGAATTTCTCGAAGACAGCCACGAAAGCAGCCCCGCAGAATCCGCCGCGAAGCAGATGCTGCGAGACAAAATCGATCACGTTCTTAAGAGTCTGACTTACCGCGAACGTGAAATCATCAAACTCCGGTACGGTCTGGGCGATGGCTACAGCTACACGCTGGAAGAAACGGGGCGTATCTTCAAGGTAACTCGGGAACGTATCCGTCAGATCGAAAGCAAGGCCCTGAAGAAACTGCAGCACCACACTCGTGCCGTGCACCTGAAGGGCTTCGTCGACATGGCTGATGACGACATGCCGATGCCCGTGATCGAGGAAGTGGAATCTGATCTGGAGCCGCTGGAAGACCTGAGCGTCGCCTGATCAACAGCCGTGTGATGTACTGAGAATTTCAAAGCCCTGTCGATGGTGCCTTACTGCGACAGGGCTTTTTTCGTCATTCGCACTCGATGAAGCTGGGCAGCAGCTTGCTGCGCTGAAGGGAACTGCTCGGAGCTTATACAACAATTTCTGCTTCGATGAAGGCTTCCGGATCGGTCGCATACAGCTTCTGCATCTGCTGCAGCGTTTTCCAGCGCACGCTGTGATGGCTGCGTTCCAGCGCGGGTGGTTCTTTCGGAAGATTCAGCAGCGTCTCTTTTCGAATGACCATCGCACGGACTTTGCGAGTCCGGACTTCACCGTCACATTCGTTGGTCAGACAAATCAGATAACGTACGGCCTGATGCGGCTGACCGGCCTCTCGTCGGAATAACCCTTCGGCAAAGTTTTCGGAAAGTTCATTCAGAACTGCGTTCAGATAGAACCAGCGATCTTCCTTTGACATCGGCACAAACGGATTGTCTTTCGTCGTTTGCTGAGCCGCTTTGATCAGTCGTTCGACCGCCACCTTGTTCAGCAGGATTTCTTCACACGTCTTTTCCAGAATCGTGCGAATCAACAACCGTCCGTCCTGGATACTGTTGAGGGAAATGTTCAGGCGATTGAAGAACTCACGATTTTTCCAGCTTCTGGCAGCTCGCCAGCGTCCAAACAGCCAACCCACCGCGGTGAAAGCCGCCGCCGACAGAAACTTGACCCAGTGGTCGGTGATCAGATCGCGCAGAGAATTGAAAAACTGGTCCACAATCCATTTGCCTTAGTGATGGATGCCAATCCGACATTTGTGCTACTGATTTGCGTAGCTGAATTCCGCATCTCGCGTCAGCGTTCCAGTGAAACTCGGATCCGGCGGTATTCCATTTGGCCGCGATCCCCTTCCAGCCCGATGGGGCCGGTGGCCGGAAGCTTCAGAGCACCTTCCAGTACCTCGCCGTTGCACGTGCAGTGAGCCACATTGTCTCGCACCACGACGACCAGTTCATTCCAGTCGCCCGCTTTGTAGTTCTTCAATGTCTTGTACGGGCCGGCCAGCAGAAAATCCCGACACTGCAGTTGTGGCTCGCGCAGAAACACTCCGCTGTCGGCATTCGGAGTCGCTCGGAATTCCAGTTTCAACGTGAAGTTGCCTGGAAACTCACGCGTAGTGTAGAGCTGCTGGATCTTGCGGCCTTCCGGAGGTGTCGTCACCACCAGACGACCGTTCTTTGCCAGATAGCGGCCTTCGGGAGTCACTGTCTCCCTATCAAAGCTGACAGGTTCGTCGACAATCGGCCAGACTACGCCGGGATCTCGAGCCATCCATTTCTTCGCAGACTCGCGAGTTTTTTCCGGAGTCACTCGGTAACCCCAGCCACTCAGGTCTTTGCCATTGAACAGGCTTTTAAATCCGGGCTCCGGCTGAAACGAATCGGGCTCAGTGTCGACGAATCCCAGCGTGGCCAGAACGGGCCGAAGTGCCCCGGCCCATTTGGTGTAGCCGATGTCATTCAGATGCAGCAGGTCCGGCATTTCTTCCGGCTTTGCATCTCCCTGTTCATTGGCAAACAGAGTCCATGTATCCACCAGCGTGACCTGCGAGTTGCCTCGGACGGCTTCGGCTGTCAACTGATTGAGCTTCTGAATCCTGTCGGCCGGTCGCTTCTTCGTGGCCGAGCTGGGAAACACCTGACACAGCACGATGGGCATTGCGGCGTTGTGTTCCTTCAAGGCCTGCAGGATCAAACGCACGTTTCCGGCAATGACCTCGGGTTCCGCATTCTCTTCCAGATCGTTTGTACCCATCAGCATCACAATCGCAGCTGGGTTGAGTGACATGACATCGTCGCGCAACCGGATCAACATGCCGCGAGTTGTGTCGCCACTGATGCCACGATTGGCCGTTTTCACTCCTGGAAACAGTCCACGAAAATCGTCGCCCCATCCCTGAGTGATCGAATCCCCCAGGAACACAACGGCCGCCTGATCCTTCTCGACCTGTTGTGTCCAGGCCGTTCGTCGTTCTGTCCACAGCCGCTGAAACCAGTCGTAGCGACGAATGGGCCCCGCCCCGGGCAGGCCTTCGTCCGTAGCTGGCAATGTGATGTCCGGCGAATCGGCTCGGGAGATCAGACATTCCTGGAAACCAAATGTCAGCAGCGTTAGTACTGCAAAGAGGCGATTCATTGCGGGCCCCGTAGATTGTGAATTCAGGCAGATGGTCGGGAGAACCATGGTTGTACCATCAGTGCCTTGCCAGCATCAATCCAGCGAGCGCGCGATGCATCGGCACTGCCATCGCGGGACATCGGCAAAGGGGCGGATGAAAGGCAACTGTGGTGATTCGTCGCAATCAGGAACACGGGTCGGCGCTGATCTGCTCTAATGGCGCGCGATCGATAATGGTAAGCATGCCGGCCAGTTCACACTGGCCGCTCGCCGGAGACACAGGACGACGATCACTCCTGCAGCGCCTGCCAGAGCCTGGCCGCGATCGTGTGGGCTCCGTAGCGTTCCCGAACTCGCTGAGCTGTGTCGCTCGCGTTTGTCCTGTGATTCGGTTCGACAGGGCGTTTCATGAATTTATCCAGATGCTGCACCAGATCGGAGACAGAATCATTGAACGCTCGGCCGATGCCGGTTTCACTCAGGATTCCAAAATCGCATTCAGCCGAAACCACCGGAACACCCAAAAGACCGGCCTGCAGGAAAACGTTTGGAAAACCTTCGTAGTGTTTTGACCCGGTGCTCAGAAACGCGACCGCTCGACTCATCAGTGCCACGAACATTGGATAGCAAAGCGGCGACAGCATCAGAACGTTCTCCGGTTTGCGAGCTTTCAATTCCTCGTGAATTGCGGGATCGGTGACATCCAATACCATCACGAACTGCACTTGCGGCAGTTGTCGGGCGATCTGCAGGGCAATGGCCGGCCGCTTGTGGAAGCGATCGGTTCGACCCGTCCAGAGGACAAACGGCTGCTGCAGTTCGGAATGCTTCCCGAACAGACCCTGCAACAGCGTTTCGCTCTGGCTCGCCCACTCAATCCAGCGTTCGTCGATCGGATTGGGAACAACGCACGCATCAAGATCCAGATTCGCCCTGGCAAGCTGCTGCTGATGCGAGGTCTGCACCAGGATTCGATCAGCCTGAGTTAACCCGCGATACAACACATCGGCTCGATCTCCATACGCATTCACATAGTCCGGATTTGTTCGATATTCCGTTCGAAGATCGTCGTTGGAGGCGCAGGAAACGATCGTGCGTTTTCCGGCGGAGCGGGCAGCTTCCACAATCGCCGTGGTCAGTGAACTGACTCCGTAAGCGATTACCACGTCGGCTGGCAGATGCGAATAGAAGTCCGCAACGCTGCGCTGTTCGGCGGCGGAACTTCGAAACGGCCGAGTCGCCGCCAGCAGCGGCAGTTTCCAGACCAGTGATCGATGCCATTTGCGAATCTTCACCGGCGGCCAATTACGACTGATGACACAGCGTCTGGCGACATCGCGGCGCACGTGTTCAATCCATGCCGATCGATTCAGCACTTCAATCCCTGATCGCTGCTGCGAGCGAAACCGAAACGGGGTCGACACCGCGAAGCTGACATCGCAGACTCGCAGAGCCTGCAGACATTGAGCAAACGCCCAGGCCTGAGTTTCCATGCCGCCAAACGGAAATCGACCATCTTCTGCGATGGCAGACCAGGCGTTTTCGGCGACAAAACACACTCTCATAGCGGGTGCTCGGGACAGCTGACACGACCGGGCCGGAATGCTCGACAGACAATCTCGCAAGGCCTCTTGCCTCGCGACTTTCTGCTGACATCACGACCCGTGTTGTTCGGGGAATTACCCGAGTGTACAGCAACCTGAGCCCGCGGTCACAGATCGTACGTTACGATTCCATGGCGCTGCGCACGGCTGATCCGATCTGTGGCATACAGTCCGGCGAGCACGAACTCCACGCAGGATGCTCGCACGGCTGGGCTGTCCGAGGCGTTGATTTCGAAGGCCTTGTCCCACACCGGAGGAACTCGTTTCAGCAGTGTTTCGTAATGTTGACTCGGAAGCATATCGCCCACCTCGATGCGGACGCCTTTGGCAAAGATCTGTGAGATCGCTTCCAGACCGTGCTGTTCAACGTATTCTTCGAAGACTTTACGAATGGCTTCAGCAACAACGGAATCCAGAACCTGCTTTTCGCTCATCTGATGACTGCTCATCAGGTCAATTTCCAGTTTGCCGAGCGATGACGAATACAGATGTCCCAGATCGCTGATCCGCGGGACGGACGGCTTTTCGCCCAGCACCGCACCTCGTCTTCGAGCACTGGCGATCATGGTCTGGTAGTTCGCGATGCTGAATCGAGTGCTGACGCCGGAATTCTGATCGATGTAGCGACTTCGCCGAGCGGCGCGGCTGATCTCTTCCACGATCTGCTTCATGAAGAACGGCACAACGACCGGGAATTCTCCATCCAGAGGTATGGAACTTTCCTGCTCCATGATCTGGATTCCCAGATCCCGGTCGGCCGGATAGTGCGTCTGAATCAGGCTGCCGATGCGGTCCTTCAACTGCGGAATCACCTTTCCGCTGCGGTTGTACGTCGCAGGATTGGCGGAAAACAGAATCATCACGTCCAGATCAAATTGCACGGGATACCCGCGAATCTGCACATCGCGTTCTTCCAGAATGTTGAACAGCCCGACCTGAACCAGTTCATCGAGTTCAGGCAGCTCGTTCATCGCGAAGATGCCGCGGTGCATGCGGGGAATCAGTCCAAAGTGCAGTGCTTCTTCGGCCGACATGCTGGAACCAGCCGCCAGACGTGCGGGATCGATTTCTCCGATGATGTCGGCAAACTTGGTTCCAGGCGCCAGTCGCTCGGCGTAGCGATCGTTGCGATGCCACCATGCTATGGGGACCTGAGCTGCCGGTTTCTCTGCGATGACGCGTTTGCCCAGGGAGGTGATGGGCTGAAAAGGATCTTCGTGGACAGGGCAATCCGGCAGATCGAGATATGGAATGGCTTCATCAAGAAATCGCGGCAGCGCTCGCATCATGCGACTTTTGCCCTGACCTTTTTCGCCCAGAAACAACATGTCGTGTCCTGCCAGCAGAGCCAGGGACACTTCCGGAATGACGGTGTTGTCGTAACCTACGATGCCCGGAAACAGCTCCTGCCCGGTGGACAACATTCGCAGAAAGTTCTCCCGAATCTCTTCTTTGACTGAATGGGATTTCCAGCCGCTGTTTCGAAGGTCCTGCAACGTGGACGGGCGTGTCTGAATCGACATCGTGCTGTACTGCTTTCGCTGTGCTGACTTTACTTGACCTGAGGACTACAGAACGTGAAAGTGGTAGGAGTCCTGCGCGAAGATTTCACTGTCTGTTTAGTCCGAATCCGCAATAATAACGAGATCCCGGTCGGGGACTTGCGGATCGCGGATCCATCGCGATTCGGTGCTCACCGAATCCGGCCCTCCCACCCATTGTTCTTAGCCACTCACGAAGCGATTTCCAATGAAAAGCGCTGTCTCATTCCTGTTTCTTACGGCATTGCTGGCTCTGCGAGCCGCGGCGGATGAACAGATTCCTTCGACGATCGAATTCAATCGCGATGTTCGCCCGATTCTGTCTGACAACTGCTTCTTCTGCCATGGGCCGGACAAGAATAAGCGAGAGGCAGACCTGCGACTGGACACACAGGCCGGTCTGCTGGGCCAGGAGGGTCACGCCCCGGCGATTGTGCCAGGAAAGCCGGATGAAAGTGAACTGGTTCACCGGATTACATCTGAAGACCCGGACCAGAAAATGCCGCCCGCCAGCACCGGAAAAGTGTTGTCTGAACGCGATCAGCTGGTGTTGAAGAAGTGGATTGAACAGGGTGGACACTTCGAAGGTCATTGGTCGTTTCTGCCCATTCGCAGTGACGCTGCCGCCTCAGATCCCAACGCAAAGGAAACTAATCTGATGTCCATGTCCGCGCGGATTGATGAGTTTGTCACCGCTCGGATGGACGAACATCAACTATCGCCTTCACCGGAAGCCGATCGAGTCACGCTGATTCGCCGCCTGAGTTTTGATTTGATCGGATTGCCGCCCACGGAGCAGGAAGTGACTGAGTTCGTGGCAGACTCCTCTGCAAATGCCATCGAGAAGGTTGTGGATCGCCTGCTGGCTTCGCCCCACTTCGGCGAACGCCTCGCCATCTGGTGGCTGGACCTGGTGCGATACGCTGACACCGTGGGATATCACGGCGATCAGCCAATGAGTGTTGCGCCGTTCCGCGAGTACGTCATTGAATCATTCAACGCCAACAAGCCGTTTGATGAATTCACCATCGAGCAGCTTGCGGGGGACCTGCTGCCGGATCCCACTCGCGAACAACGAATTGCTTCCGGATACAATCGACTGGGGATGATGAGCGCTGAAGGGGGAGTTCAGGACAAGGAATATCTGGCGAAGTACATCGCTGAACGAGTACGCAATGCGTCCGGAACCTGGCTGGGAATCACTCTGGGCTGCGCCGAGTGTCACGATCACAAATTTGACCCGTTGTTGACTCGGGACTTCTACCGATTCGAAGCATTCTTCGCGGACATCAAGGAACGCGGCCTGTATGCCGGAGCCAGCCGAGACGGCGACTGGGGACCATTCATCAAGGTCCCCACAGAACAGCAGGCGGCCGAACTGGCACAGCTGGATGAACAAATCGCTACTGTGAAGAAGACACTGGAAACGTCGACACCGGAACTTGTTGCTGCGCAGGCCGAATGGGAGAAGAGCCAGATCGTCTGGACGCCCGTAACGCCGGAAACCCTGGCATCGAAAGAAGGCGCGAAGCTGACCGTTCGTGATGACGGCGCGATTTTGGCATCAGAGAAGAATGGCGATACCGATACTTACACGTTGACGGTGAAGAATCTGCCTGCGGCCGTGACTGCCTTTCGACTGGAAGTGCTGCCCGATGATTCCCTGCCGAAGAAGGGACCCGGCCGCGCAGGCAATGGCAATTTTGTGTTGTCCGAGCTGAGCCTGAAGATCACGGCAGCCAGCGGTGAAGAAACGATCGTGCCTCTGCAGAATGCCACTGCCACGTATGAACAGACCGGAGCTGCGGATGGCAATCCGTACGGCAAATGGGCTGTCACCGCAGCCATCGATGGAGATGCCAAAGGCGCCAAATGGGGCTGGGCTGTGATGGAACAAGCCGGCAAACCGAACCTTGCCGTCTTCGAGACCGCGACGGACCTGACATTGCCTGAAGGAGCGACTCTGACCATCACCATGGCGCAGAATCTGGATAACCCGGGACACAACCTGGGCTGCTTCCGTTTCTCAGTCGCTACGTCGCCACGACCTTTGAAGGCGGCAGATTCTCTGCCAGCGAATCTGCTGGCGGTATTGAGCACTCTTATTGGAGAACGCACCGAATCGCAGATTCAGGAACTGGCGACGCATTATCGGTCCATCGCTCCGTCACTGAACCCGGTCCGCGAGCAACTGGCAGCTTTGGAAAAGCAGCGGAAGGAACTGTATGAAACCATCCCTTCGACACTGGTGACAGAAACCGTGGCACCGCGAATGGTTCGAATCCTTCCGCGAGGCAACTGGATGGATGACAGCGGCGAAGTGGTGACTCCGGGATTTCCGGAAGTTCTGGCGGGCGACTTTCCGATCCCTGCCGATCGATCACTCAATCGACTGGATCTGGCGCAGTGGATTGTCTCGCCGCAGAATCCGCTGACGGCGCGAGTCACCGTCAATCGCCTGTGGAAGATCTTTTTTGGGGCGGGCCTGTCCAGAAAACTGGATGACCTTGGAGCGCAGGGTGAATGGCCCAGTCATCCAGAGTTGCTCGACTACCTCGCTCACAACTTTCGCACTTCTGGCTGGGACATAAAACGCCTGATCAAAGCCATTGTAATGACTCGCGCGTATCGGCAGTCGTCACTGGCTGACAAGGCTCTGCGTGAAGCGGATCCCTACAATCGGTGGCTGGCCCGGCAGAGTCGCTTTCGTCTGGATGCGGAAATGGTTCGCGACAACGCTCTGGCGATCAGCGGTCTGCTGGTGAAGCATGTCGGTGGAAAAAGCGTGAATCCCTATCAGCCAGCGGGCTACTGGGCCTATCTGAATTTTCCGACGCGCGAATGGCAGAACAGCACGGGCGAAGGGCTATATCGTCGCGGTTTGTATACTCATTGGCAGCGACAGTATTTACATCCCAGTTTGCTGGCGTTTGATGCCCCCAGTCGTGAAGAATGCACGGCTGACCGGCCTCGTTCCAACACGCCGCTGCAGTCGCTGGTACTGCTGAATGACCCCAGCTACGTCGAAGCCGCGCGAGCGTTTGCTGAACTGACGATGCGAAATGGCGGCTCGACAGTTCGAGAGCGTCTGAACTATGCATTCCGCCGAGCGGCCTCGCGAGAGATTTTGGAAGACGAAGCTGCCGTTCTGGAGAGTCTGTTTCAGTCGCATCTGGCGGATTATGCAGCCAGCGAATCAGCAGCCGCTGAGATCCTGAGCGTGGGTGCGAAAGCTGTTCCGGACGATCTTCCAAAACCGGAACTGGCCGCATGGACCAGCGTCTGCCGAACGATCCTGAATCTGCACGAAGTCATCACGAGAAACTGATGCTTCTGTGTGCTGACTCAGAGATTCCCATGTTTAACCCGTGGCCGACAGGCCAGGATTTCGTCGACCTGGCCTTCGGCCACGGGTTAAACGTCGACTGGACGTCTATCCTGCCCGATCTGTCTCGCTGGATCTGGTAATTGCCGCGATGCAGGCAAACGGCGTGTGACATGCTACCCCGTGTTGCCTAGAATCGCCGCATGACGATCGACTGGGACGCGTTCACAAATCACACCATGACCACGGCCGAAGTCCGGCTGCTGGGAAATGTTGAGCTGACAGCCGTGCTGGCTCTGCAGAAACTGATGGTGCATGAGGTTCGTCGACAGAATCCCATCAACGCGGCCATTTTGATCTGCGAACATCCTCCCGCGGTGTCCGTAGGGCAGGGGGCCTCGGTACTGGAGTTGCCCGCATCGGCTCGGGACCTGGAATCTCGCCTGATCACGGTGCACCGACTGCGTCGCGACGGTCATG
>Ga0209573_1004577_pt1 | contig 13437 bp, 14 predicted proteins | sample TNRBio252014_DNA_FD_185870 | JGI IMG/M metagenome (GOLD analysis project Ga0209573, IMG submission 185870) | Wastewater treatment Type I Accumulibacter community from EBPR Bioreactor in Madison, WI, USA - TNR Reactor_6/25/2014_ DNA (SPAdes)... | ecosystem: Engineered > Bioreactor > EBPR >...
AATGATCAGGTGAAATTCGAACAACTAGAACCCCTTGCAGCAGAACTGACTCAGCTAGAAGACAGCCTTAATGCTTTATACGCCGAAGGCAAAATTGATGAGGCAAGCAAAGTTTCAAAAAGAATGTCAGACATGCGTCCAATTGTTGAGGCATACCAAGCTTATGTTTCATCTCACGACTCTATAAAAGAAGCAGAAACCCTTTTGGAAGATGAAAAAGATCCAGAGATGCGCACGTTTCTAAATTCAGAAATTCAAGAGAAAAAGGCATTGATAGAGAATTCCGAAATTCTTTTAAACGAATTGTTGGTTCCAAAAGATCCCAATGATGGAAGAAATGTGATCATAGAAATTCGTGGCGGTGAAGGAGGGGAAGAGGGTAATATTTGGGCCGGAGACCTTTTCAAAATGTACTCAAAATTTGCTGAGCGTCACGGTTGGTCAATCGAAGTTATTGACGCTATGGAATCAGAAAAAGGTGGATACACAAATATTTCATTCATTGTCAAAGGCGAGGATGTTTGGAATAATTGGAAATTTGAAGGCGGGCCTCATCGAGTGCAAAGGGTTCCAACAACAGAAACCCAAGGACGCGTTCATACCTCTGCAGCTACGGTGGCTGCATTACCTGAGGCAGAAGAGGTTGATGTTCAGATAGATCCAAATGATTTAGAAATCGATGTGTATAGAAGCTCTGGTCCGGGAGGTCAAAGCGTAAACACAACAGATTCAGCAGTTCGCATAACGCATAAGCCGACTGGTTTGGTTGTATCTAACCAAGACCAAAAAAGCCAAATAAAAAACCGCGAAAAAGCAATGAAAGTTTTGAGATCGCGATTGTTACAACTTGAACAAGAAAAGGCTGATGCTGAACTTACCGGATTGCGGTCAAGCCAAGTTAAAGGTGGCGGCCGTGGCGATAAAATACGAACATACAATTACAAAGATAATCGTATTACAGACCACAGAATTGGCCTAACTCAATATAATTTAGATCGAGTTCTCGAAGGCGATCTAGATAGTGTCGTAGAAGCTCTGCGCCAAGCTGAGCGCTCAGAACAGCTTTCTGAAAGTATTTAAATTTGAATCCTAGCTTGATTGATGAGATTTCAAATCTTTTACCGATTGAACTTTACGGTGGAGACGAAAGATCTAGGCGTTTCGAAGCAAGGTTAATTGCAGAAAAACTAACAGGACTAGATTATTCGAATTTAGTATCACAACAATTGCAATTGGATAGTGAGCAAAATGCTGAACTTGTGCAAATAGTGAACAGTAGAGCCAGCGGAAAACCTCTCGCGTATATTCTTAATTTGGCATATTTTCGCAACCTCGAGTTGTATGTAGATGAAAGAGTTTTAATTCCAAGGAGCGAGACCGAGCTTTTGGTAGACGAGGTTTTGGCTCGCATTAAAAATGTTGAATCTCCTCGAGTGTTAGAAATTGGTGTAGGTTCAGGAGCTATTTCTATATCGCTAGCCCAAGAATATCCTCAAGTTTCTATTGTCGGCACGGATATCTCAAAAGGTGCAGTTGAAGTTGCAAGTTTAAATGCGACCAGACTCCTGCACAATCAAGTTCCGCCTCTTTTTTTGCAAGGTAATTTATATGAACCAATCGATGTAAGTTTAAAAAATAGTTTTGATGTAATAGTTTCCAACCCGCCTTATATCGGGGCCGACGAAAAACCCTCGCTATCAAAACAAGTTCTTGATTTCGAGCCACATAGCGCCCTGTTCGCTCCAGATAATGGGTTTGAATTATACGGAAAAATACTTGAGGATTCCAGAACCTGGTTAAAAGCTGGAGGCTGCGTATTGTTCGAAATTGCACCTAGACATGTAGAAAAAATGAACCAGTATGCAGATCAACTTTCATTCAGAGGCGTTACCATTTCAAAGGATCTTGCAGGAAGAGATCGGATTGCTCAAATAGAGGTTTGAGAATTTAATCATCTAGTTGCGATAAAAATCCATAATCTATTGCCATCCAAATCGTATGGGTGAGAGGATATAGAACAATAGGTAGAATTATCGTAACTGGCAATATCATTAAGAAGAGTGGAACAACAGGAATATCAGGAGCGGTCACAACCAATCCAGCAACTAAACATATTGCAACGACTCCGCCTGTGACAACCATATTTATGGCAAGTGAACCAGTCCAGTAACCTTGTTCTTTCTCGAACTTCAAAGAACATTTTGGACAAGTGTCCCTAGGTGTGAAATATTTTTTGTGAGTTTTTCTGCTTCCACATCGAGGGCAGGCATTAGTTAAACCGCGGAAGATGAAAGTTGCTTTGGATGTAGGAAATTCGTAGCTCATAGATTAATCATAATTTTAGTAGCTGCCCAGTCTATGCTTGGACTTAGATGTTTGGATATTTTATTGTTCTTAGCTCAGTCGCGCTGACTACACTTCTTTCAACTTGGGTCTTGTCTAAGTATGCACCCAGGATTGGTGCAATGGCATACCCGAGTGCAAGAAGCGTCCATGAAAAGCCGATGCCTCTAATAGGCGGTATCGCCATGATTCTAGGTCTTTTAGTTGGTCTTTTGGTTGCTATGTCCATGAATCAGTTTGACGATATGTTTAAAGGTTCTACTGAACCATTAGCCTTAATTCTTGGGGCTGGCATAATTGTATTCGTTGGTTTTGTAGATGATGTCCGTGAAGTTTCTCCACCAGCAAAAGTAGCAGGTCAAGTTTTGGCGGGTAGCGTCATGAGTCTGCTTGGATTATCACTTTTATACTTTAGAATTCCTTTTGCAAGTTTCGACTATATAGTTTTATCACCAGATTTGGCTCCTGTATTTACGGTGTTAACAGTTGTCGTAATGGCGAACGCAATTAATTTGATTGATGGACTAAACGGCTTAGCTGCAGGAATATGCGCAATTGCCGGGGCAGCGTTGTTTCTCTATTCTGATCGACTATTCGATGCTGGACTTCTTGAATCGAGCAACTTAGGACCACTAATAGCAATAATAACTGTCGGGATGTGTATTGGTTTTTTACCTTTTAATTTTTTAAAGCCCTTAAGTTTTATGGGAGATTCAGGAGCTTTGCTGTTAGGGCTGATGTTGGCGGCATGTACTGTTTCTGTTGGAGGAAGAGTTGCTGACCAGTTTTCAGGTCAAACATATTTTTTCTTTGCCCCTTTATTTATACCTCTTGTAATTCTGGGAGTACCACTAGCAGATACGCTCTTTTCGTTTTTTCGAAGAGTCGTCAGACGAAAATCAATATCCGTCGCAGATAAAGATCACATGCACCACAGGCTGATGAGATTGGGACATGGTCCAAGAAGAACAGTTGTCATTCTCTGGCTATGGACTGCATTGCTCAGTGCCTTAGTACTTATCCCAACTTATACAGATGGAGTAGGAAATGCGATTATCCCATTTGCCATACCGGCGCTTGCTCTAATTTTGTACGCATTCTTTTCGCCATCGAGAAGCGAAGTCAGAAGAGAAGACGCAGCTGCTCAAAAAGCTAGGAAAGAATTGAAATCGCGATCGGAACTTTGAGAATAATATAGAGAAGTTCCCAGCTTTTTGTGGGACAATTGAAGGCTATGAAGAATGAGGAAGCTCGAGCCCAACGTAAATACTTGCTCAAGTTATTTAACGATTCTTCAAAACCCTATCAGCCAATGTTTTTTAGTGCCCTTGGCTTGCAAATATTTTCAGTAATTTTGACTGATCTTGTTAGTCCTCTTGTAGTTTCTAAAATTCTTGTTGACTTAGCGAATGAAGGAAAAGTCGAATCGCTTTCTCCTTATATGAATTTGATCTACGTCCTGATAGCTATAGAGGTTGTAGGGCTTTCCCTTAGAAGGGCAGCTTCATTTCTTGAAGAACGATTCGATGCTAAGTCGCGAATCACTATCGTCACAAATATTTTTTCGAAGCTACTTGATCAACCCGCTAGTTTTCATCAGAATAGATTTGTAGGAACAACTGTTAATCTAATTTCTAAAACAGCAGATTGTTTCGGTCGCACTAGTGGGGTTTTCCTCTTTGCATTTGTTCCACTTGTTGTAATTTTTGTTGGTACTGGGATAATTATGATTCCAAGAGTGCCTCTTTATTTCGTTGCATTAGTTGTTTTGGGTTCCGCTTTTACAACAGTTGTCGTGAAAAGACTTCCCAATCAAATGCGATTGAGTGCGAATGCAGCTAAAGAAACCACAAGGATATTTGGTGCAATGTCCGATGCGATTTCCAACATCGCAGCAGTAAAAGCAGAGTCCGGTGAAGAAATCGAAAAAGCCAAAGTCATTGAAATTGGAAAGCTGTCATTGGCAAAGAATCTAGAGTTTTCAAAGAGGGTTCTAATTTGGGATTCATTTCTTGCAAATAGCTTGAACAGGACATTGCGTGTACTTTCTGTATTATTTGCAGTACTTGTAGCTGTAGGTCAAAAAGCAGATATATCTAACCTTTATTTAGCTACAACTCTAACGTTGACATTCTTGATCGTTCTTTGGACATTTTCAGATGCACTATTCGACGTTACTGTATATTACGGAGATGCTGCTCCGATCGTGCCGATTTTGAAAGCAGAAGTTCAAGTCAAAGACATTTCTAATGCAGATGAATTAAATGATGCTAGAGGAACAATTGAAATACAAGACCTGACGTTCAAATATCCAAAGAACGAAAGTTTTGTTTTTTCAGACTTGTCATTAAAAATATCGGCAGGAGAAAAAGTAGGAATAGTAGGGAAATCCGGAGCAGGTAAATCGACTCTTGTGAAGTTGATAATGCGATTTATGGATCCAACCGAAGGCACTATTCTTGTAGATGGAGTTTCGACAAGAATGGTGACCCAAGAATCTTTACGAAAAAATATTTCTTATGTTTCACAAGAACCAATGCTTTTCCATAGAAGCGTCTATCAGAACATTACATACGGAATTGATGAAGTCACAGACGAAGAAATAAAAGAAGTCTTAGAACGATCACATTCTCAAAGATTTATTGATGAACTGCCTGAAGGATTAAACAGCATTGTTGGTGAAAGAGGAGTGAACTTATCAGGTGGACAACGGCAACGAATAGCCATTGCTAGGGCAATGTTGAAAAACGCTCCGATACTTATTCTTGACGAAGCTACAAGTGCCTTAGATTCAGAATCGGAAGGGTTTGTCCAAGAAGCATTTGCTGAACTTATGCAAAATAGAACAACCCTGGTAATTGCCCACAGGCTTTCAACCTTGTTAACAATGGACAGGATTCTCGTTTTTGATCAAGGTCAAATCGTTGAACAGGGTAAACATTCTGAATTGGTTAAGAATCGCGGCATTTATGCCGGACTTTGGGAACAACAAGCAGGTGGTTTCTTGCCTCAAAGTTAAGTTTTCGCAATTCTTCAAAATGCATGTTTTTGTCTTAGAATTATAGGTAATGAAACTTATTCCTGACATTGCAGGCTTTCTCGATTCAAATAAGAAGCGCAACGCCGATCCAAAAAGTTCTATTAATGCCTTAGAGCTCGTGATAACGATGATTATCTTTATTGTTATTGGGAGATTTTTAGATTCAAATTTTGATACTGCGCCAGTTTGGACCTTAGTTTTTGCAGCAATTGGAATTTTTGGCAGCTTTGCAAGTGCCTATTATCGGTATAAAGCAACTTCAGAAATGTTGGAAAAAGATAAAGTCTGGGCGGAAAAGAAAAATCGTGTCAGTGCCCCAGTTGAAACTGAAGAATCAGATGAGCTCATTATTCCAAAGGGCTATGGAAAAGATGATTGAATCTCAAAAGGTCCCAGGCGAAAATCTTGATCCAATTCCCGATGTTGAACTCAATATCGCTCGGGATATGGCAAAGAGGAGTTGGATATTGTTTCTTCCTGCAGCCATAGCGCTTGGCTTCTTGTTAGGGCTCCCAGCTGGTATTGCTGTAATTGCCGCAGGATTATTAATTGTCGGAAATCTGCTTCTTGCGGCAAAGATCACATCTGTTTGTGCAGAAATTTCACCTAATGCGATAATGGCCGGTGCGTTATCGGGATTTATGATGAGACTCATCATTGTTTTTGGGGTTGCACTCCTGGTGAGAAACGTGTCCTTTATCGACTTTGAAGTGTGGCTTTTATCTGTTGCGATTGGACACATAGCCCTACTCGCATGGGAGACTAAGTACATAAGCTTTTCGCTTTCACATCCAGGTGTGAAACCCCGAACTTAAAAGTTTTTTAAGTAAGGAAGAAAAGTTAAAGAAATTAATTTGTCCGCACACCTGACGTAAAAAGAACGTAACGAAAACGCCAAGGAGCATCGTGAGTAACCCTATAACTGTAGCTACCGACGTGGCTGCTCTATTTCCATACGGCATATCAGAACTTTTCAATTGGAAAGGAATGGCCTTCGACGGAACTCTTTGGGAAATAAATAAAACAGTTGTTATGAGTTTGGTATCGACTGTTATATGTCTCGCACTATTTGTTGTTGGAGGACGCAAACAAGCACTTGTTCCAACTGGCATGCAAAATGTTGCTGAAGTTTCTTACGAATTTGTAGACAAGGGAATTGCAACAGAAGTAATGGGTCACGATGGACACAAGTGGACTCCGTTTCTTGGAGCAATGTTCTTTTGGTTGTTCTTCATTAACATATGGTCAACAGTTCCATTTGTGATGTACCCAGCAACAAGTCGAATCGCTATACCTCTAGTTCTTTGTATGGTTAGCTATTTCACTTTCATTGGTGTCGGTTTTTATAAACAAGGCCCACTATATATTCTGAAAGCGATTTTCCCTCCCGGAGTACCGAAAGCGATCGCACCTTTAGTTGCAGCAATTGAATTAGTTTCAAAATTTGCTGTTCGACCTTTTTCACTCGCAGTTCGACTTTTTGCAAATATGTTTGCGGGCCACATTTTGTTGGCGCTATTTGCACTTATGACTGCAGCACTTGTCGAAATGAACAGCGGAGCATATCAAGGTTTTCTTGCCATTTTCCCTTTCCTCGGCTTGATATTCATGGTTGCATTTGAGCTACTTGTAGCATTTTTGCAGGCATACATTTTCACAACTCTAACTGCGGTTTACATTGCTGAAGCTGCATCAGAAGAACACTAAAAATCTCAAACAACAAGGAGCAAAACAATGAATCAATTAGTCCTAGCAGCCACCGAAGCTGTTGACATCACTAACGGTTTAAAAGTTATTGGTTACGGTATCGGTGCAATTGGACCTGGAATCGGAATCGGTATGCTTGCTGGAAATGCAGTTCAAGCTATGGCTCGTCAACCAGAAATGGCCGGTCAAGTTCGAACAACTATGTTCCTCGGTATTGCTTTCGCTGAGGCGCTTGCACTATTCGGATTCGCACTGTACTTCATTTAAACAACAAGCATGTCAAAGCATGCAATTATTCCAAGGAGAATAGATGCGTAACAAACGCTTAATCCTCGTAGCCTTAGCAATTGTTGCTGGCTCTATGTTTGTTCCGACTGCCGCATTCGCTGCAGGTGGAGAAACAGGAGTTTGTTTGCAAGAGCTTGCTGAACAAATCAATAGTGGAGAATTAACAGATGAAGCTTCAATTGAAGCTCAAACTGAAGATTGCTTCTCTGCACCAAGCCCAGTTATTCCAGCTTGGAACGAAGTGATTTGGGGCGGTCTTGCATTTGCCATTGTCGCAGGTGGTCTAATCAAGTTTGGTTTCCCTTCTGTAAAGAAAGGCTTGCAAGCTCGAGAAGATAAAATTCGTGAAGACTTAGCTTCAGCTGAAAACTCAAAACAAGTTGCACTTCAAAAGGCTAATGAATACGAAGACAAATTAAAAGACGCTCGTACAGAAGCTACTGAAATCATTGAAAAGGCCAAGGTTCAAGCGTCAGAAGTCAAAACCGATTTGGTTGCGAAAGCAGAAGAAGAAGCAGCTCAAATTCGACATAAAGCTCAAGTTGATGCTCAACAAATTGCTGATCGTGCTTTGAATGATATTCAAAGCCAAGTAGCTCAATTGAGTGTTGATTTGGCTGAAAAAGTTGTGAAATCTAATTTGGATAATGCTTCTCAACTTGATCTTGTAAACGCATTCATTGCCGATCTGCCAAAGACGTCAAAGAACTAAGGGATTTCTAATGAGTGAACGTGTCCGAATATATGCGAAGTCTTTAGTAGACATTGCTCGAGTCGAAGGCCGGTTGGCAGATGTAGAAGATGAACTTTTTTCTTTCGCCCGAGCTATGCAAAACAATGATGAATTGCGGTTGACTTTGACCGACCCAAATATCCCTGTAGAACAGAGATTGGCAGTAGTTGACCAAATCCTTGAAGGTAAGGCGCTCAGTACCACTAAGGCGATCATTGCTTTAATTGTTGTTGCAGAGCACGCCGGAGATTTGAGTGAAATCGTTGATTCATTTGTTCAGCAAAGCGCACATATTCGAGATAAAGAAACTGCAGAAATTAGAACTGCAGTCGCACTTGATGAAAAAACACTTGAAAAATTAGTCGAAGCATTAAGTAAAGCGACTGGTAAATCATTGGATGTAAAAGTCATCGTAGATGAAAATGTAATTGGCGGAATTTCAGCAAAGGTCGGCGATCAAGTGATCGACGGTACTGTTCGAAGCCGTTTAAATAAACTAAAGGAGACTATTGATGGCTGAATTGACCATCAACCCAACAGATATCGCTAAAGCGATTGCTGACAAGGTTAAAACTTTTGATTCCGGAATTTCTCAAGCTCGCGTTGGTCGGGTTTTGGAAGTTGGAGATGGAATTGCTCGTGTTGCTGGGTTGCCAAATAGTGCTGTAAATGAAATTCTAGAATTCCAGTCAGGTGTTTTGGGTCTTGCTTTGAACTTAGATGAAGAATCTATTGGAGCTGTTGTTTTAGGTAATGCAAGCTCAATTGAAGAAGGACATAGCGTAATAGCAACAGGACGTATTCTTTCAATTCCAGTTGGCGATGCTCTTCTGGGTCGAGTCATCAATGCTCTTGGAGATCCAATCGATGGTAAAGGTCCAATAACTGGAGCGCAAGATCGACGTTTGGAAGTTCAGGCTCCCGGAATTGTCGGTCGTAAACCAGTTCACGAACCTCTCCAAACAGGTATCAAAGCCATCGACGCTATGACTCCGGTAGGTCGAGGTCAACGTCAGTTAATTATTGGCGACAGAAAAACTGGTAAAACTACAGTTGCGATTGACACCATTTTGAATCAAAAAGGTGCAGGCGTTAAATGTATTTATGTTGCTATTGGTCAAAAAGGATCAACAGTCGCACAAACAGTTGCAACTCTTGAAGAACACGGCGCAATGGAATATACAGTTGTTGTTGCAGCTCCAGCTAGTGATGAAGCAGTGTTCAAATACTTGGCACCTTATGCAGGTGCAGCTCTTGGTCAACACTGGATGGAAAATTCAGACCATGCGTTAGTTGTTTATGATGACCTTTCAAAACAAGCTGAAGCTTATCGACAAATGTCACTTTTGCTTCGTCGACCTCCAGGTCGTGAAGCGTACCCAGGTGATGTTTTCTATCTTCACTCTCGTTTGCTAGAACGTGCTGCAAAGTTGTCGGACGATTTAGGAGCAGGTTCTCTTACTGCCTTACCAATCATCGAAACTAAAGGTGGAGATGTTTCTGCTTTCATTCCGACAAACGTTATTTCTATTACAGACGGACAAATTTATCTGACTGATGACTTATTCAAATCAGGTATTCGACCTGCTGTCGACGTTGGTATATCTGTTTCTCGTGTGGGTGGAGCAGCTCAGACAAAAGCAACAAAATCTGTTGCTGGAACTTTGAAGCTCGATTTGGCACAGTTCCGCGATTTGGAAGCATTCGCAACATTTGGATCCGAACTCGACGCAGTTTCAAAGCAGCAACTCGATAGAGGATACCGACTTGTTGAGCTTCTAAAGCAAGGTCTTAACTCGCCAATGCCAATGGAAGAACAAGTTGTTTCACTTTATGCGGGAACTAATGGCTACCTCGATGACATGGAAGTTAGTCATGTTCGACCATTTGAAGAAACATTATTGGAAGCATTTAGAACTAAGTTTTCAAAGCTCTTGGAAGGAATCAAAACTTCAGGAAAAGTTGAAGATGAAGATGCTCTAAAAGCTGCAGTTGAAGAAGTTAAAGCAAGCTATGTCGCAATTAATGGTCTTGATGTAAAAGCTGAAGGTTTAGCTGATGTTACTGATACAGATGCAGATGAACTCGGCGATGCATTATCCGACAAAACATTAGCGACTGAATAGTTAGAACTAGGTAGGAATAAAGTGGCTGGCGGTCAAGAGAAAATCTTAAAACGGAGAATTAAGTCAATTAATTCCACCAAAAAGATCACTCGCGCTATGGAACTTATTGCAGCAAGTCGTATCAAAAAAGCTGAAGAACGTGTTCGCGCAGCAACACCATATGCGAATTCATTGACTGAAGCGGTGAAAGATGTTGTTGCCGCTGGAGGTGCGTCAGATTCTCCTTTGATTCAATCTCGTCCTGAAATTAAGCGTGTAGCACATATTATTTGTGGTGCTGATAGAGGACTTTGTGGCGGATATAACTATGGAGTCACCCGTTCAGGTGAAGGTGAAGTTAAAGCTCAAAAAGAACTAAATCGTGATTACACACTTTATACAGTGGGTAAAAAAGTGGAAGGTTACTTTAGGTATCGCGATTACAAGATCTCCGAAAGTTTTATAGGTTTCTCAGAGCGTCCTACTTATGCAGATGCAGCAAAAATTGCCAAAGAAGCAACTAGGGCATACTTAGCTGGGGAAATTGATGAAGCTCATATTATTTATACTCGTTATATAACTTCGGGTTCACAAGAAGTCGTGGTTAGGCCATTGCTTCCTTTGGATTCAGAAATTGGTACTGGTGGAGATGCTCGACCTGACACAGGTGACCCCAAAAAAGTTACCTCGTCATATACTTTTGAACCAGATCCATCAACTTTGCTTGACGCACTCTTGCCGCTTTATGTCGAAGCACGTGTATATGCTGCACTACTAAATGCTTCAGCCAGTGAATTAGCTGCTCGACAACGTGCAATGAAATCAGCAACAGACAATGCTGAAGATTTGATAATTAACTTGAGCCGAATTGCTTCTAGATTGCGTCAAGATTCCATCACGACTGAAATTATGGAAGTCGTTGGTGGAGCAGAAGCTCTTCGTGGTGGACATAAGCCAGGTGCGGAAATGCTTTTGATAGATAATGAAGAAACTCTCGTAGAAACCGGCGCTCCCATCACAGGGAGCGAAAGATGAGCGACCGCGAGAGCCGAACGCTTCGCGCAAGGCTCGACAAAAAAACGCAGAACAAAGGAAAGAGAAAATGACTCAAACAGTCGAAACTCCTCATGTACTAAAAGATGGTCGCGTAGTAGCGATCGCTGGACCTGTTATCGACGTGGAATTCCCGCCTGATGCACTTCCAGAGATCAACATGGCTCTTGAAGTAACCATCAAGCTAGATGATAAAGAAACCGTAGTTACTGCAGAAGTTGCCCAACAAATCGGTGACGGTCGCGTCCGTGCTATTTGTATGCAAGCAACTGATGGTTTAAAGCGTGGAGCAATCGTTACAAACACCGGACGAGGAATTAGTGTTCCTGTTGGCGATGGCGTTTTGGGTCACGTTTTTAACGTACTCGGAAAGCCACTCGACACCACAGAAGACAAACTTACAAACATTGAAGACCGTTGGGACATACACCGACCAGCTCCAGACTTCAAAGACCTAGAACCTAAAGCAGAAATGTTTGAAACTGGTATTAAAGTTATCGACTTGCTTGAGCCTTACGTAAAGGGTGGAAAGATTGGTCTTTTCGGTGGTGCAGGTGTTGGTAAAACTGTTTTGATTCTTGAAATGATTAACCGTGTAGCAACTCAACACGGTGGTGTTTCTGTGTTTGCTGGTGTTGGCGAGCGAACACGTGAAGGTACCGACCTTTGGTTAGAAATGCAAGAGTCTGGTGTTATCGAAAAAGCTGCATTGGTTTACGGACAAATGGATGAGCCACCAGGTGTTCGTCTTCGTGTTGCTCTATCTGCACTTACAATGGCTGAATACTTCCGCGATGTTAAAAACCAAGACGTTCTTCTTTTCGTAGATAACATTTTCCGTTTCGTGCAAGCCGGTTCAGAGGTTTCAACACTTCTTGGTCGTATGCCTTCAGCTGTGGGTTACCAACCTACTTTGGCTGATGAAATGGGTAACCTACAAGAACGTATTACATCTACAAGAGGTCGTTCTATTACATCTCTTCAAGCTGTTTATGTTCCAGCTGATGACTATACCGACCCGGCACCGTTTACGACTTTCACTCACTTGGATGCAACTACAGAGTTGAGCCGTCAAATTGCTTCACTTGGTATTTATCCTGCTGTTGACCCGCTAGCGTCAACATCATCGATTCTTTCACCAGAAGTTGTTGGTGACCGTCACTATCAAGTTGCTCGTCGAGTTCAAGAAATCTTGCAACGATACAAGGAACTTCAAGACATCATTGCGATTCTTGGTTTGGATGAATTATCTGAAGAAGACAAGGTGACTGTTGCTAGAGCTCGTAAGATTCAAAGATTCTTGTCACAACCATTCTTTGTTGGTGAGGTCTTCACAGGTCTTAAAGGTATCTATTGCACAACTGAAGAAACAGTGGAGTCATTCGAAGCTATTTGTAATGGTGAACTCGATCACTGTCCAGAACAAGCATTCTTCAATGTTGGTGGAGCAGAGTCCGTTTTGGCCAAAGCTAAAACACTGGCTGAAAGTTAAGAAATCAACGCATGAAAGCCCAAATCGTATCTCCAGAAAAGGTCCTCTTTAACGGGGAAGCAAAAATGGTTGTTTGTCGTACAACAAATGGGGATGTTGCTTTCTTAGAGGGGCATGAGCCGTTCCTGGGCATGTTGCGTAAAGGCGAGGTTCGCATCGTTAACGACAATGAAGAGTTCGCATTTGAATGCTCACGAGGCTTTGTAGAAGTTGATGGTTCTCATGTGCGAATCATATCTGACGACGCGGTAGCTAAGTAATCTAAAGGGTCCTACATCTAAATATCCGAATCAACTAAGTTATTTGCAACTTAGTGATTAGGAGCAGAAATGACTGGTATTCCACCGGAGGGTTATCCTCCTCAAAATCCGAATCAAGGTCAGCCTTCTGATCCATATGGTCAGGGTTATCCTCCTCAAAATTCAAGTCAGGGTTATCAGCCATATGTGCCAGGTCAGTATCCACCTCCTCCTGTGTCGCCTCAAGGAAAACCCCAATATGGAGGTTCAAGCAGCTACGGAGAAAATAAACCTGCCAAGTTATCCTTGATTTTTGGTGTGCTTAGCGTCACTATCTGTGGATTTTTTACAGGAATTCCAGCAATAATTTTAGGTATCATCGGACGTAAAAAAGCTGATGAGCTAGGAGGCGAAGGAAAAACTAAAGCCAACGTAGG
>Ga0209573_1004578_pt1 | contig 13435 bp, 9 predicted proteins | sample TNRBio252014_DNA_FD_185870 | JGI IMG/M metagenome (GOLD analysis project Ga0209573, IMG submission 185870) | Wastewater treatment Type I Accumulibacter community from EBPR Bioreactor in Madison, WI, USA - TNR Reactor_6/25/2014_ DNA (SPAdes)... | ecosystem: Engineered > Bioreactor > EBPR >...
CCTTCCTGGCCACCCCGCCCCCGACAAAGATGCCGAGATGGCCGATGGTTTCGTGGATGGCGTAGACGATGGTCTGGCCGCAGGCGCGGAGGTCGTCGTCCTTCTGGTACAAATCGACGATCCAGCCGAGCGCCTGCTGCGGCGGCGTGATGTTGTCGCCCTTGGAGCAGAAGCAGAGGATCGGCGAGCGGATGTTGCGCAGGTCGATGCGTACGCCGTCGCCGGTGACGATTTCGGCGGTGGCGAGGCGGTTGCCGACGAACAGCTGATCGACGATCCACTGCATTTCCTCGGCGTTGAGGCTGACGTGGCCGCCCCACCATTTCTCGAATTCGAGAAAGCGCGGTCCCTCGCTATCGACCTGCTTCCACAGGTCGTAATTCTTGGTCCACAGCGTGTTGGCGGGATTGAGATTCTCGAAATTCTCGACCAGAAGGGCGCCGTCGAACTTGCCGCCGCCGAGGTCGCTGGTGAGCGCGGTCACCCAGCTGCCGCCGGCCAGACCGCCGGTGTAGCGCATCGGATTCTCGCCCTCGACGCCGGCCCAGTAGGACAGCGGCGACCCCGGAATGATCAGCGGACCGGCCAGTTCCGGCCGGGTCGCCGCCAGCATCATCACCGCCCACCCGGCCTGGCAGTTGCCGATCACGCAGGGCTTGCCCTCGGCCTGCGGGTGGAGTTCGATGACCTTCTCGAGAAAGACGGCCTCCACGCGCATGATGTCTTCGATGGTCTGGCCCGGCATCGGCTCCGGCGTGAAGCCGACGAAGTACGAGGGATGTCCGGCGCGCATCGCCATGCCGAGCTCGCTGTCGGCCTTGAAACCGCCGATGCCCGGTCCGTGTCCGGCGCGCGGATCGACCACGACGAATGGGCGTTTCTTCGGATCGATGACCACGCCTTTCGGCGGCTTGACACGCACCAGCAGGTAATTGGCCGGCCGCTCGAAGGTTCGCCCGTCGAGCACCAGTTCCGCATCGAAACTGAGGACGTTCGGCACCTCCTTCGCCTTCTGCGCGTAGTACTGATCGCTGCGCTGGCGCAGCACGTCCCAGAACAGGATGGTGCGCTGCCAGCCGTCGATCCAGTAATCAAGCGCCTGCTGCCCGACAGCGGGAAAGGCTTGCTGACCCGAGAAGGGGAAACGGGATTGGGAGGGGTCGGTCATCGGGGAACCTCTTCAAGCAATGCAAATGGTTGGGACAGATCTCCCTGCCGAGCGCGCTCCGGCTTTCCAGAATATCCGCCGCCTTGCTCGGCCCTTCGCGCTGAAGTTCCAGTGCCTGGTCGCCGCCCGGAGAGTTGTTCTCATGGTAGCAGTTTTTCCGGGCCATTGGGGTCAAAGTCGGTTTGCCGGATGACCATCCTCGCCACCGGACAACCGCCGAATCAGCCTCCATGTCCCATTGATTGCATCAAGTTTCGAGCAGCGCGGAACGCAGGCCAAGGTGTTGCGCGAACCGGTAGAAATCCCGGTCGCTGTAGAGCAACGCATACCGGTTTTCAATGCAGCAGGTGGCAATGATCGTATCGATCGTCTTGCGTATGGTGACACCTTGCACTCGCAAGCTTCGAAAATTCCTTGCGGCTTCAATGGCAATATCTTGACCGCCAAGCTCGACGACAACCAACGATGTCAGCGATCCTGGATCAAATTACAATACCCGTTTCCCCAACATCACCCCGATCAAAATGACCAAGCTCTACGGCATCAAGAACTGCGACACCATGAAGAAGGCCATGGACTGGCTGGCCGGCAACGGCGTCGCCTACGAATTCATCGACTACAAGAAGGCCGGCGTCGTCGAGGCCAGGCTGCCGGACTGGAATGCCCGCGCCGGTTGGGAAAAGCTGCTCAACACGCGCGGCCTGATGTGGAAGAAGCTCTCCGACGATGAGCGTGCTGCGGTCGACGAGCAAAAAGCACTCAAATTGATGGCGCAGTATCCGGCTCTGATCAAGCGGCCGGTGCTCGATACCGGCGGCAAGCTGCTGGTCGGCTTCTCGCCGGAAACCTACAGCGCAGAACTGAACTGAGCAACCGCACCGTCCGCCACATCCATGCTCGCCCCCATCGAACACCGCATCGCCGTCGAACTCGGCGTCCGCCCGGCCCAGGTCGTCGCCGCCATCGCCCTGCTCGACGAAGGCGCCACCGTGCCCTTCATCGCCCGCTACCGCAAGGAGGCCACCGGCGGCCTCGACGACACGCAGTTGCGCAACCTCGAAGAGCGCCTGACCTACCTGCGCGACCTCGAAGACCGGCGCACGGCCATCCTCGCCAGCATCGAGGAACAGGGCAAGCTGACGCCGGAACTCAAGGCCGAGATCGACGATGCCGAAACGAAGCAGCGTTTGGAGGATCTCTACCTGCCCTACAAGCAGAAGCGCCGGACCAAGGCGCAGATCGCCCGCGAGGCCGGCATCGAGCCGCTGGCGCTGGGCCTGCTGGAGAACCCCGAGCTGACGCCGGAAGAGGAGGCCGGGAAATTCCTCAATGCCGAAGCCGGTTTCGCCGATGCCAAGGCCGTGCTCGACGGCGCCCGCCAGATCCTCATGGAAAAATTTGCCGAGGACGCCGGACTGCTCGGTCAACTGCGCGAATACCTGAAGGAACACGGCCTGTTGCGGTCGACCGTCGTCGAGGGCAAGGAATCGGAAGGCGCCAAGTTCCGCGACTGGTTCGCCTTCGCCGAGCCGATCGCCAGCATGCCGTCGCACCGCGCCCTGGCCCTGCTGCGCGGACGCAACGAAGGCATCCTGCACGTTGCGCTGGTCCTCGATTCCGACCTTGACGGTGAAAAGATCCAGCCCGGACCCGGACCCTGCGAGCAGCGCATCGCCGTCCGTTTCGGGATCAGGAACCAGAACCGCCCGGCCGACAAATGGCTGGCCGACACCGTGCGCTGGACCTGGAAGGTCAAGGTTCATACCCACCTCGAACTGGAACTGGTCGGAGAACTGCGCGAGCGCGCCGAGGAAGAGGCGATCCGCATCTTCGGCAAGAACCTGAAAGACCTGCTGCTCGCCGCCCCGGCCGGCCAGCATGTGACCATGGGCATCGACCCCGGCGTCCGCACCGGCTGCAAGATCGCCGTCGTCGACGCCACCGGCAAGCTGCTCGACACCGCCACCATCTACCCGCACGAGCCGCGCTGCGACTGGGACGGCTCGCTGGCCGCCATCGCCCGCCTGGCCGCGAAGCACCAGGTCAGCCTGGTCGCCATCGGCAACGGCACGGCCAGCCGCGAAACCGACAAGCTGGTCCAGGACGTCATGAAACGCTACCCGGAAGCGCGGCTGCAGAAAATCGTCGTCTCCGAAGCCGGCGCCTCGGTCTATTCCGCCTCCGAACTGGCGGCCAAGGAATTCCCCGACCTCGACGTTTCGATCCGCGGCGCCGTCTCGATCGCCCGCCGCCTGCAGGACCCGCTCGCCGAACTGGTCAAGATCGAGCCGAAGTCGATCGGCGTCGGCCAGTACCAGCACGACGTGTCGCAGAGCAAGCTGGCGCGCAACCTTGATGCGGTGGTCGAGGACTGCGTCAATGCCGTTGGCGTCGACGTCAATACCGCGTCGGTGCCGCTGCTGACCCGCATTTCCGGGCTCAACGCCGGGCTGGCCGCCAACATCGTCGGCTACCGCGACGCCCACGGCGCCTTCCGCTCGCGCGACGACCTGAAGAAGGTGCCGCGCCTCGGCGACAAGACCTTCGAGCAGGCCGCCGGCTTCCTGCGCGTGCCCCACGGCGACAACCCGCTCGACGCCTCGTCGGTGCACCCGGAAGCCTACCCGGTGGTCGAGAAGATCATCGTCGACCTGAAAAAACCGATCAAGGAAATCCTTGGCGACAGCCGCGCCCTCAAGGGTCTCAACCCATCGAAATATACCGGCGACCGTTTCGGCCTGCCGACCGTTCAGGACATCTTCAGGGAACTGGAAAAACCCGGCCGCGACCCGCGCCCCGAGTTCAAGACCGCCACCTTCGCGGACGGCGTCGAAAAGGTCGGCGACCTGCGCCCCGGCATGATCCTCGAAGGCGTCGTCACCAACGTCGCCGCCTTCGGCGCCTTCGTCGATATCGGCGTACATCAGGACGGCCTGGTGCACGTTTCGGCACTGTCGAATACCTTCGTCAAGGATCCGCACACCGTTGTCAAGGCCGGGCAGATCGTCAAGGTCAAGGTGCTGGAAGTCGACCTGCAGCGCCAGCGCATCGCACTGACCATGCGCATGGGCGACGAGCCGACCCAGGGCAAGCGCCAGGACAGCACGCCGGGTGCGCGCGGCAACGCCGGCCAGCAACGGCCGCAGCAGCGCGGCACGGGTCCGGCGCCGGCCGGCAACGCGATGGCCGCCGCCTTCGCCAGGCTCAAGCGCTGACGCCCGCCCTCCTCGACCTGACTTCGACCGGCGCCCGCAAGACCTGGCGGGTCGGGTTGAAGCTTGCCTGACTGCCGGCCCCGGTCACCGTCCCCGGCTTGGCACGTTACGCGCCGGGCATGCCGCCGGCGGTCAAGACCGGCTCGATATGCACCGGCACATACTTGTGGAACGGCGTGCGCGTCAGCGGGTCACAATGGGCGCTGGCGGTCAGGCGGTTGATCTGCGGCCCGAACGGCCCGTTCCCGGCGTAACGCTGACCATAGCCATGGGGCAGCGTCGCCGTTCCGCGCCGCACGTTGTCGTCCAGCTCGACGACGACCTGAAGTTCGCCGGTTGCCGAGCGACATTTCGCCTGCTCGCCGCCGGCCAGCCCGAGAGATTGCGCGTCGGCCGGATGCAGGCGCAGGGCGCCGTCACGGTCAACCTTGCGCCAGGCCGGATCGCGGTAGATCTGGTTGGCGTTGTAGGCCCGCCGTTCGCCCGCCATCAGGATGAAGGGATAGCCCGCCCCCGGCGCCGTTTCCGCGCCCAGCGCGCGCATCTCGTCGAGCATTTCGGGAATCGCCAGGTGGATGCGCCGGTCCGGGTGACGGATCAGCGACCATGTGTCGTCGAAGGTGTGGATACTCATCAGCGTCCCGGCGCGCCGTTCGAGGATGGCGCGGAAAAGCGATCCGCCCAGCGTCAGGCGGTTGCCCGGATGTCCGGCGCGGCGAACGGCGGCGGCGTGACGTTCGGCGTAGCCCACGGCCAGCCCGAGCAGCGGAGCCGCCGCCGAAGCACCGCCGGGCAGCGCTTGTCCCAGGGTCCGATACACGATCGACGCGGCATACGGCTGCCAGCGCGGCTTGCGGCGCAACGTGGCGGCCAGTGCGCCGAGGAACGCGGCATGTCCGGTGAAGCGGGGCTCGAGTCGGGCAATCCGCTCGAGCAACGGGAAGCGCGGCGGGATCTCGCCCATCTTCTCCAGCAGCCGCGTGTAGATTTCCGCTTCGGGCAGGCTTTCGCCGAGCGGGGCGAACAAGGGATGGCGGAGATGAAAGGCATTTTCGGGGAATTCCAGATTGAATCCGGTGGCCTCCCATTTCTCGAACTGGGAAGCCGCCGGCAGAACATAATGGGCCAGACGAGCGGTTTCGCTCATCGCCACATCGACCACCACCAGCAGTTCGAGCTTGCCGAACGATCGCTCGTAGGCTTGGGTATCCGCCGCCGTCAACACCGGGTTGGCGCTGTCCACGAACATCGCCCGCACCCGGTCCTCGCCTGCGTGCTCGATCTCGTCGGGCAGGATGTTGGGCGGATAGAGACCGGCGATCGGGAACATCCGGTGCCGCGCCGTCCGCGGGTATTTCGGATTGCGCTCGTCGCTGTGGCCGATCAGCGGAAGCAGGAAGGTGTGGAGGTTGTTGCCGCCACGCTTGCCGAAGTTTCCAGTGACCAGGTAGAGCAACTTTTCGAGATAGCCGTTGAGGGTGGTATGGAGCGTGTGCTGGATGCCCAGATCGACGCGGACGCAGGCGGTGCTGGCCGTCGCGAAGCCGCGGGCCACGCGTTCGACGTCTGCCGCCGCCAGTTCCGTCCGCCGCACGTATTCGGCAACGGGAACGGCCAGCAACTCTCGTTCCACTTCGTCAAAACCGGTGCAATGCCGCGCGAGAAATTCGCGGTCGTGCAGCCCCTCGCGGACGATGATGCCCAGCATGGCCAGCATCAGGAAGGCATCAGTACCGGGCTTGATTGGCAGATGGATGTCCGCCTGCCGGGCGGTTTCGGAACGGCGCGGATCGACCACGACCATGGTGCGCGCGGGATCCTTCTGCAGGTCGCGCAGGGTATCGCGGGCGTTGGGAATGCCATGCGCCTGATACGGATTGGCGCCGATGAACAGCACGTAGTCGGCGTGTTCGACGTCCTCGGTGGTGTGGCAGGTCTGGCGACCGAAGAGGCGGCCATTGACCCAGAAATCGCCGGTCTTTTCCTGCGCCAGCGCCGAATAGACGAAGCGGCTCTTCATCGCCTTGTGCAATTGCTGGCTGTACATGCCGCCGAGATGGTTGCCCTGGCCGCCACCGCCATAGAAGGCGAAAGCCGGTCCGCCATGCCGCTCGCGGATCGCCGTCAGGCGCCGGGCGATGTCGGTCAGCGCCTCGTCCCAGCTGACGCGGACGAAGCTGCCGCCGGGCTGGCGTTTTAACGGATGCCGCAGGCGATCCGCATGATGCTGATAGTGTTCGAGGCGGGCGGCCTTCTGACAGATGTATCCCTTCGACACCGGGTGCGCCTCGTCGCCGCGAATACGCGTGAATTTCCCATCCTCGATGGTGACGGCGAGGCCGCAATTGCGCGAACAGAGGATGCAGGCGGTCGTCTCGTTGATCTTGCCGGTTTCGGAAGTCATCTCTTGTCTCGATCTTTTACATGACGATCGTTAGGCTAACGGCCGTCATGCAATAATGCAAGCAGTCTCCTGAAAAGGTCTTGTGAGAGCCTCTTGCAAAAGTCGGCCGAATTTTTCTGACGGCCCCGCAGTAAGCCAAAGCACGCATACCAATGGGGTCCTACGCTGAACTTTCAAAAATACAATCGAGCGCGCTGCAGATGCCTTGGTGGCGATTCGTGCCTTTGCTAATAATTGACTCTTCGTAACAGCCACACCCAGTTGCCTAAAATGGCGGCGAAATTCATCATAATCCGCCTAAATTTTAGGCGGTTTTTCCAAAAATAGTTTTGCAAGAAGCTCGTGAGGATCACGCCATGCGCTATTCGCCGGAACACAAGGAAAGCACGCGCGCCCGTTTGCTCGAGGTGGGCGGCGCCCTGACCATGCAGGACGGTTTTGCCAGTACCGGCGTCGACGGACTGATGGCGGCCGTCGGCCTGACGTCAGGTGCGTTCTATTCGCACTTCCGTTCCAAGGCGGAACTGCTCGAAGCCATCGTTCAAAGTGAACTCGGCCGCTCGCTCGGCCTGTTGGCGGGCAAGACCGATGCGCAGCTGGTCGCTGTCCTCGAATCGTATCTGAGCGCCAGTCACGTCGACCAGCCGGCACAGGGCTGCGCGCTGACGACATTGAGCACCGAAGTCGCCCGCTCGAGCGTGGGAACCAGAGAGATTTTCGAGCGCATGATGATTCGCATCAAGGATGAACTGGGCGCCCATCTGGCGGACGACGACCAGGCATGGGCGATGATCTCGCAGATGGTGGGGGCGGTCATCATCGCCCGCGCCATGGCCTCCGGGGAGGCACGCAACGCCTTGCTGGAGGCGGTGATGCGGCAGTGCCGGGAGATGATCGACAGGTGACGAGAGGCGAAGAATGACCAGGGAAAGACCGCGTCACCTCCCAATCAGGTGCAAACATCGCGGCCGCGCCCCGGAATGCTGGCGATTCTTACATTTCGCAACATCCGGCCAACGGCGCTTTACATCGGGCGGGCACACAATACGGGTGTCCGCAAACGGAAGCCCCCATTCACCATGAAACGCCTACCCATTATCCTCGCCCTCCTGCCGCTCGGCCTGTGGGGCCTCTTCGTCCTCCCCGACCTGCTCGCCGGCAACCCCGGTTTCTGGAACTGGCGCCGCGCCGTCGTCATCCTCTCCGGCATCCTCGCCCTGTGGTGGATGAGCGCCGGCGTCATCCTCGCCGCCCGCCCGCGCTGGCTCGAACAACGCCTCGGCGGGCTGGACCGGCTCTACCAGTTGCACAAGACCCTCGGCATCGGCGGCGGCATCCTTGTCTTCACCCACTGGATGAGCGAATGGCTACCCAAGAACCTGGCCCAGGCCGGACTGATCGCTCCGCGTCCGCGCGGTGCTGGCCCCAAGGGCCCGCCGGATTTCTGGGTAGAACTGGCCAAGGACGTCGGCGAATGGGCCGGCTACATCCTGCTGGCGCTGGTCGTCATCGCCCTCGTCAAACGCATTCCCTACCGCTGGTTCCGCCTCGTGCACAAGGTCTTCGGCGCCGTCTTCCTGGCCGGCGTCTTCCACGGCCTGCTGATGCTGCCCAAGGATTTCTGGCAACAACCGCTCGGCTGGCTGACCGCCCTGCTCGCCGCCGCCGGCGTCGTTCCTGCCCTGCTCTCGCTGAGCGGACGCATCGGCAGGAAGCGCCAATACCCGGCGCGAATCGAAGCCCTGCACCAGCATGGCGACGCCATCCTCGAAGTCGTCTGCCGCCCGCACGACGACTGGCCCGGCCACCGCGCCGGCCAGTTCCTCCTCGCCGATTTCGGCACGCCCGCCGAAGGCGCCCACCCCTTCACCATCGCCTCCGCCTGGCAGCGCCAGACCGGCACCCTTACCCTCGCCATCAAGGCACTCGGCGACTTCACCGGCACGCTCGCGCAGACCCTGCGCGTTGGCCAGACCATCAAGCTCGAAGGCCCCTACGGCAGTTTCGATTTTTGCCCTGCCCCGACGGTCGACCGCAACCAAGGTCCGGCGCCGCAAGTCTGGGTCGCCGGCGGCATCGGCATCACGCCCTTTGTCGCCCGCCTGAACGACCGCATCGCCCGCAGATCAACGGCAACCGAAACCGACTTCTTCTATTGCACCCCGCAGGCCACCGGCTACCCGGCAAACCTCGAAGCCCTCTGCCAACAAGCCGGCGTCCGCCTGCACCGCCGCCTGACCGACCAGCAAGGCCCGCTCGATCCGGCTGAAATCGAAGCCCGCCTCAAACCCAACGCCAGCGTCTGGTTCTGCGGCCCCGCCGGCTGGGGTGAAGCACTGGCCAAGACGCTGACCGGCAACGGCTTGCCACGCGAGGCGTTTCACCGGGAGGCGTTTGAGTTCCGTTGATGCTGGGGCACGCTGCTATCATTGATCCGTTCAGCAAATCGAACTGGCAATCAAGGCCAAGACATAATCCGATCGAACGACTTCTAATTGATATGACCAGCGCCGCGGCATCAAGATCTGAGTAACGACAAATATATGGCTACTTGGAAAAAAGTCTTGCTGTGGATTGCAGGCGTTCTTGTCGTGACCTTTGGCGGCTGTCTCGCCGTGCTGGATCACCTGTTTTCCGACATGTGTGCAACGACCGTTTTCGATGAGATTCCATCGCCAAGCAAGAAATCCAAAGCTGTTGTGTTTCAGGTCGACTGTGGAGCGACGAGCGACTTCAACACGCACGTTGCCATCGTCAAAGGTTCTTTCGATACCTCGGATACCAAGTCTCTCCCCCAGAGCTTCTTCGTTGCAGACAAAGATCATGGTCGAGCGCCGGCTGGAATCACTCAAGGCCCCGAGGTGCGCCTGAATTGGGAAACAGATGAAACGCTTATTCTCCAGTATCACCAACTTGCCCGCGTAATCCGCTCGGAAGATAAGCAACGTGGCGTTACGATCAAATATCAGACCTTTCGGTAAACACATGACTCAAAGAGAAGACATCTCGCCCGTGAAGCTCTACGGCATCAAGAACTGCGACACGATGAAGAAGGCCATGAACTGGCTGACCGACAACGGCGTTGCCTACGAATTCATCGACTACAAGAAGGCCGGCGTTGCCGAGGCTAGGCTGCCGGACTGGAACGCCCGCGCCGGCTGGGAAAAGCTGCTCAATACGCGCGGCCTGATGTGGAAGAAGCTTTCCGACGACGAGCGGGCTACGGTCGACGAGAAAAAGGCGCTCAAATTGATGGCGCAGTATCCGGCGCTGATCAAGCGGCCGGTGCTCGATACCGGCAAGAAGCTGCTGGTCGGTTTCACCCCGGAAACCTATGCGGCTGAACTGAAATGAGCGTCAGCAGCGTCCGCCGCTTTCTTTTCGAGCATCTCGATATCCGCGGCGCCGTCGTCCATCTCGGCGATGCCTGGCAGCAGATGCAGGCCGGCCGCGACTACCAGCCGACCGTAGCGCAGTTGCTTGGCGAAACGGCCGCCGTGACCGCGCTGATCGCCGCCCAGTTGAAGCAGCCCGGCCGCCTGACCCTGCAATTGCGCGGCAACGGCTCGATCCAGCTGCTGGTCATGGACTGCAACGAAGCCTTGCAGATGCGCGGCATGGCGCGCAGCAACCCGGTCGTCCTGCCGGCGCCGGTGCCGGCGCTGCTCGGCGCCGACCAGGGCGGCCAGTTGATGCTCAGCCTCGACCTGCCGACCGCCCGCCATCCCTGGCAAAGCTTCGTGCCGCTGGTCGGCGACAGCATCGCCGCCATCTTCGAGCATTACCTCGAACAGTCCGAACAACAGCCCTCGCGCCTGTTCGTCAGCGCCGGCCCCCGCGCCGCCGCCTGCCTGTTCCTGCAGAAGATGCCGGATGCCGATGCCCGCGACGCCGACGGCTGGCAGCGCATCACGCAACTGGCGGCCACCGTCAAGCCGGCCGAACTGCGCGAACTCGACGCCGAGGCGCTGCTCGGCCGCCTCTTCCACGAGGACATGGAAACCCACGGTGTACGCGTGTATGACCCGGCGCCGGTGGTCTACCACTGCCCGGAGGACTGGACCAAGGTCCGCGACATGATCCGCAGCCTGGGCCGCGAGGATGCCGAAACCATCCTGCGCGAGCACGGCGAGATCCTGATCCGCGACGACATCTGCAACCACAGCTACCGCTTCAGCGCCGAAGACGTCGCCGAGCTGTTCGCCGGCGCCGGAACGACACTGCACTGAAGTCCACGGGCGGCGCTGCCACGATGGCGGCAACGCCCGATGCCTCCCCGGATGAATCGATGAAACCGCATACCCTTTGCCGCCTCGCCCCCGTCCTCGCCGCCTGCCTGGCATCGGCCGCCGCCGCGCAGACCGTCACGGTCTACCACGGCCCGTGCGACGCCTCGGCGGCGATCGCGCTCGATGCCGACCACTTCGTCGTCGGCGACGACGAGCACAACGTCCTGCACATCTACCGGAACGGAAAGACGGAACCGGTCGGCCGGGTCGACCTCTCCGCCTTTCTCGCCACCAGGAAAGGCAAGGAAGCCGACATCGAGGGCGCGGCGGCGATCGGCAGGCGCATCTACTGGATCACGTCGCATGCCCGCAACGCCAAGGGCAAGGCGCAACCGGACCGGCAGCGCTTCTTTGCCACCGACATCACACCGGGCAACCCGCCGACGTTGGCGCCCGCCGGCCAGGCCTACCCGCGGCTGCTCGACGATCTGCTCGCCGCCGACACGCTCACGCCGTACCGGCTCGCCAGCGCGGCGCGGCGCGCGGCCGAGGCGGACGGGGGACTGAACGTCGAAGGGCTGGCCGCAACACCCGAGGGCAGCCTGCTGATCGGGCTGCGCAATCCGCTGCATCAGGGCCGCGCCTTGCTGGTCCCGCTACTCAATCCGGACGAGCTGTTGACCGGCGCGCCCGCCCGTTTCGGCGCTCCGGTCGAGCTCGATCTCGGCGAGCGCGGGATACGCAGCATCGAACGCATCGGCGCTTCCTACGTGATCGCCGCCGGACCGACCGCCGACGCCGGCACTTTCGCGCTGTTCCGCTGGTCGGGCCGGCCCGGCGACCCGGCGATCCTCATCAGCGGCATCAACCTGCGCGACCTGCGGCCCGAGGCGCTGTTCGCGATCCCCGGCGACAAGCGCGTGCGACTGCTCAGCGACGACGGCGGCATCGAGATCGACGGCGTCGAGTGCAAGCGGCTGCCGGCAGCGCGCCAGACCTTTCGCAGCCTGACCGTCACCTTGCCCGAGTGAGGGCGCCGGCTCGTGCGGTGGCGGCCCGGCAATCCACCTGCGGCTGGCGGATCGTGCCGGGATGCGCCAGGCGACTTGGCCGGATAACGCCCGCAATCTTTCTGAACCAATTTCGCGGTTGGCGTCAAACGTTCCAAAGGGTCATTTTTCGCAATTCCATGTGGAGTGGATGATTTCGGGAGGGAATCGAATGTCAGCGCGACGCAGCAAGGAACGCCGCAGGGGAACTCCCCGCGCCTGGGTGGCCCGCTACATGCGGTTGCCGCTGATCGTCGCCGCGATTTCCTGCTCCTTCGTCCATGCCGACGAAGCGAAGACACTGACGGCGAGGCCGGCATTCAACAGCAAGGAAATGGGCCTGCGGATCGATGTCCGGGGTGACGGCTGGGGCAGCGCCAGCAGGGAATCGATCGAGACGCTTCTCTATTCGGTCGCCGACGAACTGCTGTCGAGACTGCCGGCGAATCTTGCGGTTCCCATCGTCGTCGCCCATACCGACCGCAGCCCCGCCGTCCTCTTCGAGCGCGGACCGGCCGGCGAATATCAGGTCCAGCTTCATGCCAGCGGGGAAAACTGGCATCTCTATGTGTACGAATTCGCGCATGAACTCTGCCACATTCTCTCGAACTTCGACGACAACGCCGGCGCGCGGGACGCCCGGTACAACCAGTGGTTCGAGGAAACGCTGTGCGAGACGGCGTCGCTCTTCGCGCTGAAGAACCTCGCGGCGCGCTGGGAGAGTACGCCGCCGGCGCCCAGGTGGTCGGAAGCGGCGAGGAAGCTGCGCCGGTTCTTCGATCACCTGGTGTCCGAGGGACACCGCCAGCTCCCGCCGCACACGCCATTGACGACCTGGCTGCAGGAAAACGAAGAGCAGCTGCGCAGGAACCCCTACCTGCGACAGAAGAACGAGGTCGTCGCCAACCTGCTTCTGCCGCTGTTCCGCGATGATCCCCAGGACTGGGCCGCGCTCGGCTATCTCGATCTCGATCCCGCGGCTGCCCGCAACAACCTGCGGAATTTTCTGCTCCGCTGGTACACGAACGCTCCCCTGGAACACAAGCACTTCGTCGCCGGGATTCTCGCCATGTTCCGGCTCGACGATCTCGTGCCGATGACCCCTGCCCTGGCGGCCGCGACGGGCCAGGAGCGCACCGGCGGGTCCGCGCGAAACTGACCGCCTGCCCGGCCGCACGCGGCGGACGAAGGGAACTTCCGGCGCTGCGGATGATCTACAGGGCAGGTGCACCGTTGTGAAGAGATTGATCGGATCGACGGCGTGCCGCAGGGGATCTGGTGCAAGCCCGGTCCCGGAGTGTGGTTGGCGATCACTATGGAGTCATTCGATGCCGTTTGATTCCGCAGGGGGGTAATGAACTACCAGCCCG
>Ga0209573_1004582_pt1 | contig 13423 bp, 14 predicted proteins | sample TNRBio252014_DNA_FD_185870 | JGI IMG/M metagenome (GOLD analysis project Ga0209573, IMG submission 185870) | Wastewater treatment Type I Accumulibacter community from EBPR Bioreactor in Madison, WI, USA - TNR Reactor_6/25/2014_ DNA (SPAdes)... | ecosystem: Engineered > Bioreactor > EBPR >...
CAACGGCGTAAAACGTCCCCAAACTTCTGCATTCTCCGGTCCTGTAGCCAGGTTGACCGCTTCATCGTCCCACCTCCAACCTGGGGACAACAAACCGGACAACTCATCTGCTACCTAATCCGGACATATCATGTGCTTACGACACAAATGCGCCTGCGTCTTGTTTTGCTCACACACTTGGACTATATAGCCGCTATCGAACTTGCCTGTTGAACTTTGCTCTGCCGCGTCTCAATCCCGTTTCCGGGTCGGCGCACGTGACGATCTTCTCCTTCAATTTCGATCTGCCGCACGCCGTGCATGATGCAGGGCGGGCAAAACTAGTGACCGATTGAAAGGATCATTGTCATGGCTACTGGAACAGTAAAGTTTTTCAACACCACCAAAGGCTTCGGCTTTATCGCGCCGGAAACCGGTGGTGCTGATGTGTTCGTTCACATCTCTGCCGTCGAGCGCGCCGGCATGCGCACCCTCGTTGAAGGTCAGAAGATCTCCTTCGATATCGTGCAGGACCGCCGCTCGGGCAAGAACGCTGCGGACAATCTCCAGGCGGCTTAAGCATCGGCCCCGTGTTGACGGGCGATTGATGCTATAAATGCTGTCAGCGGGGAGACCCGCAGAGATTGCGCGCGACAGCCGCTCGATACGATCCCGCGACCATGAATGTACCGGCGCGGTATGGAAGTGAGCCTGTGCGACAGGCCCGAGACCGGCAGATGGCCGGTCAAAGCGTCAAGGTGGCGCAAGCAAGCGAAGAGCGGCCCCCGGATCGGGGAAAGGAAGGTCGGGTTCGCGCCCGGCCTTTTGTTTTATTGGCCCCGGAAGGGCCGTCCATCGGAAAGGAGCTACCCATGAAGATAAACGCTGTGACAGCCGCCGCGTTCAAGCCAAACACACGGGAATCCAAAGCCGAAACAACTGACGCGGCAGCCCGCGCCATTATTGATGCGGAAGCGGCGCGCCGCAAAGCCAAGACCGCGCGCCTGCGTGATGCAAGGCTCGCCATGGAGGCCAAGGCTGCGGCGGCCGCCAAGGTTGCGCCGAAAGTCGTCGCAAAGGCCAAGCTGGTTAAAGCCGTCAAGGCAGCGAGAGCCGCCAAGGCGCAAACCGGCGCCGCCGCGCGTTGAGCGCTACTGCCCGGGATTCGGCACTTCCGTGACGCGGACAAAAGCGCCTTCCCGGGTAAAATCGCAACGAAACAGAGTCGTCGGCCCACCCACGCGCGCAGCGCTTCCATCCACCGAATTGCCTTCCAGGTAGGGATAGTCGTTGGAAGTGGCGATGTCGTCAGGCCTCGCGCCAAACTTCTGGGCCGCCTGGGCGGCGCATGTTGCGGCCATGTCGCCCGTCGGGGCGGCAGCCGGCTGGGCGGCAGCCGCCGGAGCTGCCGCGGGCGCGCCGCCAGCATTGGCAGCTTCGCGGCCAGCGCCCTGGCATCCCGCCAGAACGGCGCATGCCGCCAATATCGCTGCGGTTTGATAGATTTTCATCAACATTCGCACCCCTTGCGCGCTGCCCTTTCGGGCATCCCTTTTATCTGTCGGCATGTGCCCTGCGTCGGCGTCAAGCACTACGCACCATCTGCAAGCAATCCCGTCTATCCGCAGTCCTGCGCATTTTTCAGGCTTTTGACGAGGCGCTTGATGACCGGATCAAACGAAACCTTCCGCGCCTTCGGGTACTCGATCAGAAAATACGCAGCCTGATCGTCACACAATTTTATTGCGCGGGCGTAGAAGATGCGCCCATGCTGCGAGCCCGACCAGCTTGCCCATTTTTCCGTTTCGCGCCGGTAGCTGATCGTCCACCCATCGGCGACAGCGTCGTCAAGCCGCGCCGCAAAATCGGCTGCAAGATCCCCTTCGAGCAGATTCGCGCCCCAAACCGCCAATTGCGACAGCTTGTCCTGCGACTGGCTCATCCCTCCATCGCTATTATCGGACTCCGCCACGGTCGAAAATTCCGGCGGAATATCGACACTGTAGCCAAACCGGGCGTTCGCATAGTGACCCCATTCAAATGAGGCTGCACTTGCGCATGACAACAAAAACAGGGCGAGGCCGCCAACTGCGGATCGCGATCTCATGGTTTGAACTTTCTCTTGCCGCATCCCTCTACCGGTATTGTCAGGCCAAGACTTGCCGCTTGCAAGCCGCAATGTTTGGATCAGCCGTCCCATTCGACCTCAACCATCCCAAGCCGGCGATAGAGCCGGACCGCGGCCGCATTCTCTGCCAGGCTAGTCTTGAGATCGACATGGGGCGCACCGCGTCGCTTGAACGCCCGAAACGCATGCAGAACCAGCGCTTCGCCGAGGCCCCTGCCCCGATGCTCCGGCGCAGTCGCCAGATCCTTGATGAAACCGCTGGTCCAGCATTGTGCGGCGGCGGCGAGCGCACCACGGTCATGATAGAGCAGAAAGCACAGGCCGGGATCATATTCAGCGTCGCTGCTTAAATGCGTCCACCAGGAGTCAAAGTCGGGATTCTCATCGCCAAATGCGGCCATCAGCAAGCGATGCAAATCGGTCGCACGCTCAGCGTTCATCGGCTTGAGATGATAGCCATCCGGCCAGTTCGGCGCAGGTAAATCTTCATCCAGCTTTCGCCGAAACCGGACGTCATCGGGACCCTGGGGGCTTGGCACTGCCTATGGTCAGATGCTGGAGCGGCGGCGTTTGCGGTCCACACCGACGCCAGTCTCATCCAGCAGACCCATCCGCTTGGCGTGATAATAGTAGCCGGTCTGATACAGCTTATCGGCCTTGTCATGATTGCCCTTGGCTACCACAAAGGCTCCACGCAAATAGCGCACCGCGTATTTCAGGTTTGTTTCAGCATCGAGCAATCCGTTCGGAGCGCCACGATAGCCCATGCCCCGCGCCGTCGCCGGGGCAATCTGCATCAGACCCAGATAGATCCCGTTGCGGGCCTTGGGGTCGAACGTGCTCTCACGCTTGGCGACACGGCGCACCAGCGATTCCGGCACGCCATAATAGTCGGCGTAGGTCTTCATGAGCTGATCCAGTTCCGGGCTGCGTGCTTCAACCCCACCGGCCGGTCCAAGCCTGCCCGCCGGCGCAGGAGGCGAGTGATCGACCTCATCAGCAGAGCGCATGAAACGTTGCGGCAAAGCCGAAACCGCTGAGATTGTCTCAGCCGTCACTTCGGCGGCCGCCTGCGGCAATTCAGCGACCGCAGCCACCACCGTCTTCGGTGTTTCCACCAATGCTGCGACAACGCCCTCCTGGCTGACTTCAGGCGGCGCGGGAGCGGCAGGGAATTCGGGCTGCCCGGCAGCAGTCAAAACGGCAGCGGCAGCCACTCCGGCGGTGGGTTGCGCCACATAGGCTGTGGCCGCAGCCTTGCCGCTCGCGTCCATCTCGGCCGCCAGGCTGCGGCGCGCAACCTCGGCGTCTCCCGGATTGGGAACCGCGCTGACAGTCTCCGGTAATGGCGGATTGACAGGAGCGATGCCCGCCGTACCAGCGCGCGGCCCGCTGGTGGCGCATGCCGCAAGACCGCTGCAGGCGGCCAATGCGCTCACCAGAAGAATCTTTCGCGCTGCCGCCAAGCTTTTCGCGTCCCGTTGAAGTCTTAACGGACCCTTACAGCAGGCCGGTCACTTGGGCAACCAGCGGCAGGTTTCGGGTGTCGGCCTCGCAGGAACAGGCGTATTTTCCCCAACGAAATCATAGATCGGATGGCAAATTCGTTCCGACTATGTTCTACTCTGTGATGAGGATCTTCTCGATGTCTTTGACTTGTTTTTGCCATGTTTTCGAAACCCCGCTTGGATGGCTGGGCGTTGGCTGGTCAGACCTTGGCGTATCGCGAGTTCTTCTGCCCGCCGGGGATGGGGATGCAACGCTGCGCCGGCTGCGACGGCTATGCGGCGATCACGTTGCCGTCGTCGACACAAAGGAGCTGCCGCAGCCTGTCGCGGCGGCTGTCGACATGTTGCGACGCTATGCAGCCGGCGAACAGGTCGATTTTTCGGAGGTTGTGGTCGACCTGCGCGGCGCCGAGCCGTTTCAGCTCGCCATCTACGACGCAGCACGAAAACTTCGCTATGGCGAAGCTGTCACCTATGGTCAGCTGTCAGTGGCTGCTGGTCACCCCGGCGAAGCGCGTGAAACCGGCGCCGCGCTCGGCAAAAACCCGGTCCCGATCATTGTGCCTTGCCACCGCATTGTCGCGGCAGGCGGCAAGATCGGCGGCTTTTCCGCCCCTGGCGGCTCTTCAACCAAGCAAAAGCTGCTCGCAATGGAAGGCGCCAGCCTGAACGCGCCCTCGCCACAAGCCGCGTTTCATTTTTAGCCATGCGCGCTGGTGTGGCTGATTATCGGCGGCGCGGCGGAAAGAAAGGCTCAACCCGGACGCATCGACGCACTCTGCATGCCGGCTCATCCGCCGTTGGCACGGTCGCAGGCTTCGCCTCTTCATCATATGCGCAAAAGGCGTCATTGCGGACAAAGCGTCCATAAAGCGGAAGATTGGCTACGCGCTTCGATGTCCAGCGCAAAATGGCAGAGCCGTCCTTGCGTACCGAATTCTGCACATCCGCGCAGCTCATCCGCGTCGTTTGATAGCGGCTTTCCGCCGGCGCCTGCGTCGCAAGGGTCAAAAAGGCCGCAAAGGCCAATATGAAAGCACATTGGGTACGCATTGGTCGCCTCGGCAAAACAGGGACGCACGCCGCAGAGATGAACCCGACAACACGGCATAGTTTTGACGATAGTCGCGCTGCCTGTTCACGACATTGCATGCCGGCGGCCAAACGGTTTGGCTTGAGGACGACCGGAGGGTTTCGGTGGATGCAAAACATGCGCATTGTCATCGACTTCCGAAGCAGTTTCGAAACTCAGGTCGGCATCGGTGGTCGAACTGTTGTCTTCGTCACGCTGCCGGGAAACCAATTCAGGCATGGCCAAAACAAATCCCTGCACCATCTCGACATTGAACCGCTCGGCGACTTCAAGCTGCCATGTCTCTTCCAGACCTTCAAAGAGCGTCTTGATGCCCATATCCTGAAACGACCTGACCATAGTGTGCAGCAACGCATTGCCCGGGCCGCTATCCATTAGTCTCTCGATCCAGGCGCGGTCGAACTTGACAATATCAGGGTGGATTTCCTTAACACGGCGAAAATCTGAATCATCTGCGCCGTACTCGTCAATCGCTATCTGAAATCCGTTGTCTCGCAGAACGCGAACGAATTCGCGCAGCGCCTCGTCTGAGCCGCTCTTTTGTTCAGTCAGTTCGCAAACGACGCGCGCCGGATCGATGCCACTTTGATGCAACGCCAGTTTTAGGCCACGAAGCGCATTGTCAGAGACCGCTCGATCGACAAATACCGATGGGTCAAAGTTCAAGAATAGGGACGCATTCTTGCCGACTACATGGCTGGCGTTGAGCACATGCAGATTGCGGGTCAAGGTCTCAACCCCGAACCGGTCAATGGGTCGTATGGAGCCGAAAAACGCGCCAGGAGCAACTGGCTGTTCGTTTTGGAATGGTCGGATCAGCCCTTCATAGGCGACGATCTCGAACTTGCCGCCGATCAGCGAAAAAATGGGCTGGAACGCGGAGCAAAGCAAATAGCGGCCCCACACTCCGACATGGGTGCCGTCCGTCTGCCGTGAGATTTGCTCAATAGACCCGCTGCGCGCCAAAATGCGCTGACTCCCATACCGCCTCGTGCGCCCTTTTTAGCGCAATAATATTTGAAGGCCTGTTAACGCTGGTCCATTCAGTAGGATGAACCAAAACTTGCATTTGGCGGCCACAAGTCCAATACAGCCACCCGTTCGACCCACGACCGATACTGGAGCTAACATGGCGTTCCTTGCAGACTCGATGTCCCGCGTTCGACCCTCGCCGACGATCGCTATTACCCAGATGGGACGCGCCATGAAAAACGCCGGCCGCGACGTGATCACACTGGCCGCTGGAGAGCCCGATTTCGACACGCCCGACAATATCAAGGAAGCTGCAATCGACGCCATTCGCTCGGGCAAAACAAAATATCCTCCTGTGTCAGGCATTGTGCCATTGCGCGAAGCGATCGCCGCCAAATTCAAGCGGGAGAACAATCTTGAATACCGGCCGGAACAGACAATTGTCGGCACCGGCGGCAAACAGATCCTGTTCAATGCCTTCATGGCCACGCTGAACCCCGGTGACGAAGTGCTCATACCGTCGCCATATTGGGTCAGTTACCCCGACATGGTGCTTTTGTGCGGCGGCACACCGGTTTTTGCGCCAACGACGCTTGAGCAGGGCTTCAAACTGTCGGCGCAGGCACTTGAACGCGCAATCACCCCGCGCACGAAATGGCTCCTGCTCAATTCCCCGTCCAACCCATCGGGCGCAGCTTACACACAGACGGAGCTGCGCGCGCTCGCCGATGTACTGATAAGACATCCCCATGTCTGGGTTCTTACCGACGACATGTACGAACACCTGATCTTTGGCGACTTTGTCTTCCGGACCATCGCCGAGGTTGAGCCTGCGCTGTATCCCCGGACCTTGACCATGAATGGCGTCTCCAAGGCCTATGCGATGACCGGCTGGCGCATCGGGTATGCGGCAGGTCCGGTTCAGCTCATCAAGGCGATGGACACGATCCAGAGCCAGCAGACATCGGGCGCCTGCACGATCGCGCAATGGGCGTCGGTGGAAGCGCTGAATGGCCCGCAGGACTTCGTGCAGCGCAACAAGGCGATCTTTCAGGACCGCCGCGATCTCGTCGTCTCCATGCTCAACCAGGCCCGCGGCATCGATTGCCCGACGCCCGAGGGCGCATTCTATGTCTATCCATCCTGCGCCGGTCTGATTGGCAAGAAAGCGCTCTCTGGCAAAGTCATCGCGAGCGATGAGGACTTCTGCACCGAGTTGCTGGATGCGGAAGGCGTCGCAGTCGTGTTCGGCGAAGCCTTTGGTCTCGGACCGAACTTCCGCATTTCCTACGCTACCTCGGAGCAGGAACTGGAAGACGCCTGCACCCGCATCCAGCGCTTTTCGGCCTCGCTGACCTGACAATCGGCGTATCGGCGGCGCGCCAATTCCACACTTGCCCTAAACCCGCCCCCATGGTTCGATGCCTTTGGGGCAAGCTGGCGTTTATGCCGGTCCCCGCGACGGCCGCACCAGGGCCGCTACCAAGGTGCTGTGACGGCCGCCGCTCCAAGGAGCGCCAAGCGGAGGTCAATCATGGGAAATCGCGCCGGAGGAAGGCGAACGGGACCGAAATGCGTTGCCATTGTCGGTCCCTTCGCAAGTGGAAAGTCCACGCTGCTTGAAGCAATACTGGCGCGCACCGGCGTCATCGCCAGGCAAAACCCGCTTGGTTCGGGCAACACCGTCGCCGATAGCAGTCCGGAAGCCAAGGCCCACGCCATGAGCGTGGAGGCGAGTGTCGCCACAACAGAATTTATGGGCGAGAAGATTACGTTCATCGACTGCCCCGGATCGATCGAGTTCGCCTATGAGGCTGAGCCGATCCTGGCGGGCTGCGATGTGGCCGTCGTCGTCGCAGAGGCTGACGAGAAAAAGATCCCAGCACTGCAATTGGTCATGCGCAGGCTCGATGAGCTTGGCGTTCCGCGTATCCTCTTTCTCAACAAAGTCGAAAAGAACTCGGCAGGCGTTCGTGACACTTTGAAACTACTGCAACCGGCAAGCACGGCGCCGCTGCTGCTGCGCCAGATTCCTCTGCGCAAAGATGGCGTCGTCATCGGCTCAATCGATCTGGCGCTCGAACGCGCCTATATTTACCGCGAATATGCGCAAAGCGAGGTCGCAGAGATTCCGGGGGACGAGAAGGCGCGCGAGCTTGAGGCGCGGTTCTCCATGCTCGAAACGCTCGCCGACCACGACGACCACCTGATGGAGCAACTGCTCGAAGAGATCGAGCCGCCGCGCGACGAAGTGTTCGACGACCTGGCGGCCGATTTGCGCGAAGGACTGGTAACGCCAGTGCTGATTGGCACGGCCGACAAGGGTAATGGCGTATTGCGTCTGCTGAAAACAATCCGGCATGATGCGCCAGACGTGTCGGCTACCGCCAGGCGTCTCGGCGTTGAGCCAGGCTCAGGCGCTGTCTTACAAATAATGAAATCGATCCATACGTCCCACGCCGGCAAGCTGTCAGTCGCCAGAATTCTGGACGGTTCGATCAGCGATGGCGGCGAACTATACGGAACTGACGGGGCTACCGGCAAGATTTCGGGCATCTACACGCTGGTGGGCAAAGACCAGACTAAACAGCACGATGCAAATACCGGTGACACGGTCGCACTCGGCAAGCTGGATGACATCAAGACCGGCGACACTTTGACAACGTCCAAGGCCGGCATTGCCCGGCTCGCACAAATAGAGCCTCCTCAACCGGTCTTCGCCTTTGCACTGAAGTCAAAGGAACGCAAGGATGACGTCAAGCTTTCAGCGGCCATCCAGCGCTTGGCTGACGAGGACCCGTCCCTGACCCTTCAGCACAATCAGGACACTGGGGAAACAATTCTGTCCGGCCATGGCGAGATGCATCTGCGTGTCGTCAGGGAGAAGCTTGAGGGCCGCAACCAGATCGCCATCGAGAGCCGCGCGCCGCAGATTCCATACCGCGAGACCATTCGAAAAGGCGTCACCCAGCGCGGCCGGCACAAGAAGCAGTCTGGCGGGCATGGTCAGTTCGGCGATATCGTGATTGACATCAAGCCGCTGCCGCGCGGGTCCGGTTTCAAATTCGATGATACGATCACCGGCGGCGTCGTGCCGAAGCAGTATATCCCCTCGGTCGAGGCAGGCGTGCGCGACTTCCTGCGTTCCGGACCGCTGGGTTTTCCGATGGTCGACCTGGCCGTTACCTTGACCGACGGCTCCTACCACACAGTCGATTCTTCCGACATGGCTTTCCAGATGGCCGCAAAGATCGCCATGAAGGAGGGCGCGGCGGCCTGTTCTCCGGTAATGCTGGAGCCAATCATGAAAGTCGAGATATTCACGCCAACGGACGCGACCGCGCGCATTACGGGCCTGGTGCCACAACGGCGTGGCCAAATCCTTGGTTACGACGCGCGGGAAGGATGGCCGGGATGGGACGTCGTTGAAGCCACCATGCCGCAAGCTGAAATCAGTGACCTCATCATTGAGTTGCGCTCGGCGACGGCTGGCGTGGCGAGCTATCGCGCGACGTTCGATCACATGGCCGAACTCACGGGCAGGCTTGCTGATGACGCGATGAACGCCGCCGGCAAAGCCGCGTAGCCCAGTCAGAGCAATCGACAATTGATTGAACCTGTTCCAAACGAAAGGCGGCGCCGGCTATTTGCCGGCGCCGCCTTCGACCGGACTTCAAGTTCCAGGTCCGCCGCATCTCTATCAGCTGGACGCGGCGGCTGCCGAAACCCGGTACGTATGAGCGATGCCCCCATCCCTCGCACGAACCTCACCGCGTCCATCAAGACACTAGCGCACTTGGCCGAACCACAACACGTTACACGGGGTAACATGTGACTGTTACGTGAACAGCCGCCTGAAATTGGCGCAACAAAAAAGCCGGATCGAAATCGACCCGGCTGAGTTTGTTGGAAGCGCCTATAAAAGGCTGAACCTCCAGAGGGGAACACTCATGAGCGCTAATGGGAGGAGGAACGCGCTCAGGAGATGGTGTTAATATCTTTCCAGGCCGCCTGAATTGCAAGCATGGTTTTTGCATTGCAGCAATGCAAAAAGTTAACTGCTGTGGTCCAAGCTTAAGGGTTGGGCACATCAAGCTCAGCCTTGCGGCAAATGCTCATCCTGTGGGCAGGACCGGCCAGATTTAGAACGACCAGTTGCGCGCCTTGCCTATGACGAAGTCCCTGAAAGCATGCAGCTTTGCCTGATTTTTCATCGCCTCGGGATAGGCGAAATAAGTGTCGAACGACGGTACCTCGGTGCCCGGCAACAACTGGACTAATCCGGCATCGCTGCTGACCAGATAGTCCGGCAACATCGCAATACCGGCGCCCGCCTGCACTGCTCGTTTGATCGACAATATGTCATTGATCTGCAGCGTTGAAACACGCCGTTCGCCGTCAAAATCACCAACAGTCTCCAGCCAGTTCAGCTCCGACAGGTGCGATGGGACCGGCACGCCGAAGGTGACAATACGATGTTTCGACAATTCTGCAATCGACACCGGTTTGCCATGCTTGGCGACATAGCCAGCCGACGCGTAGAGATGAAAATGGACCGTAAACAATCGCCGTTGGATCAGGTCAGGTTGCTGTGGTTGGCGCAACCGGATCGCGCAGTCCGCCTGACGCATGGTCAGATCGAGTTCCTCATTGGCCAGGATTAGCTGGATTTGGATCTCGGGATAGAGTTCCAGAAACTCCGGGAGGCGAACCGTCAGCCAGCCAGCTCCCAGCCCGACCGTAGTTGTGACGCGCAGCACACCCGACGGTTTTTCCCGCGCTTCCGTCAGACGCGACTTGATGGTTTCCAGCTTTACCAGCACATCGTGAGCAGTGCGAAACAGCATCTCGCCCTGTTCGGTCAGCACCAGCCCGCGGGCGTGTCGGTTAAACAACGGCACGCCGACATCGTGCTCCAGCGCCGAGACCTGACGCGAGATGGCCGATTGCGAAAGATTCAGCGTTTCTGCCGCATGCGTAAAGGACCCAGCCTCCGCAGCCGCATGAAACACGCGCAACTTATCCCAGTCGAGCGCCATATATCATTCCCCTATCCACCGGCCACTTGCTCGGACCGGCATTCTTTTGTCTGCCTATTCAGCAGCTTCGCGGTGCGACTTGACCCCCGCAAGGTATTTCTCGGCTTCAAGCGCCGCCATGCAACCAAGGCCGGCCGCCGTCACCGCTTGACGAAACACATCGTCGGTCACATCGCCGGCGGCAAAAACGCCAGGAATATTGGTGCGGGTCGAGTTCGGCTCGGTCCATAGATATCCATTCGGCTTCTGTTTCAGCTTGCCGACGAAAAGATCGACCGCTGGCGCATGCCCGATCGCCACGAACACGCCGTCAATCGGCAAATGCGAGACGCCGCCAGTCATAGTATTCCGCAGCGTCAGCCCGCTTGCGGAAGGCGGAAGTGGCGCCTTGGCCGGATTGCCGGTGATTTCATCGACCACCGTATCCCAGATCACGCGCACGTTTTCCTTACTCAGGAGCCGCTCCTGCAAGATCCGCTCCGAACGTAGACTATTGCGCCGGTGAATAACCGTCACCGATTTGGCCAGGTTCGACAAATAGAGCGCTTCCTCGACTGCCGAATTGCCGCCACCAACTACCGCCACATCCTTGCCGCGGTAGAAGAACCCGTCACAGGTGGCGCAGGCCGACACACCGAAACCCTTGTAAATTTCCTCACTGGGAATACCTAGCCATTTGGCCTTGGCCCCGGTTGCGATCACCAGCGCATCGGCTGTGTATTCTGTGCCTGAATCGCCCATCGCCCGGAAAGGCCGGACATCGAGATTGACGCTGGTGATCATATCATTGACAATTTCGGTGCCCACATGCTCGGCCTGCTTGAGCATCTGATCCATCAGCCAGGGCCCTTGGATCGGTTCTGCGAAACCGGGATAATTTTCAACATCAGTGGTGATCATCAACTGTCCGCCCTGCTCCAGCCCGGCGACCAGTACGGGCTTCAGCATGGCGCGCGCAGCGTAAATTGCGGCAGTGTATCCGGCGGGCCCTGAACCAATGATCAGGACGGGTGCGTGCTTGGACGCCATGGGGGTGCCTCGAATCTGATGCGGCCGGTTTGGGCGCGCCAAGCCAGCCGATGAACTTGTCCCAATGTAGGTTTCCCTTTGCGGCATATGCAAGACGGGAAGGAGCGCCACCCACAGATGGCGGCGTCGCGGGGCGAGACCGATTATCGCAGGCGACCGTCGGGCGCGTCGGCTTTTCCGATTCTGAAATTTCCTGTACTGACCGTGCGTTGCCACGACAGATTCTTGCGCGAGGAGAGCCAAACCATCATGCCGTTAGGGGCGGAACTCGACGCTATCGACTGGAAAATCCTGAAGGAGCTTCAGGGCGATGGCCGCATGACCAATGTCGAGCTATCCAGTCGCGTCGGCATTTCCGCACCGCCATGCCTGCGGCGGGTGCGCAGACTTGAGGAAGCTGGAACCATTCGCGGTTATCGCGCCATGCTCAATGCCCCGGTGCTCGGCTTTAATGTTGTCGCCTTCTGTCTGGTTGGCCTGCATCATCACGCTGAGACAGAACTCAAGGCATTCTCCGAACAAGCGCGTGCCTGGCCCATTGTCCGTGAAGCCTGGATGGTGTCCGGAGAATCGGACTTCATGTTGCATTGCGTGACCCCGGATTTGGCCACATTTCAGTCATTTGTGATCGAAACGCTGACCGCCGCCCAAAATGTGAACACGGTCCGAACCGCCCTGACAATCCGCAAGGTCAAGGATGAGGGCGTCGTCGCATTCGATCAAGTGAAGCTGGAGCACGGGAATCTAGGCTGAGCTGCCCAAGACCCGGCGGTAAATCTCAAGCAGCTGATCCGCCTCGCGGTCCAGCGGAAAATTTTGCCGCACATGGGCAGTGGCGTTTTCGCCTGATCGCGCCAGCAGTTGAGGATCTGTCATATAGTCGGCAACCGCCTCTATCATTGCAGCGCCATCATCGGCTGCGATCAGGCGCCCCGTATCCTGAGCCAGTAATTCGGAAAACGCGCCCACATCCGTCGCCACAACTGGCACTCCACAAGCCATCGCCTCCAGCGGGGTCAGTCCAAAACCTTCCCAGCGCTGCGGCGCGACAAACAACGACAAGGCCTGATACCAGCGTTCGATATCGGTGTGCTCGCCAACGAACAGAATCCGCGTTTCCAGTCCAGCGTCGCGCACCTTCTGTTTCAATCCTGCTTCAAAAGCCTTGTGCTCGGCCGTCGCCCGGCCAGCAATGATCGCCGACCACCCCGGACGGGTTGGCAAGAGTTCGATCATCGTGTCGACAAATAGGTCCGTTCCCTTCTGGCGCCGAATCCGACCGAAGCAGCCGATGTAAAGCTGTGAGGGGTCCAGGCCGACAGCCGCAGCAGCGGCGGCCTTGTCAGATGCCGGCGCAAAACGAGAAGTATCGATACCGTGCATGATCACGGTGTTTGGAACTTCGAGATAAGCGGCGGTTTTGGCGCTGGTCGCAACAACTGCATCCATGCGGCGGATCAGGAACTTTGTCCAACTCGTGTGCCGGCGTTGCGAGGCCGAGGTAAAGACCAGCGTCAGTGGCGCTCCAAGTCCCTTTAGCGCCAGCCCGCCAAGCATTTCGACATTGCGCCGGGCATGCCAGACCCGATTTACGCCGCCCGTGGGTCTCCGCCACAATCCTGGCAATTGCGTCCAGCGCAGTTTCGGTAGCGTGTCAGGCAAGCCTGGACCAAGA
>Ga0209573_1004583_pt1 | contig 13422 bp, 9 predicted proteins | sample TNRBio252014_DNA_FD_185870 | JGI IMG/M metagenome (GOLD analysis project Ga0209573, IMG submission 185870) | Wastewater treatment Type I Accumulibacter community from EBPR Bioreactor in Madison, WI, USA - TNR Reactor_6/25/2014_ DNA (SPAdes)... | ecosystem: Engineered > Bioreactor > EBPR >...
AGTCGAATCATGGCGCGCCCTCCAGACCCTGGATTAATCTTCGGAATACCATAAAACAAAGCAACTAAAAGATAAAATCTGGCTTAATTAAAAGTATACATTTATAAATAACTTATTTTCAAGACCCTCAAAGTGTCGGTCCACGGGCCGGGCAGTTTTCCCGACCCCGATCGCGGCCTGATGAGCCCAACGATCCGATCGCGCGCCGGCTGGCTCGGAAAGATCGGTTTGTCGCTGGCGCTGACGATGACCGCTCTCGTCCTGGTCCACACGAACGGGCTCTATCGCTGGGATTGGTTGTTCTACGACTGGAATCTGGCGGCCTGGTCCCGAGCACCGGCCGACGACATCATCATCGTCGCCATCGACGAACAAAGCCTGCGGGAGATAGGCCGCTGGCCGTGGTCGCGCCGCACTCATGCCAAATTGATTCGCACCCTCGGCGCGGGGGGCGCGAAAGCCATCGCTCTGGACATCGCCTTCGCCGAACCCGACGCCGCCGATCCGATGGCGGATGCGGAACTGGCGGCCGCGCTCGCCAGCAATGGCCGCGTGGTGTTGCCGGTGCTCAACGAACAGAATCGCCAAGGCGGCCAGTTGCTGGAAACCTTGCCCATTCCGGCGCTGGCGGCGACGGTCGCCGGCCTGGGGCACGTTGATGTCGAACTGGACCCGGACAATATCGCCCGCGGCGTCTACCTGAAAGCCGGACTCGGCTCGCCCCACTGGCCCACTCTGGCGCTGGCCCTGCTGGAATTAACGGATCCCGCCACCCAGCGAGCGCTGCTTGGCCAACGGGCCGCCGCATCCGATTCGTCATCTCCTTACGTTTGGCGACGCGATTATCGGATCCTGATCCCCTTCGCCGGCCCGCCGGGACATTTTCGCCATGTTTCCTACCGCGACGTGCTGCGCGGGACCGTCTCCCCGGCGATCTTCCGCAACCAGTTCGTTTTGATCGGCGCGACCGCGACGGGCCTGGGCGATGCGCTGCCCACCCCGGTTTCCGGGCTGGCGCGACCGATGTCCGGCGTGGAATTCAACGCCAACGTGCTCGACGCCCTGCGGCAGGGCTTGACGATCCGGCCGTTGCCGACCGGCTGGTCCCTGTTGCTGACCGGGATGTTCGTTCTGTTGCCGTTAACCCTGTATGCGGTTTGCCCGCCCCGCTGGACGTTGCCGCTGGCCGGGCTGGCGCTGCTGCTCACCCTCGCCGGCAGCTTCGCGTTGCTGCATGGCGCGCACTGCTGGTTCCCACCGGCGGCGGCGCTCCTGGTTCAGGGATTGAGCTATCCGTTGTGGAGCTGGCAACGTCTGCTACGGCTGGTCCGTTCGCTGTTTGACCAGGAGGAGCGCGCCCAGGTCACCCTGGCTTCCATCGGTGACGCCGTGATCACCACGGACGCCAAGGGCGTCGTGCGCTACCTGAATCCGGTCGCCGAGTCCCTGCTCGGTGGCGCGGCCGCCGCGCCGCGCGGGCAGCCCCTGAGCGTGCTGTTCCAAGTCGCCGACGAACATGACCACTACACCAATGTGGATCTGGTAGCCTCATGTTTGGAACAGGGCCAGCAGATCAAACTGCCCGAACCCGGCATTCTGGTCAACCGCATCGGCCAGAGATACGCCATCCGCGCCTCGGCGACCCCCCTGCGCGATCTAGAGGGGCGAATTTCAGGCGTCGTCCTCGCGTTTAGCGACATCACCGAAACCCGCCGGCTGACCGAGCAGATGATGTATCAGGCGACCCACGATGCGCTGACGCATTTGCCCAACCTCGATCTGCTGCGGGACCGGCTCCAGCAAGCCATCGCCCGCGCCCGGCGCGCCGGCCACAGTCTGGCGTTGCTGTTCGTGGATTTGGACCAGTTCAAAAAAATCAACGAGAGCCTGGGTCATACCGCCGGCGATGCCTTGCTGCGGGCGGTGGCGGCCCGCCTGCTGGACTGCGGGCGCAAGGAGGACACTATCGCCCGCGTGGGCGGCGACGAATTCATCTGCGTGTTGGAAGGCTTGCGCCAAGAGGAGCGGGTGGTGGATTTTGCGCGCAAGCTCCTGAAAATCCTCGAATCCCCCTTTCAGATTAAAGACCATGAATGTTTCGTGACCGCCAGCATCGGCGTCTGCCTGTTCCCCAGGGACGGCGAGGATGCGGAAACCCTGTTGAAAAACGCCGATATCGCCATGTACCGGGCCAAGGAAAACGGCCGCGACAACATCCAGTTCTACGCCCGCGACATCCATGTTCGCACCCTGGAGCGGCTGACGATGGAACAGGAGTTGCACCGCGCGCTGGAGCGCCAGGAACTGGAGCTGTATTACCAGCCACAAATGGATTTGCGCCAGAACCGCATCGTCGGCGTTGAGGCGCTGCTGCGCTGGCGCCATTCCCAGCGTGGTATGGTTTCGCCGCTGGATTTCGTGCCGCTGGCCGAGGAAACCGGCCTGATCGAGACCATCGGCGAATGGGCGCTCCGAACCGCCTGCCAGCAGGCGAAGGCCTGGCAACGGCAGGGATTGCCCGCGCTACGGATGGCGGTCAACATGTCGTCCCGCCAGTTTCTCCGGCCCAGCGTGACGAACATGGTGACCCGGATTCTGCGGGAAACCGCTTTGGAGCCTCGCTACCTCGATCTGGAAATTACCGAAAGCCTGCTGATAAAGGATGTGACGGGCAGCATCGCGATCATGCATGCGCTCAAGGCCGTTGGCGTCAAACTGTCCATCGACGATTTTGGCACCGGTTATTCTTCCCTGAGTTATCTGAAACAATTTCCCATCGATCAATTGAAAATCGACAAATCCTTTCTGCATGAAATCGCGACCAGCGAGGAGGACGCCGCCATCACGCTGGCGATCATCGCCATGGCGCACAGCATGCGGCTGACCGTGATCGCCGAGGGCGTGGAAGACGAGACGCAACTGGCGTTTCTGCGGGCCAATCAATGCGATGAAATCCAAGGTTACTATTTAAGCCGCCCGGTGCCCTCGCACGAGATCCCGGCCCTGCTCAATAAATCGCTGGTCTAACGCTTTCCGTAGCCGAATAGTCCATAGCCCATGCCCATGATCGAGTCCGAACGGCGCTCCAGTCGGGGCGCCAGTCGTTATCTGCTGCGTTGTCTGCTGTTCCTGGCGGCGCTGGCGGCGCTGGGCGCGTTTTTTCAGCAGCCGCTGACCGCCGCCTTCCTGACCAATCCCTATCTGAACGGCACGATTGCCGCCGCGTTCCTGTTCGGGGTCGCCTACACGCTCAAGGCGCTGACCGGCGCGCTGCTCGATGTCCGGGCCGCCGATCAAGCCGCCGCCGTGGCGCTCAAGGCCCGCCGCCGCGAACTGCCGCTCCAGCAGGCCGACGAGGCCTTGCTGGGCAATAGCCGCCGGCGCGGGGTGAGCGATTTTCTGCACAAGGTCCACCGAGTCATCGGCCACGGCGACGCCACCGCGACCCTGCCGTACCTGCTGGATTCGCTGGCGACGCGCGGCGACGACCAGCGGGCGCTGGTGCGCTATCTGGTCGGGGCGCTGGTGCTGCTCGGCCTGATCGGCACCTTCTACGGTCTGCTGCTGACGATTGCCGGCGTGCGCGACGTGATCGGCGGCTTGGCCACCGATCAGGCGACCGACACCATGACCCTGATCGCCCATTTCAAGGATCGGCTGGCCGCGCCGCTGGGTGGCATGGGCACCTCGTTCTCGGCCTCGCTGTTCGGCCTGCTGGGCGCGCTGGCGCTGGGCTTCCTGGAACTGCAACTGTTCCATGCCCAGAACGATCATCACGCCCAGTTGGAGGCGCTGGTGGTCAGCGATCTGGTGCCGCTGTGGCAGCCGGTGGTCACGGTCACCGCCCAAACCGAAACGATTTCGCCCCGCCATCTGGCGGCGTTGCTGCAAGCCACCACTGACCGGCTGGAGCGAGTCGCGGCGACCACCGAATATCTGGCCAATCGCGGCGAAGGGATCACCCGGGTGGCGGAGCAGGTGGCGAATCTGGGCGAGCGGATCGAATCGCTGCGGACCACGCTGCAAAACGTTGAGAACGACCGCACTGCCGATTTGCGCCACGAGTTGCGGATCATCGCCCGCCTGCTGGCGCAGCGGTCGGACTCGCGCCAGGACACGGACAGCCATGCCCCGCCGGCGTGATTCGCTCAGCGAATTCAACATTTGGCCGGCCTTCACCGACGCCCTGGGCGGGCTGGTGATGGTGCTGATCTTCCTGATCACGGTGTTCGTCCTCACCGAGGTGCTGATCGGACGGGAGATCATGGGTAAGGATACCGCCATCGGTCAGTTGCAACGGATCATCAGCCATCTGGAAGGGCTGGCCGGCGACGCCGAGAAGGAAGCAGCGCGGCTGCGCGGTCGGGCGCAGGGCCTCGAAAACACGGTCGGCGAGCGGGATAAACTGCTGGCGCAGTTGCGGGCCGAACTGGCGGCGGTGCAGGCCGCGCGGGAGGCGTTGAACGCCGACAAAACCCGGGCCGAACAAACCGCGACCAGCGTGCAAGAACAGGCGGCGCTGCTCAGCGTCCGGGCCGAGCGGCTGGCGGCGGAACTGGAGCGGCTCAACCGCGCCCTGGCGGCCAACCAGCAGGAATTGACCAAGCGCGATGCGGTGATCGTCGAGCAGAAAGGTCGGATCGAGGCGCTGGACAGCGCCTTGAAGAAGAAGCTGCTGGAGCGGGTCGAGGAACTGGAGAAATACGCCAGCGATTTCTTTGGTCGCCTGCGCGAGGTGTTCGCCAACAATCCCGATATCAAGGTGGTGGGCGACCGCTTCGTGTTCCAGTCCGAGGTGTTGTTCGCCTCCGGTGAAGCGATGCTGTCGGCGTCCGGCAGCGGCGATCTGGACAAGTTCGCCATGGTGTACCAGCAACTGGCCGCGCGCCTGCCGCCGGATTTGCCGGTCATCATCGAGGTGCAGGGCCATACCGACCGGGCGCCGATCCGCGGCCGGTTCCCGTCCAACTGGGAGCTGTCCACAGCGCGGGCGCAGCAGGTGGTGAATTACCTGATCCAGCAGGGCGTCCCGCCGGAGCGGCTGGCGGCGGTCGGCATGGCCGAATATCACCCCATCGACCCGGCCGACAACCCAGAAGCCTACCGCCGCAATCGCCGGATCGAGCTGAAAATCACCAGCCGCTAAGGCGCGGATCGAGTGTGATAGACTGCCCGAACCCCTGTTCCCCCTCCGCGAGAGTAATCCCCATGGACTTCAAGACCACCGATCTGTGCGATGAATTTTTTGATTTGTGCAACCAGTTTTCCGACCACCTGCAGATCGCCGAGCCGGTGTTTGGCGACTACGGCGGCGAGCTGATGTTCTCCGGTCCCGTCGTGACCCTGAAGGTGTTCGAGGATAACACCCTGGTTCGCAAGGTGCTCGAGGAGCCGGGCGAGGGTCGGGTGCTGGTGGTGGACGGCGGCGGTTCGACCCGTTGTGCGCTGCTGGGCGACCAGCTCGCCGAGTTGGCCGAGGAGAACGACTGGGCCGGTGTGGTGGTCAACGGCTGCATCCGCGATTCCGCCGCGATCAACGAAATCGGCATCGGCGTCAAGGCGCTGGGGGTGCATCCGCTCAAGACCGTCAAGCGCAATACCGGCGAGCGGGACATTCTGGTGCGGTTTGCCGGGGTGACCTTCCGGCCTGGTCATTATCTCTACGCCGACGAGGACGGTCTGATCGTGTCGGAAAAGCCGCTAACTTGAGTGCGGCGCATCAGGACAAATAAAGGGAAGACCATCTGGTCTTCCCTTTTTTCTTGCGGAGTCCAGCCAGATCCGCTAGTGAGCGGCCGCGCCCGCCGCGCCGAAACCGGTTTGCGCGCGCACGTACTGGTCCTCGAACGCCTCGATTTCCTTGGCCGCTCGGGCGCTCTTGTCCGTTACCGAGCCCAGCCAAGCCATGAAGAACGCGATCGGCATCGAGAAGATCGCTGGCTGTTCATACGGGAAGATCGGCTCCTTGTTGCCGAGCACGACCACCCACACCGCCTTCGACAGCACGACGATCAACACCGCCGACACCAGACCGGCAATACTGCCCCAGATCGCGCCGCGCGTGGTCAGTCCCTTCCAGTACATGGACAGGATCAGCACCGGGAAATTGCACGACGCGGCGACGCCGAAGGCCAGACCGACCAGGAAGGCGACGTTCTGCTTCTCGAAGGCGATACCGAGCAGGACCGCCAGCACCCCGAGAAACAGCGAGGAGCGCTTGGAAACGCGAACTTCGTCAGCTTCGGTCGCCTTGCCCTTCATGATCACGTTGGCGTAGATGTCGTGGGAAATCGCCGAGGCGCCGGCCAGCGCTAAGCCCGCTACCACCGCCAGAATCGTGGCAAAGGCCACCGCGGACAGGAAACCGAGCAGCAGGTTGCCACCAACGGCGTGCGCCAGATGCATGGCGGGCATGTTGCCGCCGCCGATCAGCTTGCCGCCGAGCTCGCCGCCCTCGAAATATTGCGGGTTGGTACCGACGATGGTGATCGCCGCCAGCCCCATCAGCGCCACCACGGTGAAGAAGAAACCGACGCAGAGGGTGGCGACGAACACGCTCTTGCGTGCTTCCTTGGCGTTGGGCACGGTGAAGAAGCGCATCAGGATATGCGGCAGCCCGGCGGTGCCAAACATCAGACCGAGCGACAGGGAAACCGCCGTGATCGGATCGGCCAGCAGGGAACCCGGCCCCATCAGCGCCAGGCCTTTCTTGGAATTGGCGACCGCCTGGGTGGCCAGCGTCTCAAAGTTGAAGCCGAACTGGGAAAAAGCGAGCAGCATCACCGCCGTGCCGCCGCCGAGCAGCAGGCAGGCCTTGATGATCTGCACCCAGGTGGTGGCGATCATGCCGCCGAAGGTCACGTAAACCACCATCAGCACGCCGACGATCACCACCGCCAACCAGTAGTCCAGACCGAACAGCAGCTTGATGAGCTGTCCCGCCCCCACCATCTGCGCGATCAGGTAGAACACCACCACGGTCAGCGAGCCGATCGCCGCGATGGTGCGAACCTGGCGCTGGTCCAGACGGTAGGAGGTGATGTCGGCGAAGGTGAACTTGCCCAGGTTGCGCAGCCGCTCGGCCATGATGAACATGATGAACGGCCAGCCAACGTAGAAGCAGATGCAGTAGATGTAACCGTCGAAGCCCTGGAAATAGGTCAGGCTGGTCAGGCCGAGCAGGGTGGCCGCCGACATGTAGTCGCCGGCAATGGCCAGGCCGTTCTGGGTGCCGGTGATGCCGCCGCCGGCGGAGTAATAATCGCTGGCCGTTTTGGTGCGCTTGGCCGCCCAGTAGGTAATGCCCAGCGTCGCCATCACGAAGATGAAGAACATCACGATGGCATGGATGTTGATTCCCTGTTTCTGGGCTTGGCCAACATCCGGGGCGGCTATGGCCAACCCCATCCAGCTCAGCGCCAGCGCGACGGCGGCGAATTTCAGCATTCCGCGATTCATTCGATGGCCCCCTTGATGATCTCGGCGTTGATGTCGTCGAATTCGCTGTTGGCGCGGCGAATGTAGAGACCGGTCATCAACCAGAACAGCAGGATCATGCCCGCGCCGATGGGCCAGGCGATGGAGGCGGTACCGCCTTCCCAGATGGGCGTGGCCAGCAGCTTCGGGTTGAAGGCCACAACCATGATGAAAATGAAGTAGATACCCAGAACAACGGCCGTCAGCGTCCACGCGAAACGGCTGCGTTTGGCGACCAGTTCGTCGAATTTCGGATTGTTGCGTATCCGCTCGTAAACAGCGGTTGACATTTTCTTTTCCTCTCTGTCGGTGGATGCAAGCGCCCATCCCGCGAACCACGGGGCATGGCCTTGGGAAATGTATAAGCCTTGACCGGTCTTGTCTATGATGTAGAACAACATTCCAATATTTCGGTCCCATCGTGAACGAAAAGCTCAAAGTCGTTCTCGCCCTCACGGCGTTTCTGGCGCTGGTGGCGGGCCTGGAGTTTGTGGCCGGCTACGCGGTGTACTACGTGCTGGAGCCCGAAAACCAGCAGCGCCTCGTCGCCACGCTGTCTCCGCACACCGAGTTGCTGGTGGAACTGGGCGTGTTGCGCCTGGCGATTCTCGGCGTCGCCTTCGCCGCCGTGTATCAGCTCTACGTGAAAGGTCCGCTGAAAATCGCGGAAGGCATCCGCATCATCCTCAACGCCCACTCCAGTCATCGCCTCGAGCCCGCGGGCCCACCCGAGGTCCAGCGGCTGGCGCGGGCGGTGAACGATCTGGCCGAGCACAGCGAGGCGCTGGCCCACGATCTTGAGGCCAAGGTGGCCCAGGCGAAGGCCTCGGTGGAGGAGGAGAAAAACCGTCTGGCGGCGCTTATGTCCGAGCTGTCCCAAGGCGTGCTGGTGTGCAACCGCAACGGGCGGATTCTGCTGTACAACGAGCGCGCCCGCCAGGCGCTGGGCGCTTCGGCCGGCGCCGGCTCGGCCGCGCTGATCGGCCTGGGGCGGCCGATTTTCGCCCTCATCGACCGCAGCCTGTTGCGGCACGCGCGGGAGCGTATCGAGGCGCGGCTGGAAAAGGGCGAAACCGATCCCAACGCGCAGTTCGTATTCACCTCCCCGACCGGCCAGTTCATTCGGGTTCACATGGCGCCGATTCTGACCGCCGCGCCGCCGACCCAAGCCAGCGAACCCACCGGCCAGTCCGCCGGACAGGCGATGGTCAGCGGCTTCGTGCTGACCGTGGAAAACATCACCCGCGACTTCGAACGCGATGCCACCCGCGACATGCTGCTGCAATCGTTCACCGAGGGCAGCCGGGCGTCGTTGGCGGGCATCCGTGCGGCGGTCGAGATGCTGACTTACTATCCGGACTGCGAGTCGGCCCAGCGCGACCGCTTCATTCGGATCATCAGCGAGGAGGTCAACACCCTGAGCGGCAAGCTACACCAGTTGACCGCCGACCACGCCGATTCGCTCAAGACCCGCTGGCCGCTGGAGGAGATGCTGGGCGCGGACGTGATCGCCACGGCGCGGCGTCGCATCGAAACCCGGCTTGGCTTGGCGGTTCGGGTGGATAATCTCGACCATTCGCTCTGGGTCAAGGTCGACAGCTACACGCTGGCCCAGGCGCTGCACGCGCTCGCCGGTCGGTTGAAGGAGGAATGCGGGGTGGGCGAGCTGCGCTTCGACCTGTCGCGGCACGGGCGGATCGTCCAGCTCGATCTGATCTGGCCGGGGCCGGCGCTGTCGCAGCGGGTCTTGCAGGAATGGGAAGGCGACACTCTGCGCGCCGGCGGCCAGGACAGCCCGTTGACGCTGCACGACGTGCTCGAACGGCATGGGGCGGAGATCGTGTATATCGCCGACAAGGAGGATGGCTATCCCCGGTTCCGGCTGCTGCTGCCGCTGGCCGAGCCGCTGCGGCCGATGCTCGGCGCGCCGATTCGCTACGGCGAAAGCCGTCCCGAGTTCTACGATTTCGATCTGTTCCATCAAGCCGGTCAGACCCCTGAACTCGATCATACGCCGCTGGCCGAACTGACCTATACGGTGTTCGATACCGAAACCACCGGCCTGCATCCGTCGGGCGGCGACGAGATCATCTCCATCGGCGCGGTGCGCATCGTCAATAACCGCCTGCTCCGCGCCGAGTCCTACGAACAACGGGTCGACCCGAAGCGCCCGATCGATCCGGTGGCGCAAACGATTCACGGCATTTCCAACGAAATGCTGCGCGGGCAACCGACGATTGACGAGGTGCTGCCCCGATTCCACGACTATTGCGATGAAACGGTGCTGGTGGCGCACAACGCCGCGTTCGACCTGCGTTTCCTGCAAATGAAGGAAACCCAGACCGGCATCTATTTCACTCAGCCGGTGTTGGATACGTTGCTGCTGTCGGAGGTGCTGCATCCCAATCAGGAATCGCACGCGCTGGAAACCATCGCCGAGCGGTTGGGCATCAAGGTGACGGCCCGCCACGATGCTTTGGGCGACGCCCTGGTGACGGCGGAAATTTTCCTGCGCATGATTCCGCTGCTGGCCGCCCACGGCATCCGCACGCTGGGCGACGCCCGCGCCGCCGAGGAGACGATCTACGCCAAAGTCAACAAATATTAGCGATTCTCGCCGTCAACCTTCGTCCTTGATCTCTAGCGCCACCCAATCAGCCACCGCCATGCTCCTCACCGCAACTCTCGCCCGCGAACTGGTCGTTCAGGAACGCCAGATCGAAGCCGCTGTCGCCCTGCTGGACGGCGGCGCTACCGTGCCCTTCATCGCCCGCTACCGCAAGGAAGCCACCGGCGGGCTGGACGATACCCAACTGCGCCTGCTGGAGGAGCGGCTCGGCTATCTGCGCGAACTGGAGGAGCGGCGTGGGGTCATCCTCGCCAGCATCCGCGACCAGGGCCAGCTCACCGCCGAACTGGAAACTGCGATTCTTGCCGCCGATACCAAGACGCGGCTGGAAGACCTCTATCTGCCCTACAAGCCCAAGCGCCGCACTAAAGCACAAATCGCCCGCGAAGCCGGTCTGGCGCCGCTGGCCCACGGGCTGCTGAACGATCCGACCCAGGCGCCCGAAGCAGTCGCTGCCGCATTCGTGGACGCCGACCGTGGCGTGCCCGACGTCAAGGCGGCGCTGGACGGGGCGCGGCAAATCCTGATGGAAAAGTTCGCCGAGAACGCCGAGTTGCTGGCCCAGTTGCGCGAATATCTCTGGGACAACGCCGTATTGCATTCGCAAATGGCCGAGGGCAAAGCCGAGGAAGGGGCCAAGTTTCGCGACTATTTCGACTACCGGGAACCCTTGCGTCAGATTCCCTCGCATCGCACCCTGGCGCTGTTCCGGGGCCGCAACGAGGGCGTATTGCAACTGACGCTGGAAATCGGCGATCCGGCCGCGCCCGGTCCCGATCCCGGCGAACAGCGGGTCGCCGCCCGATTTGGCATCCGCGACCAGGGTCGGCCCGCCGACGCCTGGCTGCGGGAAACCGCCCGCTGGGCCTGGAAGGTCAAGCTGCTGCCGCATCTGGACACCGAACTGAAACAACGCTTGCGCGAGGCCGCCGAGGAAGAAGCGATTCAGGTGTTCGCCCGCAACCTGCGCGACTTGCTGCTGGCCGCGCCCGCCGGCGCCCGGCCCACGCTGGGACTGGACCCCGGCTTGCGCACTGGCGTCAAGGTCGCGGTGGTGGACGCCACCGGCAAGCTGGTGGAGACCGCGACCATTTATCCGCATGTCCCCCGCAACCAGTGGGACGAGAGCCTGCACGTGCTCGCCGAACTGTGTCGCCGGCATCACGTCGAGTTGATCAGTATCGGTAACGGCACCGCCTCGCGCGAGACCGACCGACTGGCTGTCGAGCTGATGCAGCGTTATCCCGAACTGCGCTTGAACAAGCTGGTGGTGTCGGAAGCCGGAGCGTCGGTCTATTCCGCCTCGGAACTGGCGACGCGCGAGTTTCCCGAAGTGGATGTCTCGCTGCGCGGCGCGGTGTCTATCGCCCGTCGGTTGCAAGACCCACTGGCGGAACTGGTCAAGATCGAACCCAAGGCCATCGGCGTCGGCCAGTACCAGCACGATGTCAGCCAGACCCGGCTGGCGCGGATGCTGGATGCAGTGGTCGAGGATTGCGTCAACGCGGTCGGCGTGGAGGTCAATACCGCCTCCGCGCCGCTGCTGGCGCGAGTCGCCGGGCTGAATGCCACCCTGGCGCGCAACATCGTTGAATACCGCGACGCCAACGGCCCGTTCCGCCGCCGCGAGCAGTTGTTGAAGGTGACGCGGTTGGGCGACAAGACTTTCGAGCAGGCTGCCGGTTTTCTGCGCATTCTCAACGGCGACAATCCGCTGGACCGCTCCGCCGTCCACCCAGAAGCCTATCCGGTGATCGAACGCATTCTGGCCGCCAGCGGACGCGGCCTGCATGACGTGCTGGGCAACGCGGCGTTCCTCAAGACGTTGGAACCCGCTCGCTTCACCGATGACCGGTTCGGCCTGCCGACCGTGCGCGACATCCTGGTCGAACTGGAAAAGCCGGGTCGCGATCCCCGCCCGGAGTTCAAAACCGCCGCGTTCAAGGAGGGGGTGGAGAAACTGACCGATTTGCAGCCGGGGATGGTGCTGGAAGGCGTGGTGACCAACGTCGCCAACTTCGGCGCGTTCGTGGACATCGGCGTTCATCAGGACGGACTGGTGCATATCTCGGCGCTGGCCGACCGCTTTGTCAAAGACCCCCGCGAGGTGGTCAAGGCCGGTCAGGTGGTGAAGGTCAAGGTGCTGGAGGTGGACCTGAAGCGGCAGCGGATTGCCCTGACGATGCGGTTGAACGAACCAATAACCGGCGTTCCGGCCCGGAAAGCGGAGGACGCTCCGCGACCGGAACGGCGGGAACGGGGACCGCGCCCGCCAGCGCCGCCGGAAAAACCGGAGAATCGTCCCAGCGCGTTGGCCGAAGCTTTCGCGCGGGCGCGGCGCGAACGGTGAGGAATCGGCGATGAAGGCACTTTCGCAAGCGTTACCCTTGCGCGGTCAGGTCGCATTGATCACCGGCGGTGGCCGAGGTATCGGCGCGGCGACTGCCGAGGCGCTGGCCCGCAAGGGCGCGCGAGTGATCGTCGCCAGCCGCACCGAGGCGGAACTGACGGCCACGGTCGCACGGATTCAGGCCGATGGACTGGACGCGACCTCGATCTTGCTGGATGTCGCCGACGAAGCAGCGGTGGACGCCACCTTTGCGCGCATCGCCGCCGAACAGGGCCGGCTGGACATTCTGGTCAACAACGCCGCCATGCTGCTGAGCGGCCCGTTTGCTCAAATGCCGATGGTGGACTGGGACCGGCTGCTGGCGGTGAATCTGCGGGGGGCGGTGTTGTGTGCGCGGCAGGCGTTCCGGCTAATGCGGGGACGGGGTGGGGCCATCGTCAACGTATCGTCGCTGGGCGGCGTGCCGGGGACCGAGAAATTTCCTGGTTACGCCGCCTACACCGTCAGTAAGTTCGCCCTGACCGGCCTGACCGAGGCGCTGGCCGCCGAAGGCCGGGAGCATAACATCCGGGTCAACGCGGTCGCGCCGGGCGCGGTGGACACCGCCATGCTGCGCCAGGCCGCGCCGCATTTGCGCACCCGCACCGGCCCCGCTGACGTGGCCAAGGTCATCGCCTTCCTGTGCGATTCGACCGAATCCGGCTGCATGACCGGCGCAACCCTGGCGATCAACAGCAATCTGTGAGTCTCTATCCGCCCGCCGCCTGAGCCTCGCGGCGCCGGCGCAGCATCAACCGCGAGATCAATATGCCAGCCTCAAACAGCAGCCACATCGGCAACGCCAACAGGGTTTGCGAAATCACGTCCGGCATGAGCAACATGCCGATCACGAACGCCCCGACGATGATGTAGGACCGCTTGGCGGCCATGGTCTCGGGCGAGAGGATGCCGGCCAGCGACAGAATGA
>Ga0209573_1004584_pt1 | contig 13420 bp, 11 predicted proteins | sample TNRBio252014_DNA_FD_185870 | JGI IMG/M metagenome (GOLD analysis project Ga0209573, IMG submission 185870) | Wastewater treatment Type I Accumulibacter community from EBPR Bioreactor in Madison, WI, USA - TNR Reactor_6/25/2014_ DNA (SPAdes)... | ecosystem: Engineered > Bioreactor > EBPR >...
GGCGCTGCAACATTTCGCAGCGGAGCCCGACACCGAGGTCATCGCCGTGTCCCGGCGCCGGCCGGCGGAGCTATTCGGCGCCAGGTTCGTCGCTGCCGATCTCGACGATCGTGCCGCTTGCGACGAGATTGTCTCCGGCATGGCCGGTGTCACGCATGTGATCTATGCCGCGCTCTACGAGGCGCCGGGCCTGATCGCCGGCTGGCGCGAGGACGAGCAGATCGCGCGCAACGATCGCATGCTGCGCAACCTGATGGACCCGCTGCTCGGAGCGGCGAAGGATTTGCGTCACGTCTCGCTGCTGCAAGGCACCAAGGCCTATGGCGTGCACGTGCGGCCGATGCAAGTGCCGGCGCGCGAAGGCCGCTCGGAAGCGCGCGATATCCCGAACTTCTATTGGAACCAGGAGGCCTACATCCGCGAGCGCCAGAGCGGCGCGGCGTGGAGCTTCTCGATCTTCCGCCCCGTTCTGATCGTCGGCTTCTCCACCGGTAGCGCCATGAATCTCGTACCCGCGATCGGTGTCTATGCCGCGCTGTTGAAGGCTGCCGGCGAGCCGCTGCATTTTCCGGGCGGACCCGAGCGCATGGCGCAGGCGATCGACGCCGGCATGCTGGCGCGTGCCATGGCATGGGCCGGTGACAGCGAGGCGGCGCGGAACGAGACGTTCAATGTCGCCAACGGTGATGTGTTCACCTGGCGCAATGTCTGGCCGGCGCTGGCCGGCGCCTTCGGCATGGAGCCGGGGTCCGACAGGCCGATGAGTCTCGAAGCCGACATCGCGCCGCGCATCGCGGACTGGCAGGCGATCGTCGCCCGTCATGGCCTCGTCGAGGCGGACTTGAAGAAGCTTGTCGGATTGTCGTTCCAGTACGCCGATTTTCAGATGGGCTTTGGGCGGCCCGTGCCGGGTGCGCCCGCGTTCTCCTCGACCATCAAGCTGATGCAGGCGGGCTTCACCGAGGTGATGGACACGGAGGTCATGTTCACGACTGCCATCCGCGAGTTTCAGCGCCACCGCCTGCTGCCGCCGCCGCGATAGTGCAGGTGCGAAAGGCCGGGGATTGAAACTCAGTCAAATACGACACAGAATAACGGTCAGTTCAGGCAGCGTTGACAGGTGTCCGATGAGCCGGATGCTGAAGACATTTCTGGGCCGGGTCGTGACGCGCGGGTCACTCGAGGTGATAACCGCGTCGGGCGAGCGCTTTTTCGTCGGCGACGGCAGCGGCTCCCGCATCGCGATCGAGATCAAGGACAGGCGAGCCGAGCGCTACCTCTGCCTCAATCCGGAGCTGGCATTCGGCGAACTCTACATGAACGGCCGGCTCGTTGTCACGCGCGGCACGCTCTACGACTTGATCGAGCTTCTCGCCCGCAATATCGGACGCAACGAGCCACCCGGATTCGCCAGGGCCATGTGGTCGGTCCGCCGCCTGTTGCGCCGGCTTCGTCAACACAACACGCGTTGGCGGGCGCATCGCAACGTCGCGCATCACTACGATCTCGACGGCCGCCTCTACGATCTATTCCTAGATCGCAATCGGCAGTACTCGTGCGCCTATTTCGAGCGCGAGGATCTGGGGCTCGACGAGGCGCAGCAGGCGAAGCTGCGTCACATCGCGGCCAAGTTGCTGGTTCGGCCGGGTCATCGCGTGCTCGACATCGGCAGCGGCTGGGGCGGCATGGCCTGCTATCTGGCCGAGACGGCGGGCGCCCGTGTCGTCGGCGTCACCTTGTCCGAGGAGCAGCGCGCGGCCGCCGTTCGCCAGAGCGAGGAGCGCACGCTATCGGATCGCGTCTCGTTCCGGCTGCAGGATTTCCGCGATGTGTCGGAGCGCTATGACCGCATCGTCTCCGTCGGCATGTTTGAGCATGTCGGCGTCGGATACTTCGACGAGTACTTCCACAAGATCGCCGCCTTGCTCAATGATGACGGCGTCATGCTGCTGCATGCCATCGGCCGCATGGATGAGCCCACCGCGACCAATCCGTGGATCGACAAGTACATCTTTCCCGGCGGCTACATTCCCGCATTGTCCGAGGTGCTCGGCGCAATCGAGAGGAGCGGCCTGATCGTCACCGACGTCGAGGTCCTGCGGCTGCATTACGCGATGACGCTGCGCGCCTGGAGAGAGCGTTTCCAGGCCCGCCGGCAGGATGCGGCCAACCTCTACGACGAGCGCTTCTGCCGGATGTGGGAGTTCTACCTGGCGAGTTGCGAGTGCGCGTTCCGGCACACCGGACTGATGGTCTTCCAGATACAGCTCACGAAGTCGCTGGCGACCGTGCCACTGACGCGCACCTACATCGCCAACGGCGAGGCGGCGATGGAGATGCAGGAGCAGCAGCGCGCGGCGGAGCGCTGGCCGCACAGCCGCAGGGCGTGAACATAAGAGGGCGTCCGACGTTTCGCCGGACGCCCCATGTGCGCGTCAACAGTAACGTGCCGACACCTGCCGGCGCCAGAGCCTGTTACTTCTGCGGGCGCTTCTTGGCCCACTCCGTATACTTGATCGCCTTCTTGTGGATGTCGTCGTAGTAGTCTTGGTATTCCTTGCCCACCATCACGCGGATGCCGAGGCCGACTGCCTCGAGCTTGGCCACGTGCTCGGGATCGTCCATCGCCTTCTTCAGGATGTCCTGCAGGCGGGCGACGATCTTCGGATCCATGCCCTTCGGCCCGGCGATGCCGCGCGTCGAGCTCGAGATGACCGAGGGATAGCCGAGCTCGACCGTCGTCGGCACGTCGGGCAGGAACTTCGAGCGCTTCGTGTCCGTCACCGCCAGCGCGCGCACCTGACCGGCCGCCACCTGCTTCACGATCGAGCCGACGTTGTCGAACGACACGTCGACGTTACCGCCGAGCGTCTCCTTCATCTGCGCCGCGCCGCCCTCGAGATGCACGATGCGGAAGTTGGTGCCGGCAGCCGCTTCCTCGACCATGAGGATGGCGAGGTGGTCGTCGGACAGGATGCCGGTCGTCGCCGCACGCACCTTGCCGGGCTCCTTCTTGGCCGCTTCGATGACATCCTTGAGAGTCTTGAAGGGGCTGTCGGCCTTGACCCAGACCACGCCGGGATCGAGCACCTGGTTGATGATCGGCGTGAAGCTCTTGATGTCGAAGATCGCCTGCCGCTCCGGGTCCGCGATGACGGTGTTGAAGCCCGGCAGGTTGATGAAGCCGATGTAGTAGCCGTCGGGCTTCTGGCGTGACAGCTCGGTCCAGCCGACCTGTCCGCCGGCGCCGCCCTTGTTGACGACGACGACCGGCTGGCCAATGGCTTTCTCCGCGATGGAGGCCACGATGCGCGCGCCGATGTCGGTCGAGCCGCCGGCCGGATAGGCGACCATGAGCTGGATCGGCTTGGTCGGGAATTCCTGTGCCTGGGCCGATGTGCCGGCGAGTGGCACCAGCGCGGCGGCGCCTGCCAGGCCTGTGAAGTCTCTGCGGTTCATGTCGTTCTCTCTCCCTATGGTAGTTGCTGTCGCGGGATCCTTGTCTCGCCGCTCAGTCGTCGCCGCCCTCACGGATCTCCTTAGGAGCCAATTGCAGCGCCGCGACGGCGAGGATGATAACGGCGATAATCAAAAGTACCAGCGTGATCGGCCGCGTGAAGAAGATGGTGTAGTCGCCGGCCGACATCTCGAGCGAGGTTCGGAGCGACTTCTCGAGCTGTGGGCCGAGAATGATTCCGAGCACCAGCGGCGCCAGCGGGAAGTCGAGCTTGCGCAGCAGATAGCCGATGCCGCCGCAGATGATCATGACGGTGACGTCGAACACGCTCTGGTTGATCGAATAGGCGCCGAGAATGCAGAACAGCAACGTACCGGCGCAGATGTACTGGTACGGCACTTCGAGGATCTTTGCCCATAGTCCCACCAGCGGCAGGTTCAGGATCAGCAGCACCACGTTGCCGATGAAGAAGCTGGCGATGATGGCCCACACCAGTTCGGGCTTCTCCTGGAACAGGAACGGACCCGGCGTCAGGCCGTTGACGATAAAGGCCCCCATGAGAACGGCGATCGTCGGCGACGAGGGAATGCCAAGCGTCAACAGCGGCACCATCGCGGCATTGGCGTAGGAATTGTTCGCTGTCTCCGGACCCGCCACGCCCTCGATGGCTCCATTGCCGAAGCGGGACGGATCCTTGGCGAGGCGCTTCTCTGCGATGTAGGACATGAACGTCGGGATGATGGAGCCGACGCCTGGAATGAGGCCGAGGAAGAAACCGATGCCCGTGCCGCGTGCGATCGAGGCCCACACGCGACCCCATTCCTCCCGCTCCGGAAACAGCTTCGACAGGTTGGTGCGCACCACCTCGCGGACGGGTTTTTCCGCCGTCATCAGGATCTCGCCGATGCCGAAGAGGCCCATCACGACGGGGATGAACCCGATGCCGTCGTAGAGGTCCGGCACGCCGAAGGTGAAGCGTGGCGCGCCGCGCACGGGATCGATGCCGACCAGCGCCAGCATCAGTCCGACGACCGTCATCAGGATGCCGGCGATCAGCGATCGGCCAGCGAGCCCTGTCACGAGACAGAGTCCGACCAGCATAAGCGCGAAGAATTCCGGTGGTCCGAATTTCAGCGCGAGCGTCGACAGCGGCACGGCCACGACGACGAGCGCAATGGTGGCGAACACACCGCCGACGAATGAGCCGATCGCGGCCACGCCGAGCGCGGTGCCGCCGCGGCCCTGCTTGGCCATGGCGTGTCCATCGATGCATGTGATGACGGAGGCCGCCTCGCCCGGCACGTTCAGCAGAACCGACGTGATGGTGCCACCGTACATGGCCCCATAGTAGATGGCGCACAGCATGATGATGGCGCCGGTGGGATCGAGCTTGAACGTCAGCGGGATCAGGATCGCGGTGCCGGCCGCGGGCCCGACGCCCGGCAGCACGCCGATCAAGGTCCCGAGCACGCAGCCGATCAGCGCGAAGGCCAGGTTTTCCGGCGACATTGCCGCGCCGAAGCCATTGAGGAGCAATTCTAAAGTCGACATGGATATCCTCGAGGGCTCAGCGGAAAATGAAGAAGTAGGCGGCTTCGATCGGCTTGAAGATCCAGTCGTAAGGCCCGATCGGTAGCGGCACCTTGAGCTGGTGATAGAAGATGTAGAAGACGCCGAGGCTGGCCGACAGGACGAACGGCACGATGATGCGCAGGTTGCGGGCGCCGAGTGCCGGCAGCAGCAGCGCCGTGAACAAGAAGGCCGTCACGCGGAAGCCGAGCGGCTCGAGTGTCGCGGCCGCCATCACGAGCAGTCCGAGAACCGCTCCGATCCTCAGCACAGAGGCGTTGTCCGATAGCTCATCATAGCGCTGCGGCATGAGGACGAGGGCCAGCGTGCACCCCGCCGCGAGCACCGTCGAGATGACGGCGCGGACCGTCTCGGAGCCGACGCCGATCCGCTCCAGCAGCGGAAAGGTCGGAAACTTCCAGGCGACGAGTGCCAGCAGGGCGAGAATGGGAAGCACAGACCGGGTCACGTCCGGGCTCGGCTGCGGATAGGGCGACTCTTCTCCGTAGTCGGCGGATCTCCGCCCCACCTCCACGAGCAACCCGACCCCGAGCAGAAGCGTCAGGATGCTGAGCCACATCGGGAAGAAGCCCGGGCCAGGGCCGAGCGCGTCCTTGAGCGGCAGCGGCCGAGCGTTGATGAAGGAAGCACCCCAGACACCGATTACGAGGGCCAAGCCCGCGAACACGATGAAGCCGAGCGTGGCGATTTGCCAGCCGCGTTTCACGATCTTCCTCCCCCATCCACGGACCGGTTGACCGGTCGGCATCTTCTTGATGGCCAACTGCTAGCATGCACACGGTGGTCACATCAATTCATCAGCATGCCCCACCCGGTAGTCCCGCAGTTGGTTTGTGCCGCCCCCCCCTCGGGGCACCGGGTTCCGCGCCACCTCGCCGAATTGTGAACGTTGGTCAGAAATATGTGTGTTTGCGCTGCGGGTGCCACGGATTAACATTTCGTCAGGATTTGGCTCAGGCTGCCTGGACGAGTCGATCGATCGAATGCGCGGGGCTCGTACCCCCAAGGAATCACCGATCTGCCACGTCCGAGGAGGCGAAAGCCGTCGTCGAGAACAAGGGAATGGCAGCCGGCGTGCCGGTCGCTCGTATCGCAATGCACTATGACTTTGGGCAACCTAGTTTGGGATCAGACCGATGGATCAGGCAATGAACGAGCCGATCGACGGCCGCATGCGGCTGCAACCCGGCAAGGTGATTGGTGGCGAGATCATCATCGATGGTGAACTCGGGGCCGGCGGATTCGGCATCACCTACAAGGCGCACGACCGTGTCCTCGGCCGCACGCTCGCCGTGAAGGAGTATTTCCCGCTCGACATCGGCAACCGCGATCACACCATGAGCGTGCATCCGGTATCCGAGAGCATGGGGCAGATCTTCCGCTGGGGCCTCGATAATTTCATCAAGGAGGCGAAGATCCTCGCCGGCTTGAAGCATCCCGGCATTGTCAGCGTGTTCCGCTACTTCCCGGAGAACGACACGGCCTACATGGTGCTCGACTTCATCGAGGGCAAGCCCATGGGTCGCTGGCTCGACCAACTCGGTCGGCCGCCGACCCAGGCCGAGCTCGACCGCATCACGCAGTCGCTCTGCGACGTGCTCGAGACGATCCATGCCAACGACATTGTCCATCGCGACCTCGCGCCGGATAACGTCATCATCCGGGCCGACGGCAGCCCCGTGCTGCTCGACTTTGGCGCCGCACGGCAGGATCTCGCGGTTGCGCGCCGTGAGCAGTCGCGGGTCGCACACTCCGCGTCGTTCGCGATCGTGAAGCGCAGCTACTCGCCGTTCGAGGCCTACGCCAACGACAAGTCCGGCCGCGGCCCCTGGAGCGACATCTACTCGCTCGGCGCCACGCTCTACAGGGCCGTCACCGGCAAGCCGCCGCCCGATGCCATGGATCGCATCGCCTCGGGCGACGATACGATGATCCCGGCGAGCATCGCCGCCAAGGGCCGCTACCGGCCGTCCCTGCTCGAGGCAATCGATCGCGCGCTTGCATTGCGGCGCCAGGATCGCATCCAGTCGGCGCGCGATTTCCGCACCCAGGCTTTCGCCTCCGACGCCACTCAGACGGCGCCGCAGCGGGCGCTCGGCGATGTCCGCACGGTGATGCCACAAGCGAACCAGACCCATGCCAGCGTGCAGACGCTTCTGCCGCTGACACCGCCGCCCGTCGACGACAAGAGCGGCTGGCGCAACATCCACACCCCGCCGCCGGTCGCAAAGCCTCCCCGCTCAGGGCTTGCGCTGGGTATCACGGCCGTGGTCGTCGCCGTCGGACTGGCGGCTGGCATCGGCGCCTATGCGGGCGGCTGGCGCGGGCCCGACTGGATGTTCCCGGGCCGTCAGGTCGAGATCCAGCGCGTCGCCAACCTGGCCACTCAGCGCCGCGAAGTCGATGGCGTCGTCACCCAGTTGCGCAACGCGCTCGACGAAGGCCGCAAGGCCGGCGATGCCCGCGAGTGGGCGCGGATGCGAACCATGGTCGTCAATGCCGAGACGATGACCGGCCGGGCTCGCACCGCCGTGCAGCGACTGAAGGAACTTTCGAAGTCGTCAACGGAGATCAGCGCCGCCGATGCCTTGATCCGCGATGTCGACGCGCTGGCGAGCCGCGTGGCCGACATGCGCCGCACGCTTGACAAGGCCGAGGAAGATGACCGCAGGCAGCGCCTCGACCGCGACCGCCAGGCCCAGGACCGCGAGATCGAGCAGCGCCTGGCCAGGCTGGATCGGATTATCACCTCGGAGGAAGACAAGGATCGCCTCGACCGTGAGCTTCGCGAGAAGCTGGCCCGGGTCGAGCGGGTCCAGACCAACTGATTGCCGCATCATTCGGCACATCGTTCAGCGGCCCGCCACGACGACCGTCGGCGGGCCGTTCCATCTGCAACTGGGCTTCGCGGTTGCGAAATCGCTTGTGCCGCGGCGCGCGCGCGGTTAGAACCCGCCGCATCACACACGACGATCCTCGCGGTGACCGGATTGAAAGCCCCGGCTCACTGCTCCGGTGGTCCTCCTGGACCTCAACTGGATCGTCGGAGGTTCAACCGGAAAACGAAGGATACGACTGATGGCGCTTCCCGCCTTCAACATGCGTCAGCTTTTGGAAGCTGGCGTTCACTTCGGCCACCAGAGCCACCGCTGGAATCCCAAGATGGCGCCGTTCATCTTCGGCGCCCGCAACAACATCCACATCGTCGACCTCGCCCAGACCGTGCCGATGCTGCATCAGGCGCTGCTGCAGGTATCGGACGTCGTCGCCAAGGGCGGCCGCGTGCTGTTCGTCGGCACCAAGCGCCAGGCTTCGGATGCGATTTCCGAGGCCGCCAAGCGCAGCGCCCAGTATTACATCAACCACCGCTGGCTCGGCGGCACGCTGACCAACTGGAAGACCATTTCCCAGTCGATCCGCCGCCTGCGCCAGCTCGACGAGATTCTGGCCGGCGACACCACCGGCCGCACCAAGAAAGAGGTGCTGAACATCCAGCGCGAGCGCGACAAGCTCGATCAGTCGCTGGGCGGCATCAAGGACATGGGCGGTCTGCCGGACCTGCTGTTCGTGATCGACACGAACAAGGAGGACATCGCCATCAAGGAAGCGCGCAAGCTCGGCATTCCGATCGTCGCCATCATCGACACCAACTGCGATCCGGACGGGATCAACCACCCGATTCCCGGCAACGACGATGCCGGCCGCGCCATCACGCTCTATTGCGACCTGATCGCCCGCGCCGCCATCGACGGCATCGAGCGCAGCCAGGCCTCGTCGGGTGTCGACATCGGCGCGTCCGAGGCTCCGCCCGCCGAGGTGCTGCCTGAAGCCGTCGCCGCGGCTGGTCCGTTCAAGGGCATCGACGCCCCGCGCGGCGAGCCCGACGACCTGAAGCGCATCAACGGCGTCACGCCGCGTCTCGAGCAGCGGATGAACGATCTCGGCGTCTACCACTTCTGGCAGATCGCCGACCTCGATCCGCCCTCGCTGGCGGCCCTCGAGAAGGCGCTCGGAACGCGCGACAAGATCAGCCGCGACAACTGGATTGCCCAGGCCAAGAAGCTGGTCGACTCCACCGCTGCCTGATCGTGTGAGGGAGCAGGGAGTAGCGAATAGGGAGTAGGGGCCTTTTCGCGGCAATTGCCCACTCCCAACTCCCAATTCCCTACTCTCGACTGCGAAAGGACACACCATGACCACGATCACCGCGGCCCAGGTCAAGGAGCTCCGCGACAAGACCGGCGCCGGCATGATGGACTGCAAGGCAGCGCTCACCGAAACCAAGGGTGACCTCGAGCAGGCCGTCGACTGGTTGCGCAAGAAGGGTCTGTCGAAGGCCGCCAAGAAGGCCGACCGCGTCGCCGCCGACGGTCTCATCGGTGTCGTCGCCGCCGGCACCAAGGGTGCCGTCGTCGAGGTCAACTCGGAAACCGATTTCGTCGCCAGGAACGACAAATTCCAGGATCTCGTGCGCCAGATCGCCAGCCTGGCACCGGCCGCCGGTGGTGATCTCGCCAAGCTGCTCGCCGCCAAGTTCCCGGGCAAGTCGATCTCGGTCGACGAGCACGTCAAGGAGATGATCGCCACCATCGGCGAGAACATGTCGGTGCGCCGCACCGCGGCCCTCGAGGTCACGGAAGGCCTGGTCGCGTCCTACATCCACAACCGCGTCGCAGACGGCGTCGGCAAGATCGGCGTCCTCGTTGGTCTCGAGAGCAAGGGCAAGGCCGACAAGCTCGCCGACATCGGCCGTCAGCTCGCGCTGCACATCGCCGCCGCCAACCCGCAGGCCGTCAGCGCCGACCAGCTCGACAAGGCGGTCATCGAGCGCGAGCGGCAGGTCTATCTCGAGCAGGCCAAGGCCACCGGCAAGGCCGCTGAGTTCATCGACAAGATGGTCGAGGGCCGCCTGCGCAAGGAGTTCTTCGGCCAGGTCGTGCTGATGCAGCAGACCTTCATGGGCCCGTCGAGCGACGGCAAGATGACGGTCGAGCAGTACGTCAAGGCCGAGGAGAAGGCGGCGGGCAGCCCGGTCAAGGTGACCAAGTTCGTGCGCTACGCGCTCGGCGAAGGCATCGACAAGAAGGAAGGCGATTTCGCCAGCGAAGTCGCCAAGCTCGCTAAGGGCGGCTGACAGAGCCCGTCAACCCGCGACGTTCGGACAAACACCAACGCCGGCCACGAAAGTGGTCGGCGTTTGTGTTTTTTTGGGGGGGGGATTTGTACACTTGCAGACTTCCAACGAACTGATCCCGACTGCTGCAGTTTACCCTGCTGTCATGTCCACAGTTGAAGTTGGGCCGGTAGCAATTTGCTGGCCCGAAATGTGTCCATGCCCTCCAATACGGGCTCTCTTATCGCCCTACTCGTGGGGGGTATTTCGAAGAATATCAACAGCAGTTGCAATTTGGCAGACAGCAATTAGACATTGGAACTTCAGGTGCCTTTTTTGGGATCGCGTAGTAATCTGGAAGCGAGAGCTCACATGGTAGATCCTACGCCAGACACAGACCGCGAGGGATGGCTCAAACTGATAAAGGAAAGGCGGAACCCGTTTTTTGACGTGCCGCCCGAAGAGCAGTTTCTGTGGCGATACATGGATTTCACTAAGTTCGTATCACTCTTAGAATCTGCCAGCTTGTTTTTCCCTCGCGTGGACATCCTGGGCGATTCCCTAGAAGGAACGGTAACTCAAGTCACTATCGATGCCCGACGCAAAATGCTTGGGGTCGCGGAGGAGCAAATCAAAAGGTCGATGCAAGAGCATTCGGGACGACTTCCCGTCGAACTAGAGAGCCGGCTGTTCGAGACAGACAAAGTACTCGCGGACATGCTTCGGTGGTCCAGGCAATGGACCTATATCAGTTGTTGGCACATCAATGATGGCGAATCTGCTGCAATGTGGAGACTTTACGCCAAATCGGATGAAGCTATAGCAGTCCGAACAACGCTTGGTCGTTTGGAAGGGTGCTTAGATGATCATAGAGGACCGCCCCATGGGGAACCGATAATTGGAAAAGTGAAGTATATGGGAAGTGTGTAGCTGACAAAGCATAAATGAAACAAGCCGCTGACAACCCTGAAAATTCACCGGGCGCCACCCAAATCGAGGTGACGCCCGAAATGATTGATGCTGGATTAGAGGCGTACAACTCGCGGTGCCCGGACACGGGTGGTTATTTTCAGCACGACGCCGATATGGTGCGCGAGATCTTCGAGGCCATGTATGCGGTCCGTGACTACAAGAGCCCGCCACCAACCGAGGAAGATCTGCGCAACGCAGAGATGACGCGAGAGTATTTTCGCAGGATGGACGCGACCCTCAGGGGCGACGTCGTCGTTTGATAACGACGCTGGATAGTTTCTCGATCTCCCGCGCCTTAGCTTGAACTGCCAGCACGTGCTGACGCACGGCGTTTCCCGTTATCTGCTGAGCGACACGCGATTTGCCGTCCTTGCCCATGTTGAAGACGTGGGTAAGGGTAGAGCCAGCCTTGCTGACCCAGACGGCGTGCACCCATCGATTGCGCGTCGGCGCAAGTGCGACCAAACCAGACACGGCTTTCATTAGGGTGCCCCGTTCTGGGAACGGGTCTGGTCGCTCTTCGATCAGCGCCAGCAGAACCTTAGCCCGCGCCTCGAAAGTCGGGATTTTGTAGTACGCAGCAGAACACAGGTTCAGATGAAGTCCGGTTGCTACGGCGTAGGCGTGGACAAGGGTGGTCTCCGCTCGCGCCCATGCAGCGAGCATGCTACCGAGAGCCTGAGCAAGTTCAGGATCGTGATCCAGGCTATCGAGGTCTTCATACATGGCGAAGGCTCCCAAGCGACCAAAGATCGAAGATGTCCCGACTGAAGCAGACATCAAGCGCGGTGACGAGATCCTGAAGCGCATGCTTCAGTCGAAGCCGAAACCGCACAAAGAGATGGTCGGGAAGGGAAAAAAGCGAAGCGTGTAATCAAGCGGTAATCGGTCGTCATTGCCACTTCGGTCGGCGATCGGTGCATGTCCCAAACGCCCCGGACCATCCGGGCTTTGCCGCTTCTAAGAGACCTAAGTCCTCGCGGACCTTCTCAAGGTCTGCACGATAGTAGGATCGGTTGGCGCATCGTTCATTGAACAGTGCGGACGCTGCGTCCACAGCACGGGCGCAAGCGTTGAATTGAGCAATCTCTCGGTTGAACTCCGAAACGCTCGATGGGCGGTCCTGGTCGACCGCCAACCGACGTATCTCAAGAAGTGGTTCTTCTGAGTCGAGTTGAGCGCTCTGCTCATCGATGTAGGTCTGAATTGTCATGCAGCGGCGAAGGTCTTCAGGCGACAAAACTGGCGCAGATGGCCGTTCTCCAGGCGTCAGTCCATGCCCGAGAGCACTCGACCGACCGCGACGCCGGGCTTCAGCGTCATCGATGACCGAGACTGAAAATCCAATCCCCAGTACCGTCACTAGAAGTGCCGATGACGCGAGGTGCCGCATGACGTCGAGGATCTTGATTGATGCGCGCGGCGGCGAAGGCGTCATTCTGGCTGCCCTTCTGCGGGACTGCGGTCTCATAGTGGAGGAGGTGACGCTTGTTCCCGACACGTGAACCTCGTATTGGGTCAGAGACTGCTTGCGCTGAATTATGCACACCCGAACGTGCTCGACTACGAGCGCCGTCCCAATTTTTCCAGGGTAGTCATCAGTCGTCAGAAGCAATTGATGCCCCACTTCTAGGTGAGGCAATGGCTCGTCTCTCCGAATTTCTGCTGCAATCAGTTCCGGCGACTCGTAGATCACGTAAGTGTACTTCATCAGAAGAACTCCGTTAGGGCTTGACTTCGCAATCACACCCTAACGTGAGTCGCGGCGGGCGCGCTTCTTCCTCCAAGCGAGGAAGCGGCGCGCCTTCTGCTTAAGCGTTCTTGGCTTCGTCAATCCGCCGATAGGTCAGGCGCTTGCCCTTTGCGCCCTTGAGGATCGCGGCGGCGCGCTGGAAGTCGTCGATCTTGAGCGACTGACGATGGTTCCAGCGGAACACGAACTCGTCGACGTAGCGCTGCAAATGTTGCTCGGAAACCGAGTGGAAACTGCCCATCAGTCCGCGCTTGAGTAGAGCAAAGAAGGCTTCCGCCGTGTTGACGGTTTCCCCATCCGGACCAACGTACTCGTCCTGAGAGTGGTTGACCGAGCGGTGCTTGGCGAACTCCCGGCCGAGCCAGTGGTAGACGAGGCTGTCGTCAGTATGCAGCTCGGACTTGCGCGAGACGTTCGTGCGCAGCACTTCCTTGACCGTCTTGCTGGTCACGTTCGGGATGTGCTTGGCGCGCATCTGTCCACCGTTCTCGACGAGCGCCAGCACGGGACGCTTCTTCGGTTCCGGCTTGCCCTT
>Ga0209573_1004585_pt1 | contig 13418 bp, 16 predicted proteins | sample TNRBio252014_DNA_FD_185870 | JGI IMG/M metagenome (GOLD analysis project Ga0209573, IMG submission 185870) | Wastewater treatment Type I Accumulibacter community from EBPR Bioreactor in Madison, WI, USA - TNR Reactor_6/25/2014_ DNA (SPAdes)... | ecosystem: Engineered > Bioreactor > EBPR >...
CGGGCTGGCGCGCCGAAATCACCGCCAGGAACCATGTTCTTCTGCGCCGCATTGAGGCGAAGTCGCGGCAGGCGGCGCTGGGGACGCAAGCCGACCCGGTGATGCTGGAAGTGTTCAACAACCTGTTCATGTCGATTGCAGAACAGATGGGCGTGACGCTGCAAAACACCGCCTATTCGGTCAATATCAAGGAGCGGCTGGATTTTTCCTGCGCGGTGTTTGACCGCGCCGGCGCACTGGTGGCCAATGCGCCGCACATGCCGGTGCATCTGGGCTCGATGGACCGCTCTGTCGAGACGATCATCCGGCTGAATATGGGCAAGATCCGGCCCGGCGACGTGTTTGCGCTGAACGCGCCTTACAATGGCGGTACGCATCTGCCCGATATTACGGTCGTGTCGCCGGTGTTTAGCGACGACGAAAGCGAGATATTGTTCTGGGCTGCGTCGCGGGGCCATCACGCCGATGTCGGCGGCACGGCGCCCGGCTCCATGACGCCGCTGGCGACCAGCGTCGATGAGGAAGGCGTGTTGTTCGACAATTTCAGGCTCGTCAGCCAAGGGCGCTTCGAGGAGACCGGGCTGACGCGGCTACTGACCGACCATCCCTATCCCGCACGCAATCCGCAGCAGAACATCGCCGACCTGAAGGCGCAGATCGCCGCCAATGAAAAGGGCGTCGCCGAACTGCGCAAGATGGTGGCGCATTTCGGGCTGGAAGTGGTGGAGGCCTATATGGGGCATGTGCAGGACAATGCCGCCGAGAGCGTGCGCCGCGTCCTTGACCGGCTGCCTGATGAAGCCGCCTATGACTATCCCACCGACACCGGTCAGACGATCAGGGTGCGCATCACGATCGATCGCGACAAGCGCGAGGCGACCGTCGATTTCACCGGCACCTCAAAGGTGGAGAGAAACAACTTCAACGCACCTGAGCCGGTGGCGCGCGCCGCTGTGCTCTACGCCTTCCGCGTAATGGTAGAGGACAATATCCCGATGAACGCGGGGTGCCTGCGACCGATCAACATCATCATCCCAGACGGCTGCATGTTGCGGCCGAGCTATCCGGCAGCAGTGGTGGCCGGCAACGTCGAAACCTCGCAGCATGTCACTAATGCGATTTTTGGCGCAATGGGCGCGCTGGCCAACGCTCAAGGGACGATGAACAACCTGACCTTCGGCAATGACCGGCATCAATATTACGAGACGATCTGTTCGGGCGCCCCGGCAGGCCGCATGAATGACGGGCGCGGTTTTGCGGGCGCATCAGGCGTGCATACCCACATGACCAATTCGCGCCTGACAGATCCCGAAGTACTGGAACTGCGCTTCCCCGTTGTGCTGGAGGATTTCCACATCCGCACAGGCTCCGGGGGGCAGGGCAAGCTTAATGCAGGCGACGGCACGCAGCGCACGATCCGCTTTCTGGAAAGAATGGACTGCGCCATTCTCTCCTCACATCGCAACCGCCCGCCCAAGGGACTGGCTGGCGGCGGCGACGGTCAGGCAGGCAAGACCGAAGTGCGGCGTGCTGGTGGCCGCATCGAGACGCTGAAAGCCTGTGATCAGACAGTGCTGGAGGCGGGCGAAGCGGTGATTGTCACGACGCCGACCCCGGGGGGATTTGGGAGGGGGTAAGCCAACCGGCTCACCGCTTCAACCGCACCCAGGCCGGCGCATGGTCGCTGGCGCCGTCTTCGCCCCGCACGGTGCGATCAACGCCAGCGGTTGTCAGGCGTTTGGCGAGGTCGGGTGAAAGCAGAATGTGGTCAAGCCGCATGCCGGCGTCGCGCGGCCAGCGATTGCGCATATAATCCCAGAATGTGTAGACGCGCTGGTCCTTGTATCTGTGGCGTAGCGCGTCGGTCCAGCCGCTGTCGACCAGCGCCTTGAAGGCGGCGCGGCTGGCTGGCTGCACCAGCGCGTTGCCGTCATAAGACTTGGTCGGATAGACGTCGATTTCGGTCGGCGCAACATTGTAGTCGCCCGCCAGCACGACTGGCACGCCCGCCACGCGCAGCTCATCGGCATGCTTCTGCAGGCGCGCATGCCAGGCGAGCTTGTAGTCGAATTTCGGGCCGGGAAGCGGGTTGCCGTTGGGCGCGTAGAGGCAACCGATCACTATGCCGCGCACGGCGGCCTCAATGTAACGCGCCTGATCGTCGGCCTCGCCGCCCGGCAGCGCATCGCGGATCAGCACCGGCTTGCCGGCGCGCGACAGGATCGCCACGCCGTTCCAGCTTGGCTGGCCGCGCCACACGGCGTGGTAACCGGCAGCCTCCAGCGCCTTGGCGGGGAAGGCGCGCTGCGTGCATTTCAGCTCCTGCAGGCAGACAATGTCGGGCTGCGCTACCTCCAGCCAGGCGATCAGGTTGGCCAGGCGTTTGGTGATCGAGTTGATGTTGAAGGTGGCTATGAACATGAGAGTGGAAGATTAGCGTGGGACTTGAGAACGCGCCAGACGCCGGCCTCTCCAACGAATAGGAAAAAATACCTTGACACCGTGACGGTGGTTTGGTAGGGTTTCGCTATCGTCCCAAAGTCATGACCGCCGGGGCTGCCTCTGAGACAAGAGGCGGCGTCGATTTAGTCGTGAGCAAGCGCGGACCAACACGCGCGGTGAACAATGACAAGCCAGATAGACAAGGCTGCCCGACGCCGGTCGCCGCGAAAGAAGCGAACTGCGGAACGCAAGCCGGGCGAGTTCAAAGCACCCAAAACGCGGACACGTGGACGGCTCACATCCGCCGCGCTGAAGCGATCGTACAAGCGAGCGTTTGGCTTGGAGCTGGAAGGTGCGCTTGCACTGATCGTCGAGCGGCAGTGGATCAGCCGGGCGCGGCTGGCGCAACTTGTGCTGGGCGTGCAGCCGCGCACGCTATTGCAGCTAGGCGGCCGCGGCGCGGGCAAAACGCGGGCCGGGGCCGAATGGGTTTTATGCATGGTGCATGGGCTCGCGCCCTATGCCAGCGGGCTGCGCTACAAGTCCGTGGCGCTGGTCGGCGAGACGCTGGCTGATGTGCGCGAGGTGATGATTGACGGGCCGGCGGGGATCCTGACGCTTGGGCGCCATAAGCTGCGGGGGTTTGCTGCGCCCAATTTTGAGGCGACGCGGCGGCGGCTGGTGTGGCCGGGCGGCGCTGTGGCGCAGATGTTCTCTTCCGAAGACCCGGAGAGCCTGCGCGGGCCGCAATTTGACGCCGCGTGGTGTGATGAACTGGCGAAATGGAAACATGCCGAGGCCACCTGGGACATGCTGCAGTTTGGCTTGCGGCTCGGCGAGAACCCGCGGCAGATGATCACCACCACACCGCGGCCGACCGCGTTGCTGAAACGGGTCATGGCGGACCCGGAAACGCGGCTGCGGCGGATGCGGACTGAAGACAATGCGGCCAACCTCGCGCCGAGTTTTGTCGCCGCAATGCGCGCCCGCTATGGCGGGTTGCTGCTGGGGCGGCAGGAACTCGACGGAGAACTGATCAGCGACAGGGCCGAGGCGCTGTGGTCACGCGCCATGATCGAGCGCGCCTATCTGGCTGAGACGCCTGTCATGCGTCGCATTGTGGTGGCCGTCGATCCGCCCGCCAGCGCGCGCAAAACATCGGACGCCTGCGGAATTGTCGCCGCCGGACTGGACGCCGACGGTCGTGTCGTCTTGCTGGCGGATGAGAGCTTTGGCGCGGCCAAGCCGATGGACTGGGCTAACCGCGCGATCGGGCTGTACCGGCGCCTCGCGGCGGATTGTCTCGTGGTTGAAGTGAACCAGGGCGGCGACATGGCGTCCGCCGTGCTGCGCGCTGTCGACGGCGCGGCTAAAGTGAAGCCTGTGCGAGCGCATCGCGGCAAATGGCTGCGCGCCGAGCCGGTGGCGGCGGCCTACCAGCAGGGCAAGGTCTTGCATGCAGGGCGGTTCGCGGCGCTGGAGGATGAGATGTGCGAATTTAACTGAGGCCGGAAAAGCGCAAGGATTTCATGCTTTTGCGTTTTTCAACCTCACTGCAACGGAGCATGAACAGGACCGGAACAGACCGCCGGACTGTAAAACAGAAATCGCCGCCGCGATTGCAGTCGCGAACGGCGATCAGATTGGAAAAGCAACCAGCAACTCCAGTTACAAAGAATACCAGATTGAGGCGTTGGCGGCAAGATTCCCCATCATCGCCACGCATGTCGGCTTTGACGGTCTGGAGGTGCTGGCATGATCCCGCTTCCCGACTTCAACACATTCCCACACGTCCCGTTTGCCGGTTTCGACTGGCTGCGCAAGCAGGGCGTTCCAACTGAAACCTTGATCGCCCTGATGCCCATGCGGGAAGCCGCTGGCGTCGTGGCGCACGATGGCCGGTTTGATGCCGCACCGGATGGCAAGAAGTTCGTCGTGTTCGAGGAACCCGACGATGCCGTGTTCTGGCAACCCATTTCCGGCGATCTGGCCACATGGAACGGGCGGGCCTTTGCGCTCGGGCAAGAGGCGATCGATAATCCCGGCACATATAGTTTCGATTGCGCCTTGAACGTCTTTGCCGATCCGCTCGACTGGATGCGCAACAAGTGTGACGGATGCGTCGTGCTGGACTGGAGCCGCGCATTCGACCGGCTGCGGGACTGCCCGCGCATCGTCTTGGATGAAACGTTGTTGTTCCAATATCGGCGGCAGATGAAGCCGCTGCGCATGCCTGCACTTTCGGTTCGCGCGGCGCGGAAGGCGGTGGCGGCATGAGCAATCGGCTCCCTATCCTTGCCGAGCAAATCAAGTCGGCACACAACGATACTGTTGAAGCAAGCAACCTAGCTGCGCAGCGGGCGCTTGACGCCGGAATCGCCCTTGTCGAAGCAAAAGAGCTTGTAAAGCATGGCGACTGGCTTCCCTTTCTCAAGGAGGCTCGCGTCCCGGAACGCACGGCCCAGCGCTATATGACGTTGGCGCGGTCCAATCTGAAATCCGACACCGTGTCGCTTTTGGGCGGCGTCATGCCCGCTCTCCGGTTTCTTAAGCTTCGCGACCTCGCCTACCGACAAATGACGCGTGCATGGGACGCTGCTGAAAACGGCAACGACGATCCCGACGAGGAACTCGTTAGTCTTGAAACAGCGCTCATGCTGATGGACGAAATGATCGCGATGTTTCCCGAAAAAATGGGAGGCGCGGCATGACTGACACCATCATTCCGATTGACGAATATGAAGCTGCGGAGCGTCCTTTTGCGCCGCTGGAGGATCAGAAGCCCGCGCCGCCAAAGCGGTTCGTGCGGACCAACACCAATGCCATTATGGCGACAACGTTCGATCCGATCCGCTGGACCATTCCCGGCTATGTCCCGGAAGGCTTTTCAGTGCTGGCCGGTCGCCAGAAGTTGGGCAAGACCTGGCTGGCGATCGATTGGGCGCTGGCCGTGGCTTGTGGCGGCTGCGCTATGGGCAATATCGATTGCGAGCAAGGCGACGTGCTTTACATCGACATGGAGAATGGCCCGCGCCGTATCCAACGCCGCATTGACGCGCTCTATCCGCACGGCGTGTCACGGCCAGACCTGTCCCGGCTGGAGTGGGTAACGAAAGCGCCGTCGCTGGACGCCGGTTTCCTTGACTGTCTGGAGGATTGGCGCAAGTCGGCGGTGAACCCGCGCCTTGTGGTGATTGACGTTCTGCAGCGCATCAAGCCCGCCGGGAAGGCCACGCGCAACAGCTACGAAAACGATTACAGCATTTGGTCGCCCTTGCAGGAATGGGCAACCGAGAACGGCATTGCGGTTGTCGGGCTGCACCACACAAGAAAAGGCGGGGCCGATGATCCGCTGGAGGCGCTGTCAGGCTCTAACGGGCTATCGGCTTGCGCCGACACAACGCTTGTTCTCGACAAGGATGCGAACGGAATCACGCTCTACGTTCGGGGCCGCGACGTGGAAGAACTGGAAAGCGCCTTGAACTTCGCGGGCGGTATCTGGAGCGTAAAGGGCGATGCGTCGGACATTCGCCGGTCCAGTGAGCGCAACCAAATTCTGGACGCTCTGGAGGCCGCGACCGAACCAATGTCACCGGCTGATTTGTCGGCGGCAACCGGCATGAAGCCTAACAATGTCCGGTTCCTGCTGCACAAGATGGCCAGTGCGGGCGATGTCGTGAAGGCCAGTCGCGGGCGCTATGTGCATCCGAGTAAGGCAGAGGCCACTAACACCGCTAACAACGCTAACGATGACGACAACGTGGTCGAATTTGACCCGTATAGGCCACGAAATCCAAGGGATAAGCCGCATTAGCGGTGTCTGCGGAATGTTAGCGACAAGGCCAATGTTAGCGGTGTTAGCGATGTTAGCACCACTCACAAAGGCAGGGCAGGCAGGACCATAGGATCGTTGTCCTATTCATCGTTGCGATATAGTGAACATCATGATATGATTGTTCACCAATGATGAACGGTGGTGAATGTCGGTTCTGGAAGGTGAGTGGCAAGACGAGGTGAGCGCGGCGCTAATCAATGCAGCCGTGCCATATGCCTTGACTGTCACACGCACCGAATACGGCCCGCCGCCTGAACCCGGTGAACCCGGCGAGGAAGTCACTACCAATCATTCATGCCTGGGCTGGGTTGATACCTACACGCAAGACCTGATCGACGGGACGCTGATCCAGACCAGTGATCGCAGGATCATGATCCTCGCCAACTCACTGCCGATCGAGCCGACTATGGCAGACACGATCACAGCCAAGGGCACGACCTACGTGCTGGCCAGCATCAAGATCGATCCCGCCGGTGTGTGCTGGGACTTGCAGGCGAGGGCGTGACACATGACGGCCTCTCCAGCGGTGCCAATGCCCAAAGAAGTGGGGGAGACGTGTGACGCGGAGCGGGCTCTTTCTTTCTCTCTCCCTGAAAAATCCGGGGGAAAGATCGCCAAGGCCGCGATTGCGTTCCTGCACACCTTGCGGATTCCAGAAGGACCGAAGGCCGGGAAGCCGCTGCGGCTGGCCGAATTTCAGAAGTCGTTTGTGTGTGGCGCGCTTGATCCGGCCAACATGGTCGGCGTCCTGTCGATCGGTCGCGGTAACGCCAAGACGGCGCTTTCATCGGGCATTGCGCTGGGCGCACTTATGGGCGTCTGGGACAAGCAGCCCAAACGCGAAATCTTGATGGCGGCTCGCAACCGCGATCAGGCCAAGACGGCATTCAACTTCCTTGTGGGCTTTGTCGAGAGCCTGCCCAAAGCCAAACGCGAGCAATTCGTTATCCGGCGCGGTTCGCGGCTGGAGGTCGAGTTTACCGGCAACGGCGGCGGGCTGGCGCGATGCATCGCAGCCGATGGCCGTTCAGTGCTGGGCGGTGCGCCGACACTGGCCATTCTGGACGAACGGGCGGCGTGGGAAAAAGACAAAGGCGATCTGCTGGAGAATGCCATTCTGTCGGGTCTCGGCAAGAGGAACGGCAAGGCGCTGATTATCAGCACGTCCGCGCCGGATGACGCCAACACCTTTAGCCGGTGGCTGGACGAACCGCCGCCCGGAACCTTTGTGCAGGAGCATCGCCCGCCGTTCGGACTTCCCGCCGACGATGCAGATTCGTTGCTGATCGCCAATCCGGGCGCTGCGGAAGGTATCGGCGCAAGTCTCGAATGGTTGCAGGCGCAAGCCCGTCGCGCCATCGCGCGGGGCGGTTCGGCGCTGTCCAGCTTCCGCAACCTCAATCGCAATGAACGTGTCAGCACCGAAGATCGATCGGTGCTTGTGACTGTCGATGAATGGCTGACTGCCGAATGTTCGCCCGAAACCCTTCCGGCGCGCGACGGTGAGTGCATTCTGGGCGTTGATCTGGGCGGTTCCCGTTCAATGTCGGCGGCGGCGCTCTACTGGCCGAAGACTGGCCGTCTGGAGGTAGTCGGCACATTCCCGGCAATCCCTTCGCTGGCTGATCGCGGCGCGTCGGACGGTGTGTCTGGCCGATACGTCGAAATGCAGGAACGCGGCGAACTGACAACGCTGGGCGAAAACACGGTTCCGCCGGGGCCGTGGCTTGTCGAGGTGGTGAAGCTGGCCGCTGGCGCTTCGATTTCCTGCATAGTCGGGGACCGCTTTCGTCATGCCGAATTTGTTGAGGCGATGCACAAGGCCGGTCTCCAGCGCGTCCCGTTCATCTGGCGCGGCATGGGCTGGAAAGACGGCTCCGAAGACATTGAACGGTTCCGCCGCGCTCTATTCGACGGCCATGTGAAGACCCTGCCAAGCCTGTTGCTGCGCAGCGCCTTTGCCGACGCCATCACGCTGATCGATCCAAGCGGCAATCATAAGCTGGCCAAGTCGAGAAGCCTTGGCCGGATCGATGCGGCTGCGGCAAGTGTGCTGGCTATCGCAGAGGGTATGCGCCGCATTGCCCGCCCTTCCGTCAAGGGGAGGGTCGCGACATGGGCATGAAGTTCAAGCGGCACGGTTCGGCGATCTACAAAACCCCGCAATGGGCTGCGGTGCGCCTTGCCGCCAAGCGCCGGGACGGCTGGCGTTGCGTCCAGTGTGGCGCGCGGGGCCGCATCGAAGTCGATCACATCAAACCGATCCGCGACGGCGGCGAACCCTACGAACTGGGGAACACGCAAAGTCTGTGTGTTTCCTGTCATGCCCGAAAAACCCGTGCCGAAGTGTTCGGCCCGATCGATCCAGCCCGCGAGGCTTGGAAAACCCTGTTGAAGAAGGAAATCCCCAAATGCTTGAATCAGTGAAAATTCAGAAGCGCCAGAGTGAGGTGCGCCAGCAATTGGCGGCCTTGGCCGGCAAAGACAAACCCGACGAAACCGAACTGCGCACCATGTCCGAAATGGATAAGGAATACGGAGTTCTGGAGCAGCGCTATCGTGCCGCGCTGATCGGTGAAGATCAGGAGCGCACCAAGGCCAAGGGCGAACTGGAGACACGTTCGGATCGTGAATATTCGGAACTGGTCGGCAAGTTCGAGCTGCGCCAAGTGGCGCTGGCGCTTGATGAAGGCCGGGCGCTGGACGGCGCGACTGCCGAAGTCGTGCAGGAGTTGCGCGGCAAGGCAGGGTTTCAGGGTGTCCCAGTTCCGTACGCGGCATTGGAAACCCGCGCGGGCGAAACGGTCGCTGCTGATCAGATTAACCCGAAGACGATCCGGCCTGTCATCGATCGTATTTTCCCGAACTCTGTCGCGTCGAAACTTGGCGTCCAGTCGATCAACATCACCTCTGGCGAACTGGCATTCCCGGTCGCCACGGCGGGCGCCGTTTTTGGTTGGCAGACAACCGAACTTGGCAACGTCGCAGCGGCTTCCGAGTATCAGACGAGCGAACGCTCGCTGAACCCCGATCATACGGGCGGCGCGCAAATGATTATCAGCCGCAAAGCGCTGAAACAGGCCGGTGAAGGTCTGGAGCAGGCCATTCGCCGCGACCTGAATGCAGTCATCGGGACCGAGATTGACCGCATCGTCGTGAGCGGTTCGGGCGCTGCTGGCCAGCCTTCCGGCTTCATCCCCGGCGCAGTGGCCTATGGCATCACGTCAACGGCGGTCGGTGCGGCGGCAACCTGGGCCGCGTTCCGTGCGGAAGTGGTCGCCTTCATGGAAAGCAACAGCATCACAAGTGCCAGCCAAGTGAATCTCGCCTTTGATCCGGCGATCTGGGCAGAACTGGACGATGCGCTGATTTCCGGCACGGCAGTTTCGGAATGGGACCGCCTGACCAAGCATGTCGGGACGCCTGCAATCTCGAATGTGATTCCGGCTGAAACCGCGATCATGTCGGCCAATGTGCAGGGCATCGCGCCGGGCTATCTCGGCCTTTATGGCGCTGTGGACATGATTCGCGACATCTACACGAAAGCGGCTTCCGGCCAGCTTGTCCTTACCGGGCTTGTGACGGCCGATTTTACGGTGCCGCGCGGTCTCCAGACCCGCATCCTCACTGGCATTGGAGCGCCGTAATGCTGACCAGCTTCGCAGCCGAATGCGAATTGGAACTGCGCGCCGCTGGCGGGCGGTCTCGCAAGCTGCGGGGCCGGTTCCCCTATGGCAAGCCCGCTGTCCTGTCGGATGGCGGGCGCGGTGGCGGGCGTCCGAAAAAGGAAATCATCGCGCCGCTCGCCTTCAACTACCGGGTGGCGCGTCCAGAGGAAGATATTCACCTGCTTATCGGCCATTCCTACGATCGCCCGCTTGCCAGCCGATCGACGGGAACGCTCCAGCTTTCGGACACGAAAGAGGCGCTGATCTTCGATGCGCTGATTACCGACGAAATCGCAGAAACGTCATGGGCGCGGGATTTCTTCGCGGCGTTCAATGCTGGCCTGATCCGGGGCATCTCTCCGGGCTTCCGCCTGCCGCCGCCGCGCGCTGTCGAGAAGGCGGAGGAAGTGGTGGAGGAAGACCCGTCTGAGGGAATGGCACTCATTCGGTGGATATTCGCGGCGCTGCTCTACGAACTGAGTTTTGTGACCCGTCCCGCCTACGAAGAAACCGAAGTCGAGGAACGCAACTGGACGCCTACGGCGGGCGGTGTGCTGATCCGCGAGAAACCCGACGCTGGCCTGCACCGCGTCCTCAATCGGTGGAGGGCCTGATGGCAGTCACCATAAAACAGAATGAAGCCGAACCCGCCGACTGGCCTGCAACGCCTTCTGGGCTGTCTCCAGCCGCCGCCGCGCTTGACCCGGCTGTCATCTGGACGCGCATCGAAACCTATGTGCGGGTGCGCTGGAGCGTCCGGGCCGTGACTTGGCTTGTCGAGGGGCCGGGGCAATGGGAACCGCCGTTGTCGCCTGCAACCGTCACCACAATCGAAGTGTGGCGCAATGGGGCATGGGAGGCGCTTGTGCCGCCCGCTGCACCGATCGGCGGCTTTCTGCTGAATTGCGACGGGCCTTACCGCTTCACTGCAACGGTTGGTGGCGATGAAGTTCCGCCGGCTGGAAAAGAGTCGTTTCGGCGTCTGGCCGAATACATGGCCGCGAAACCCGGCAAGCCCGGCGCGGTGTCGGAAAGTGTCAGCGCCGGAAGTGTGTCGCTATCGCATCGCCGCGCGCCCGATTGGATGGCGTCGGCAATGGTGAATTCTGGAGCCGCTGACTTGCTGCGCTCTTATAGGAGGGTGGCGTAATGTTCGGATGGATCAAAGGGCAGCTTCGCAAATTTGCAGAGCTTGAACAACGCTCCAGCGGGTCGGGCTACACGACCGAATTGATGGCGATGCGCGAGGGCTATCTGTCTGGCCCTCGCGGGTTGGCCGAACTCACTGCCACGGTTCAAAGTTGCGTATCGCTTTGGGAGAACGGCTTTGCCATCGCAGACGTGACCGGCACGGATCTGCTCAATCGCCGCTCAATGGCGATGATTGCCCGATCGCTGGCGCTGCGCGGGGAGTGTGTTTTCCTGATCCGCGAGCGCGGGCTGGTTCCGTGTTCGGATTGGGATTTGTCAACGCGGTTCGGCCAGCCAAGAGCCTACCGTGTCAGTGTTGCCGAAGTCGGCGGCGGCTACTCCGAAACCGTCTTGGCCGGTGAAGTGCTTCATGTGCGTGTCGGCGTCGATCCGGCCATGCCCTGGCATGGGTCCGCACCGTTGCGAAGGGCCAGCCTGTCGGCAGATTTCCTACACGCTGTCGAGGGCGCGCTGGCCGAAGTCTATCAGAACGCACCGCTGGGCAGTCAGGTGGTTCCCATGCCGGAACAGGCCGACACGGACAACAACGCGCTGGGCCGGTCCTTTCGTGGCCAACGGGGCCGTGTGTTGCTTCGCGAGAGTGTCACGGTATCGGCGGCGGGCGGTCCCGCACCGGCTGCTGACTGGCGTCCGGCAAGCCTGTCGCCTGATCTGGAGCGCAGCATGTCGGTCGAATCACTAGCCGAAGCGCGCAACGCAATTCTGGCCGTCTATGGCGCCCTGCCCGCGCTCTTGAACCCGGCGACAACCGGGCCGCTTGTGCGTGAAGGCCAGCGCCACCTCGCACAATGGTTTCTCCAGCCGATCGGGGAACTATTGGCCGAAGAAGCATCCGAGAAGCTGGGCAGCGCCATCAAGATCGACACGCTGCGACCAACGCAAGCCTTCGACGCGGGCGGCGCGGCAAGAGCGTTCTCCACACTGATCGAAGGGCTGGGCAAGGCCAAAGAGGCCGGTCTGGACCCGGCGGCGGTGGCTGGCGTGTTTCAGAAATTGGATTGGCAGGAATAGGGCTGGCCACCTGCGCTTGCGAGTTTTGCGCGAAAGGCTGGGACCAGTCGGCGGTGTCCCCAGCATGTCGAAACAACACCGACGGGATGCGGCTGGTTTGTTACCTTTGGCCGGAGTGCATTCACAGGGCCGGGGGCAGTGCTTCCGGCCCTATTCTATGTTGTCGAGGGTATAGGTCGAATCTTGTGACTGCTTGCGAAGGCGAACGCCGGGACCGTCGCCATTCGATGCGATAAAGATCACACCGGCAGCTTCAAGAGTGCGGCGGACGGCAGAAACATTGTTGCGGAGTCCCGATGCACTGCCTTCACTCGCTTCCATCCGGCGAAGTGTTGGAACAGATACGTCCGCAGCCTTGGCGAGATCAGCTTGGCTTATCCCTGCAAGTGACCGGGCCGCTGCAATCTGTCTGCCGGTGATTTGATCGATTCCGCTCAATTTGATTTAATCCTATTGACAATCGCTCGATTTGAGCGAAATATATCATAGTCAACAAAATCGCTCAAGGAACATTGCAATGCCGAACGACGCCACGCGGGCGACCACTACCCCTTTGCCTGAAAAGAACGGTTGGCCTTTGATGCGTGCCATCTACCAACATCGCGCAGATTGGAATGCATATCTCGCTGTGAGCTGGGACGACGACAACGCGCCCCCGATCTTTCGGCATACCCTAAAAACGCTCGAAGAATGGGACCAGCCTGCCGCCTCTCAAATTGAAGCGGCGGAAGCGCTTCGCTGCGCAATCGAGTTTTATGAGGCAGGCGACAGCGACGTTATTCCGGCGATGATGAAAGCCGCACTTGGCTATCTGACCGGCGGTGTAGCATGACTGCTCTACTCGAAAGCCTTGGCATACGCGACCGTGCCGGTGTCGAGGTATTCATAGCGCGCCTGATCGACCTGCTGGACGATTTGGACGGCGATCCCGATCTAGAAGATGGCGCAGACGCGGAGCCGTATCTTGCTGGCTCGCACTCTGATCTGGAATATGACGACGCCGAACGCGGAATTGCCGATGGCGGCGGGTTGGCCGAACAGTGCCCCATTTGGCAGGGTTATGTGGAATAGGTTTTCGCACCCGATTGACATGTGTGATCATCTCACGTAAATGATATGTGAGACGATCACACATGATTGGGAATCGACGTGTCGGCGGACGAGCCTTATTTCCTAACGCCATCGGATCTAGCCGACTTGGCTGGCATTCCCGAGACCGTGCAGCGCGATTGGCGTCGGCGCGGGATACT
>Ga0209573_1004586_pt1 | contig 13417 bp, 10 predicted proteins | sample TNRBio252014_DNA_FD_185870 | JGI IMG/M metagenome (GOLD analysis project Ga0209573, IMG submission 185870) | Wastewater treatment Type I Accumulibacter community from EBPR Bioreactor in Madison, WI, USA - TNR Reactor_6/25/2014_ DNA (SPAdes)... | ecosystem: Engineered > Bioreactor > EBPR >...
GTCGCGCTGGTAGACCGCTGGCGGCGGCGGCGTTTCTTTCAGGATCTCCGGCCCGGTCACTTCCACCTGCCAGGGCGGCTTGGTGCCGTAGAACTTGAAAGTCAGCGTGCCCTTAGCCTCGTCCAGCGCTGATTTGATGATCAGATAGTGGTCGGTCGTGTTGCGGAATTTCAGATCGATGTTGGGCGTGTAAATCGTGGCGTCCAGGCCGGGCGTGCCGTACCAGCCCACCACATAGCCGTGGTTCCAGCGCTCCTCGATGGGGAAGCCGCCGTAGAAAGCCGCGCGAAACACGGTGGTGCTGGCCTGGCAGACGCCGCCGCCCACGCCCACCGCCGTGCGGTCGCCCCAGATAATCAGCGAGTCTTTGTAGCCGTACTCGGCGCTCACGTCGCCGATAGCCTGGTTGAAGGAGAAGACGCCGCCGGGCGGCACGACGGTGTTGTCAATGGCCGCCGCCGCTGTGGCGATGTTATGCACGCGATCGGCGCTGGAGCCCTTGAAGTTGCTGGTGCCCTCAGCCACCAACTCCTTGACGCCCATCTGGTCGATCTTGTGCATGTTGACCGCCGGCTCGATCAAGGTCAGGGGCAGCGCGGCCTGGCGCTCAGGGCTCAGCGCAGCCTGGCGGATGGCCTCCAGCGTGGCGTCGACGTCCAACGTGCGCCCGATCTGGCTGGGGGAGATGACGGCGATCTCGCCGCTCACAGGATCGAACGTCACTTTGGCGTCGTGCGGCTCACGCGCCAGCTCGGCCGCCCAGCTTTGCACTTGAGCGCGCAGCGGGCTGACGTCGAAATCTGTCACCACCTGCAGCGAGCCATCGGCCAGAGGCGCGATTTGCGTGCTGACCAGCTTAGCCAGTTCCTCGGCCGGAATGGTGTAGCTGGGGGGTGGGGCGTCGCTGTCCAGATCGGGATCGGCCGCGATCAACGTCACAGGTCCGCCCAGCGCCTGGCGCACGAAGACCTCCGCCTGGCTGACGTCGGCCAGCAGCGGGCGGGTCTCCTTCACCGCCAGGTCGACCACGCCGCCGCTGTTGTGCAGCAGCGCCCCGTAGATGGCCTCCAGGCTGCCGGCCACGTCCAAGGAATAGCCCACCTGGCTGGGCGTCGAGGTGACCTGTAGGCCGTCGATGCGCAGCGTGGCTTCCGATGTGGGCCGGTTGATCTCCCGAGCCCGCTGCTCCAGCCAGACCAACCCGGCCGAGCGGTCTACCGCCTCGTCGGCCAGCACCTCGTGGCCGAAGCGATAGGCCGCCAGTTGATCCTGCAGGTTGGCCTGAAGTTGGGCGACCTGGTGCAGCGCGTCGGGTCCCGCGATAGGGCGGCGGCCAACCTGAAAGGCCGCCTCGGCTGCACTGACGGCGTCGAAGTTGACGCCCAGGTCCTTGGCGGTCAACGTCCATGCCTGGTCGCCGTAGCGCACCGTCACCGGCGCCATGGGATAGGGGTCGAAGGCGGCCTCCAGCACCGTCTGCGCTTGGGGCAGCGTCATACCGCTCAGATCGATGCCGCGCACGGATACGCCCTGGTGGATCAGGCCGGCATGTCGATATTGGTACCAAACGACTCCTCCCACGGCCGCCAGCGCGCTCAACCAGACCAGCACGGCCAGCAGGGCCAGCAGGAAACGGCCAAAGGAAAAGGTCGTCTTCGGTTGGGCCGGGCGGGGCCGGGAGATGGTTGGCTGCGGCGCCTGTATCGTGGTCATAGTCGTCCTATAAAGCGCTTACGGTTTCGGTGCGAGCCTGGCCGCTGGCATCGGTGATCGTCACCAGCCACTGCGGCGTCCAGGCTACGGCCAATTGTTGAATGTTGACGTCGGTCTTACGGGGGCGGATCAGGTATTGCTCGATCTCGTGCTGCGCCTGGTCCCAGCGCGCCGCCGCCTCGCGGCTGATCGCTTCCAGCTCAGTCTGTACGTCTGCGATCTGCTGTGTTAGCTGGGCGATGGTCTCTTGCGACTCGATGATCTCTTGCTTGGCCCGCTCGGTCATCTGGCGCTTCTGCGACGCCGAGCCCAACGCCGAGGTCAGTTTTTTCTTGCGGCCGCCAAACAGACTGAGCAGCGAACCGCCCGCCGACAACATCTCTTGCTGCTTGCGCGAGTCGTAGACGGTCTGGTCCTTCTTCAGCTCGATCTCCTCGCGGCGCAACTTTTCCTGCAAGGCGGCCAGCTTAGGTTGATATTTGGCCTCTAGCTTGTCCACCTCGGCATCGCGCTGCTCGCGCGCCACCTGCTGCAGACGGATCTTGAAGGCCCGCTCGTCCTCGCCGGGCTGAGAATAGACTTTCAACGCCGGGCTGAAAAACAAGGGATAGGTCAGGTTGCGGTATAGGTATTCGGTCAGGTCGCTGCGCAGCGCTGTCAGCTTGCGGGCGGTGTTAATGGCCGCAGGCGCCTCGCCAAAGACTGCGTCGCCGTCTGGCTGGCCTGCCAGCTCACGCTCGTCCAGATCGGGCCGCAAGGCCTCGTCCCAGCGCAGCAAGCCCGCTCCGCTGGGGGGAGTGACCAGCAGTGTGACGCTCTGCTGCTCCCTGACGTTCCGCCGGTCGTCCACAAAGTTGACCGTGCCCATGCCCAGCAGTTGAGCGTCGTAGCGCAGCCTGGCGCCGGCCGCGTTGAGCTTGCTGCCCAGCCGGGCCTCCAGATCGCCCAGCGCCTGGTACATGCTGCGACGGGCTGGCAGGTAGACCTGGGGCACGTCGGCGGGCAAGCCCGGCGCGGCCAGTCCCAGGGCTGCGGCCATGGCTGGGGCGGCTGGCGCAACGGCTGGCTGCGGCGTTGACGGCGCTGCGGCGGCTGGGGCTGCTGCTGGGGCGGTCGCCTGGCCCAGCAGCGCGGCCCGCTGATCCTTGACCAGCTCGCGCACCTGGCTGCGGGTCAACGGCCCACGCAGGTAGCTCATGGCCCAACGCGTCTGGTAGATGATCGGCTGCTTTTGGTTGACGTTGTGCAGCATGAAGACGCGGTTGCCCAAGGCCGAGATGATCTTGTCCATCTCCTGGCGGTTGGGCCGCGTGCCGCCTTCGCTGGAGAGCCCCTCCAGGCCGTCCAGCAGGCGCTGCTTGTCGCGGTCGGCCTGCAGCTTGCCGATGAACCAGGTGCCGGCGTTGGTCAGCCCCTTGTAGTCCAGGTCCACCGGGTTTTGTGTGGTCAGCATGACGCCCAGGCCAAAGGCGCGCGCCTGCTTAAGCAGGGTCAGCATAGGCCGCTTGCTGGGTGGGTTGCTGCTGGGCGGGAAATAGCCGAAGACCTCGTCCATGTAAAGCAGGGCGCGCAGGCTGGTGGTGCCGCCTTGCGCGCGCATCCAGGTGATCATCTGCTCCAGCAGCAAGGTCACGAAGAACATGCGCTCGGCTTCGCTCAGGTGGGCGATATAGAAGATGCTGACGTTGGGCTTGGCGTCGCCGCCGTAGAGCATGTGGTCGATGTCCAGCGGCGCGCCCTGGATCCAGGTGGCGAAGGAGGGCGCGGCGATGATGTTGTTCAGCGCCATGGCCAGGCCAAAGCGCTCCTTCTGTGGATAGAAGGTGTCCACGTCGAAGACGCCCAGTTGGCGCACCGGCGGCGTCTGGATGGCCATGATCAGCGTGGCCAGGTCCAGGTTCTGGCCGCTGCGCCAGTAGTGCTCGAAGAGCGTGGCCAGCAGGATGTGCTCGCGGCTGCGCACCGGGTCGGCGTCGACGCCGATCAGCCCCAGCAGTGCGCTGACCGTGCCGCTGATGCGCTCGCGCAGCGCTTCCTGCTCGTCGTCCCAGCTCAGTTGGGGCGCGGCGAAGGAGCTGAGAATGCTGACCGGCACGCCCGCGTCGGAGCCGGGCGTGTAGATGACGAAGTCGCAGCTCTCTTTGAGCAGCTTGATGCGCTCCGGCCCCTGGTCCCAACTGGCCAGTCCCTTGGCCCAAGTCTCAGCCTGGTTGGCCGCGTAGGCCTCGACAGTCATGTCCTTGCGGCGGGCATCGTCGGCGTTGATCCAGGGTTGAAAGTCCTCGGGCAGCAAGTTGGGAAAGGTCAGCAGCAGGTTGGTGATGTCGCCCTTGGGGTCGATGATGATCATCGGCACCTGGTCGATGGCGGCCTCTTCCATCAGGTCGATGCACAGGCCGGTCTTGCCGCTGCCGGTCATGCCGACGCAGACGGCGTGCGTGGTCAGGTCGCGGGCGTCATACATGACGGGGACGTCGCTCAGTTTGCCGGCGGCCAGGTCGTATTCCTTGCCCAGATAGAATGAGCCTAAGCGTTCGGTGAGTGTCATAGCTACCTTTCGATGGGTGGAACCAGGTATTGTGGCGCGCTGCATCCAGTATACTGTGGATAGACGATCTTGGTGTGCAATTATAGCATACATGCCGGGATGTGTCAGGTTAGCCGTGCTCCCATTCGGCAGAAACCTGAGGGCTGTTTGGACGCGGCAGCACACCGCGGGTATAATGACGGCGTCGACCACCCGCCGTCCCCGCCCCAGCCGGGACGAGGCGCTCCACCGCAGAGAGGGCAATCTCCACCGGGAGCAAGACCATGAACAGCGTAGCCTTTTCAGATGCGGCGGTCCGATGACCACCGACTTGACCTTCTTCACCAACGAGCCGGATGCAGCGTTGCTGGACCGCTTCGCCGCGACGCTGCGCGATGTGCAGTTCTTTGACGTGCTGCGCAGCAACCAGCCGGCAAGTTTGCTGGACGGGTCGCAGGCCGCCGGAGTTGGCGCTGCGCCGCCGGTGGAGATGATCTTGTCAGAGTATGTCGCAGTTCACCAGGGAGGCGAATGAATGGACACAAACCTGGCTCAAATCGAAGCGTGGCTCGAAGCCAAAGAAGACGAGCATCTGGAGTTCAAGGAGGCCAAGAACCGCTATGACTTCGAGAAGCTGGTCAAGTATTGTGCGGCGCTGGCGAACGAAGGAGGCGGCGCGTTCGTTCTTGGCATCACCGACAAGCGCCCGCGACGCGTGGTTGGCAGCCAGGCCTTTGCAGATTTGGAGCGCGCCAAGGCCGGCCTGATCGAGCGACTACGTCTGCGCATCGACGCCTACGAGCTCCATCATCCCGACGGCCGCGTGGTGGTCTTTGCCGTCCCCTCCCGCCCATTGGGAACGCCCGTTCAGTACGAAGGCGCCTTCTGGATGCGAGGGGGCGAAGAGTTGGCGCCGATGACTACCGACTTTCTGAAGCGCATTCTTGCTGAGGTTGGACCGGATTTTTCTGCCGAGATTTGCGCCCGGGCAAAGCCTGAGGATCTGGATCCTGGCGCTATCGACCGTTTGCGTAGCGCGTGGCAGCGCAAATCCGGCAACCCGGCTCTGGAGCACGTCTCTGATGAGCAACTGCTGGCCGATGCGGAATTGGTCGTCGATGGCCAGATCACCTATGCGGCTTTGATCCTGTTGGGCACGCGACAGGCGTTGGGCAAACACCTGGCTCAGGCAGAGACGGTGTTCGAATATCGAGCGGCAGAGATCTCAGGCCCCGCGCAGCAGCGGGATGAGTACCGCCACGGCTTCTTTCTCTTTCAGGACAAGCTTTGGCGGCAGATCAACCTGCGCAACGACACACAGCACTTTCAGCAGGGCTTGTTTGTCTTCGATGTGCCGACGTTCAATGAGACCGTTGTGCGTGAAGCGATTCTCAACGCTGTCAGCCACCGTGACTACCGCCTTGGCGGCTCGACCTTCGTGCGGCAGTTTGCCCGCCGCCTGGAAGTGGTCAGCCCCGGAGGATTCCCGCCCGGCATCACTCCGGATAACATTCTATGGCGTCAGGCGCCGCGCAACCGGCGCATCGCCGAGGTCTTCGCCAAATGTGGCCTGGTCGAGCGCTCCGGCCAAGGGATGAATCGCATGTTCGAAGAGAGCATTCGCGAGAGCAAACCAACGCCGGATTTTGCAGGCACGGATGATTATCAGGTCTCGGTTACGCTAGAAGGCGACATCCAGGACCCCCAATTCTTGCGCTTCATCGAGCAGGTGGGCCGCGAGCGGCTGACCGCGTTTACGACGGCAGATTTTCTGGTCGTCGATCTTGTCCACCGTGAACAACCTATTCCTCCGGATCTGAAGAAGCGCTTGCCTATGTTGGTGGATCTAGGCGTCATTGAAACCGTAGGCCGCGGCAGGGGTACTCGCTACATTCTGTCGCGCAGGTTCTTTGGGTTTATGGGCAAGAAAGGAGTCTATACTCGAAAGAAAGGGTTGGATCGAGAGACAAATAAGACTCTGTTGCTCAAGCACATCCAAGACAATCGGCTGGAGGGATCGCAGTTTGACGAGCTAATGCAGGTCCTTCCAGCGCTGTCAAAACATCAGATACAGGCTCTGTTGCGAAAACTCCAGGCCGAAGGACAGATACACACGGTAGGTAGAACCAAAGGAGCGCGATGGTTTCCGGGTTCAAGGGCAGAAAAGCAACACCACAATGTCAGAGAATCATCCAATCCTGAAGAATAACGCAATTAATTGCGTCAATAATTGCGTTAACGCAATTATTAACGCAATTAATTGCGGTGAACTCGTAAGGAGAGCTTTGGATCAGACGCCGAAAACGGACACGGCCCTCTGCTACCATGAACCAAACCGAAGCCCCCCATTTGATCCGCCAGGTCTTCGAGCAGCCCTTCGGCGAGGCGCTCCATTGGTCGGCTACGCAAAAACGCTGATCAGGCGGCGATCGTGAATAGACGATGCAGTTTTTCCTGCGTATAATACCGTCATCAACCATCCAACGCCCTCGCCCCAGATTGGACGAGGCGCTTCACAGCAGAGAGGGCATCCCGACCGGGAGCAGGACCATGAGCAGCGTGACCTTTCGAGACATCACCATCAGTCGCGAGGACGTTTTACGCGCCATGGCGGTATTTGACCAACAATACCCCGTTTCATTCCAGTATGGTGGGTGGGACGACCCGGGAAATCAGCATTACTTCATACGCAGAGATGGGCGTGCATATCCACCAAGATTCCTCCTGTCTGTGGCCACCAATATGGACCCAGAGCTTTTTGCCGTAGACGGCCTCACATATCGCGTGTTCGACGAACTGGGCTTTGAGGTCGTGGACCTCACCTGGTACCAAACGTGGCGACACAAATCGGCAAACAACAACGACGAAACAAATCCAGAAACGCATCCACTTTCGTCCTTGGGTCTTTCTGTTCGGTCATACAACGCCTTGGCCCGTCGTGGAGTCACAAGCATTGCTCAATTGGCGGCAATGTCCGATGAGGACTTGTTCCGAGTTCGTAATCTTGGTCAGAAGTCAGTCGATGAAATCCGTGAAGCTCTGATTGCCTATCTGGAGCAACAGCCTATCAGCGAAGTAATCAGCCTTTCTGCTGAGCAAGATCCGGGCACAGAGTATACCGACGAGGCTCCGCCCCAACACAATGAAGCGCCTGTGCTGGAACCGAACGGTAAGCCAACCGCGCTTGAGGTTCTGGATCTGCCCGTTAGAGCACACAATGCTTTGGTTCGTGGCGATATCAAAACCATCGGGCAGTTGGCAAGCATGTCGGATCAGGATCTCTTCAAGGTTCGAAACCTTGGTTCAAAAAGTCTGATCGATATTCGACAACGACTGGAAACATTTCTTGAGAATCATCCGCTGCAGCCTGTACAAGAGAGCAGCGCAACCTCAGTAGAGCTGCTAGAGCTTGAGCCAGTGAAACTTACTTCATCCTTGATCGAGCAAGAAGTACTGTCGAGGACTGACCACGTTCCGTTGAAGGACATTTCGCTTGGTCGATTAGCGTTGTCGGCGGGTGCCGAAAGGGAACTCCGAAGCGCCGGCATTTGGTCTATCGGCGATCTGGCTGAATACGGGCCTGTCGTTCTAAAACAGAGCACGGTTTCTGAGGTCAAAGACAGGGCCGACAGTTACCTTTCATGGCTGTCTGAGCAAGACCCGGATTCTTGGGAAAACGAGATCACTGACCGAGATATCAGCCCACTGCATCGTATCGCACTCAAGGGGGCCACAGTTGAGGCGATGATAACAGATTGGTTCTCGTTCCTCTCAGACCGTCAGCAGTTTATCCTCCGTCGTCGTTTTGGTCTGTTGGATAAGACTAAGATACGGACTCTTGAAGAAGTAGGACTAGAACTGGATCTCACTCGGGAGCGGGTAAGACAGATCGAAAAGCAGGCTCTGAAGGCTCTAAGCTCGCCGAGACGACGCCAACATCTGTTGCCCCTAAGCGAGGCTATAACACAGATACTCGATGAACACACTGGCGTCATGCGCCCGCAGGCGTTACTCGGCTCGTTGACGCGCAACTATAGCGTACAAATCGGCGCAATCAGTCACTTTGGCTTGTTCAATCTAGTGGCTACGGTGTTCGGCCAAGTGGAGATTTCGGAGCGCGATGACGTCGTCTTTCTCACATCGATAGCTCTGCAAGACATTCTCGCCGTTCAGCACGTGCTGGTAGCGATTCTGCGGGAAAGCGACAAACCGCTCTCTCGCAGATATCTTCTGAAGCGTTTCAAGCAGACTGATCTCTATCAGGCATCGTCAGGTGGCCTTTCTGACGAATTCATAGTCGCATGTCTACGGAGTTCAACTCGGGTCGAGCGCGATGGCACGGGTCATTACGCTCTCAGAAGGTGGTCGTGGCGTCGGAAATCTTTAGTGGCCAGAGCAATGCGCGCCATTGGCGAACCAACACACTACTCAGAGATCACTACTCGGTTCAATAAGTTGGCACCAGAGAGGCGCCGTCTTTCTGATCATAACCTTCATGCCTACCTGGGCCGTTTCCCGAAGCTCTTCGTACGTGTTGGGCACGGGGTCTATGGATTGGCTGAGTGGGGACTGAGCAACGACGGCAAGGTAGGCAACACAGCGTACAAAATACTGTGTGATGCTGGACGACCTCTCCATATTGACCCGTTAACACAAGAAGTTCTCAAGACATGGCATGTTAATCCGGGGTCTGTATTAGCCGCAGTGGAGACCGATGATCGTTTCATCCGCATTGGTCGTGGCGTTTATGCGTTGCGCGAACAAGTCAACGGTGACGCAAACTCCGAAGCACAAATTGATTTCGGCGATGTGTTTGCTGACAAGCTTGAGCATTGGCAAGAGGAGTTGGATCAGCGCAAGCCATCGGGGGCCTACGACGCTCAGAGTGAAGTCGACGCCATTCGCAGTTTTGGATCTGATTTCTTCAACGATTGAGGTGACAAGGTGCAACTGGTTACTTCGCTAACAGTGGATGCCAGTTTGCTGCGTAAGCTGCTGGCTTTGTGGGACGCAGGAGGCGATTCGCGTAACCCCTTTGAGGCTGTCCTGGTGACGCCATTGTTCTCTTCGCCCTCAACGCTGCGTCTCATTCGTGAGGAACTGAAAGAAAAACGCGGCGCTACGGTCTACTTCGACTCCGGTGGCTACTATGCCCAACAGGGTAAGATTGCCTTTGATCAACTGTATTGGGAACTACGCGACTATTATCTCAATCCTGACAACCAATGGGCCGACTGGTATGTACTGCCTGACCACGTACCTGTATCCACTGACACCCCTGAAGTAGTAGATGAGAAAGTGAACGACACCGTCACTGCTGCCCGGATGTTCTTTGCCGAGATGCCAACACGTGTCCAAGAGTCTTCCATCGCAGTCATACAAGGACACACGATGGATCAACTGAATCGCTGTATGGAAGTGTTTCGCAAGCTGGCGTTGGGCTATGTTGGATTTGGCAGTTTCGGCACAAGCGGTTCTAATGACAGCATCAACAAGGTTGATGCGCGATCTGTTGCCGGTTTGCAGCATATCGTCCGGGAACTTGCGGGTCAAGGAATCAAGCTGCATACTTTCGGAGTATCGACACCGCCGCTGATCTATGCCCTTCAACGCCTGGGCATCTACAGCTTTGACAGTCTTGCGTGGCAGCGTTCCGCCGGTTACGGAAAGGTATACATGCCTTTTATGCGGGCCTACAATGTCTCACATAGAAGCACCAGGAACGGAGCCTTAACCAAAGAGGAGTTTGAACTCATTCGGCAGCGCACCGGTCATCGGTGTCCATTCTGCGATGACTTTCATCAACTCAGTGAGAATCGTTTGTACCGTAGTTTACACAACCTGGTAGCAGTGATGGAGACTGTAAGTCCTTCGGACAAACTCAGTGTCCAAGCGACTGCTGGACTTATTGCCTGGAAATCCCAGCGTTACTACAAGTTGTTTGAGGAGATTTATCTTGGCACCTGATTTTGTGTTTCACATTCGCAACGCTCATCCAGCAGACATGGCGGCCGTGCTTGCAACTTTGATGGAAAATCCGAGGCTTGAAACAATAGCAGACATTGTGAGCGCAGCAGAAGTGTTAGGCTACAGCATTCGAGACCGCCAACGTCTTGAGGCACTTGTGACAGCGCGAGATCTTGGTTTAGTGAGTTCCCACAACAACACCTTGCTGCCAGCAGGGCGCGCTTTGGCTGAACTGGAAACAAGAAACCCCGACCTATTCATTGATGCTGTTCATGGTCTTCAGTATTCTCTCTGGGACAGGAGGTGTCCAAAAGAGTATTGTTTTTCGTGGAGTTACAGACTGATCTGTCAGGACTTTTGGTCAAGTGGCACGCGGGAACTGAACGACATACGTCGCAATACAGCATCTGAAATCGAAAGTCAGGCGCGGCAACTATTTGGATTGTCGGATGTTGTGATTAGCCCCAAGAGTGTCGGCGGTGCATTGCTGTGGCTGTCGGAGTTGCGTCCGAGCGTGATTGACGAAAGCCAGAATTGGTTCAAACGACGCGTCTTTTGCGCCCCAGAGCTCTTCGTGATGGGTATAAATTTTGTTTACCGAGAGAAGGAACTGGATTATGGTTCCAATTTGCTGTTAAACGATGAATGTCGCGACGAGATTTGTAGGTTCTGTCTTCTTGACCCCGCCGGCTTCGAGCGTGTTCTGGACTATGCTGTGACACAGTTTGACTTTCTAGAGAAAGGTTTGGGCGGCGGCTGGGGACGCTACCTCACGCTGCATCGAGCGCTACATCTGGAGGACTTTGTCTGAGTGAGCGAGTTTATCCGCATCTTGAACTCAATCAAGATACATCGTACCGGTGCATGGCTGACGCCATCCCAGAGAGACGTGCAAGCAGCTATCAAAGAGTTGCTTCGCGTACCGCAGACGATCAATCTCTGTGGGCCAGCCGGCTCAGGCAAGACCTTTCTAGCGTGGCATTTGGCAGACGAGCTAGGCTATGTCTATCTGCCACATCCCGGGCATCTTGTTTATTCCGAGAGTTTGGGAAGCGAAGGGCTGATCATCGACAACTGTCGCCCGGATAGACGAGCGCATCGCGATATTCTGAAGATTCTGCAACTGAATTCCGTGCTCCGGGCCATCTTCATAACTCGTCAAATCATTGATGACTACACTCGGTATGTCGAACTCAAGTTGACCTTTTCTGACCAGAGCAAAGTGTGCGAAAATCTCACAACCGTCGGTCTATTCAGAGAGCCTAACGCACGCAACCTCTGGCATTTGGTCAATCCATATCTGTTGTGCCTTGGCGCTCAGGTGCAATCGGGGCAACCTGATGACCTGCTGCGATCCAACGCTGAATAAGGAGGAATCATGTTGGAGGGATTACAGGCCATTCTCGAGAAGGAACCGGTCTTATCCACGGTAAACGCTGAAGACTTGCAGAGCGATCCACTCAAGGTGGAAGGTGACTATGCCCGACACGTCTCCACGTTTGTGCCAATGGGGGAAGTGCCAGGTTTTGGTGAGCGGCTACACAGACGGATTGCTGGCGCTAAAACCTCTAAGGGGATGATCGTTGCTCCTTATGGATATGGCAAGACCAGCACTCTGGCTTTTCTTTGGCATCAGTGTGAACAGCAGAAATTGGTGGCTGTGCCCCCTTTCTACTGCGCCACTCTGCTTGACATTCTGAAGGCCACGTACGGCTGGGTCAGATTTCGCCTGTACAACAGTCAACCGGGACTGGTTTCAGACCTTGAAGAGATTTTTAACAAATACACAACGGCAACGGTTGACGACATGGCCAAGCAGTATGCACAGGATCATGGTTTGGCGCCAATCACTGCGACTAACATGCTCACTGACATGCTTGAGAAAGGCAATCTGGTCTTGGAGTTGACTCCAGCCAACTTGCTGTTCTTTTTGGATGCTGCGGCCGGACTGGTGGTTCGCGCCGGTTTCAAGGGACTTGTGATCTTTGCCGACGAATTTCAGCAATTCACTACCGGACACTTTTCTAGGTGAACATCAGGTCACGAGGGAGACGGAAGTCGACGTCTATGGTCAGATCCTCGTTAAGAAAGTGATCGAGTAGATCCAAACCAAGCTGGAACAGGCTGAGGTCGCAGCGATCAGCACGATGAATGACGGTGCGCCAGCCCTGGAGATGAGCCTGGACACCGAGGTAGATGATCCAGATATAAGCCAAGCAAGCAGCAATCAGAACCCTGGCGATCCGCTGCGGGTCGCTGATATGGCTCTTATCGAGGCGAAAGCCACGGCTTTTCTGGTCGGAGAAGAAGGTTTCAATGCGCATGCGGCGTTGATACAAGCCACAGGCTTCGGTAACGAGCTCCAAGTTGGTGACGAGAAAGATAGGTTCCTTGTATTGGCGATCCCACCAGGCGATCACGTGAACCGGGCCATAGCCTTGGTGTGTGAATGATGCATCGGGAAAGGACAAGCGCTCTCCGGGCCAGATGTCGCTGTCACCGAGCTGGAATTGTTCACCATTGACGACGATCACCGTGCTCTTGGCTGTGCGACACACGTAGTCCCAGGCCTGCTCTCTCAGATAACCCTGGAGCTCAATGCTGTCATACTCGCCATCACCCAGGAAGACGATGCTGACATCATCAGGCAAGATGGACCGCAGTCGTTCGAGTAGTTCGATGTGCGCTTCGGCCGACAAATGACCTTTGGGACGATCAATGACCGTCCAGATCAATGGGATTGCTCGCTTTTGATAGATCAGGTTGATCATCACCGCCATGCAGCCACGACCCACATCGCTGCCGTCCATGGCTACGATCAAGGTTCGCACCCCTAGATGCTGCAACAACTGCACGACATACGGCAAGTACTGCACTTCGTAGGTGTGCCCAGCATGACGATACCAGCGCTCAATCCGCTTACCGCGACTGTCAACCTTGCCGCCGACACCTGCTTGCTTAGCCACCTGGCGCGTCTGTGTGCTCTTACTTCCAACGATCCCACTGATCATCAGCGCCAGCACCGTCAGGCTCTGCACCTGCCGTCCTGTTGGCTGCTGCGGCCACAGTTGCAGCAATTTGTCTGTACTGCGCCCCTAAATTTGGACACATAGCTAACCGAACTATGATGTTCATGACAAGGAGCGCAACCATGCCTAAACGACGGACTTTCACCGCCGAATTCAAGAGCCAACTGGTGCTCAAGGTGAT
>Ga0209573_1004587_pt1 | contig 13416 bp, 4 predicted proteins | sample TNRBio252014_DNA_FD_185870 | JGI IMG/M metagenome (GOLD analysis project Ga0209573, IMG submission 185870) | Wastewater treatment Type I Accumulibacter community from EBPR Bioreactor in Madison, WI, USA - TNR Reactor_6/25/2014_ DNA (SPAdes)... | ecosystem: Engineered > Bioreactor > EBPR >...
CAGCGCTTCGGCCACGCTGGCCGCGGCGGCGGCCAGCCGGGTTTCCGCGTCGCTCAAGGGGGCCACCGGCGGCGCTGGCGTCGCGCAACCGGCCATCCCTACCGCGCAAACCAGAACCCGGACCCAGTCCGAGACCGTTCGGATGCCCGCAACGCGCGTCATGGGCTCGTGGTTCATTCCCCCTCCTCTGCATCGGGCAGTGGACCCGCTGCCGCCGTTTCCGCCGCCGTGATCGCGGCGGCCAGCTCCCCGACGATTTCGTCGAGCACCTGGTCGCGGTCCAGGGCCGGATGGGCGCTGTGTTCCAGCCGTCGCTCCAGATCGGCCTTGGCGCTCCCGGACGGATAGCGACGGGCCAGCACCCGCAAGGCCGCAGGGGTGCCGAAGCGCTGGTACAAGCGGCGGCGAATCACCCGATCCTCCGCCGTGGTCGATAGCGCCCACATTTCGATGGGGCCGTTGGTCAGGTACAGCAGTTGGCACACCAGGCCGCGCTTGGTCTTCATCGCACAGAGAAACGGCGCGCCGTCCGGCGTCGGCCCGTTGCCGTAGACGCGCAGCAACTCGATGGCCGACGCCGGCAGGGAGAACTGCTCCCGAACGTCCTCGGCCGTGTCGTCGTTGCCGTATTCCATGATGTAGACCGACGAGGCCAGTTCGATCATTTCGGCGCTGAAATCGGTGAGAATCTGGCTGGCCAAGGCCACCTGCACGTTGTTCTTGCGCCCCTCGCGCTGGTCGCGGACCAGTTGCGCGTTGACGGCGGCGATGGGGCCACAGCGGTGTTTCTCGTCCACGCAGAACTTCTTGGGATAGGCCAGATGCTCCTCGAAGCGCCGGGCGTGGTAGGCGCGATAGCGCGGCGGCGCGGCGCGCGCCAGATGGTCGTCGAGGAACAGATCGCGGCCGAGGATATGGCGGGCCAGCAGATAGGCGACGGCGGTCTGCCGCTGGCCGACCGGCGTCATGTCACCGCACAGCGCCGCCACATCCAGCGCCGCCACCCGGGCGTTGCCGAGATCGAACCGGGTGGGATGGGCCAGGAGCGGAAACTCGCGCGTGGCGGCGGATACGATGCGGTTGAACAGTTGGATGGGGGACTCGGCGGTGCCGACCAGCCGCATCGCGCCGCCGTACAGATCGCGGACCTGCGGTTGCTGGGCCACCGCCACCAGATCGCTGAGCACCGGCACGGCGCAGCGTTGCGCCCGCACCGCGGCCTCCGGGTCGCCGGCCGCGAACAGGGCATCCACCACCTCCCACCAGGTCGGTTCCGCGTCCAGCGCGACGGCGTGCCGGACCAGCGCCCCATCCACCCCGGCATCCTGGTCCGGCACGTAGCGTTTCGGGCTTTGGTCGTCGGCGAAATGGGCGTAGGCCAGATCGAGCACCAGGCCGATCAAGTCGGCGATGCCTTCGGCCGGCTCCCGGTCGCCGGGTTTGGTGGCCAGCACGCTGAGAAACGACACCAGGAACGCCCGCTCCTGCGGCAGGGGCCGGCGCCACCCCAATTGGGTGTCGAGCGGGTTCACCGCCCAGCCGGCGTCGTTGACCAGGGCGTGGAACTGCGCCTCGTGCCGGCGGTCGGGCGGCAAACCTTCGCGGAGCAGGTCGATCAGGCCTTCCGAAGAGGGACCGATGTCGATGATGCGGATGAACGGCAACCGACGGAAGCCGGAACTGAGCACCAGCCCCAGATTATTGGCGTTCATCGTGGCGGATTTCCCGCTGCCGGGTCGGGCGAAATACAGCTCGTTCCAGGTCCCCTGCTCGCTGGAGCCGGGCTGGTAGGGATACAGCTTGCCGTCGCGGGTGCGATAGAGCAGCGCGCCGCGCCGCCACGGCGAGGCGGCCCGAAACAGCGGCAGGGTCACCAGCACCTCGGCCAGCGGCGCGACGTAGCGGGTCGCGATATGCAGCGTCGACAAGCCCGGCACCGTGGACGCCCACGCCTTGACCGGGTGCCCGCCGTACTCGCGGACGGTGCAGGCGCCCCAGGCTTGCAGATAGGAGGCCAGTTGCGCGGTGCGCGCCCGCAGCGCCTCGGCGTGGGTGCGGCCGCGGCCGGCGGGTTGGGTGGTATTCACCCAACTGGTCAGCGCCATCTGCGCGCGCACGCCCAGCCCGCCCCCGTTGATAAACTTGCGCATCGCCCCGACCGACTGGTTGATCAGCTTGTTCTGGTGGCCGGCGAAATACAGCAGGCTGCTGATCGACCGCTTGGCCAGCAGCCACGCCTCGGCGCCGCCCGTCAGCCGGATCAGCAGCCGCCACGGCAGCCGCTCGCCGCGCACCCGCTCGAACAGCCGTTCGAAGCGCTGCACTTCGGTCAGTTGCGGGAGATCGACGTAGAGCGGCTGGTAAAGTCGGTCGCCGACCTGCACCGTCCGGTAATCCACGATCCGCAGGTCGCGCGGAATCAGTTGAGAGCCCAGCGCCGGCAACCAGCAGGTGCTGGGATCGTAAGTGCCGTCCCGATGTTCGCAGGCCCGGGGAAACCCGCCGGGCAGGAGCGGTTGCCAGTCGTCGGGGGTCCAGTCCGGATCGATCCGCCCGCGCAACTCGCGGCAGGCCCGCTCCACCGGCAGCAGTTCGAGATCGAAGCCGAAGGCGGTCATTTCGGCCAGCACCGTGGCGACGCAGGACCGATGGGTGTCGATCAGGTAACGATTGACCGCTTCGTTGTTCTGGTTGTCGCGGGTGAACCCGCCCGGCCGATGCCGGTCCCGGAGTCGCTGGCGACGCGCCCGCCGTTCCTGGCGGCGGACGGTGCGCGGCAAGCCGGTCGGCGCCGTCCACAACGCCAGATACACCGTTTCCGTCGCGGCGTACCGGGGCAGATGGCGGCGCCGTTCGGCAAAGATCGCGCCGAGGTCGAGGCCCTGCCGGGCGGCGGTCTGAACGCTGGGCTCCAGCATCCAGTCGATCTCGCGTCCGGTCGCCGCCGGATCGGAATGAAAGCAGATGTCGAGGGTGTGATAGTGACCGCTCAGCGCCGAGCCCCAGAGGGTCACCAGTTGCCCGGTTAGGTGGGCCAGTTCCGCCGCGCCGACCACCCGGCGGTGACCGTGCACGAGCAGCAGGCTCATCAATCCCCCGTCTTTGCTGACAAAAGTAGTGTCGTCCTCGACGGTGGTGAGGCTGGTGTAGCGTTCGACGTCCAGGCCGAGCCATTCGGCGAACAGGGACGCGACCTCGGCGCGCAGGCCAGGCATAACGGCGGGACCTCCGGCGGGCGTTAGCGTGGCGCCGCCGCGCAGCGGCGAGCGCTCCAACGCCATGGATTGATCCGAACCCGCATGGGGGTTCGCCGATGGATGACGTTCATCACGGGCCTCCGCGACCGGCTTGAAGAAGGGTTTCAGGACAAATAATAGTTTTATATAAATTAAAAAACAACTTTTGAAGTATGCCCTCGCCCAGACCTCCCTGCGCCAGACCGGCACCTTGATAGCATTCCAGCCCTTGTTCGTGATCCTGGCGGCGGCGACCCTGGGGCCGGGGGAGGTACGGGAGGTGGAAAGAATACCGGAGCAATTGAAAAAATTTTTGTGATGGGTGTTGTACGGCGAGCTGCGCCCCGTTCTGTGGAGAACACTGCCGCTTACTCCAGACCCGTTTACATCGTCTTTTCCTGCCCACCCGGCGAATAACCGGCTTACAAAAGTTGCACGGCATATCGTGTATTGGCACGACGCCTCAAAACGGTCTCCGAACGAGTTCGAACAATGTTCTTGGTGTTTGTGGTTGCGTAATACCAGCAGTAGCTGCTTGTGTGTGCGCCTGTAAAACGGCCGGGTGCGTGTCAGCCCAAAGTGGATGCACAATCAATTCACATTGAGTTCCACAACGGGCTGCGGGTACGCCGCTGAAAGTTACATGTGCCCAGCCGAGAGCATTGCAGTAGGAATCGGTCGCTGTAGCGACAAGCGGTTGCCAGTGTGACGCCGTCAAATCCACAGGCGCGGTAACATCGAGCGCAAGGCGAGCAATGTCGAGCGCCATGCGCCAATCAAGGATGTTATGCCAGGCCAAATTGCTGTAATCGCGGAGGCAGTCCGGGCATGAAGTCTGGCATCGGGTCGCGTGGTTGCCCGCGAAAGCAGGGTCGTTTAGATCGGTCGCCAGGTTGGCGGCGCGGTGCAGCAGTTCCTCCATTGCAGCAGGATTGCCAAATTGCGAGCAGTAGCCCGCCCCGTTCTCCAAGGCATCGGAGAGGAAAACCTGACCGACTACGTTTCCCTGGGGGCTGCGCACAACGCGCAATCCAACGCGCAACTCCCAATCGTTAATATCCAGCCAAGATGCGGCGGCACGGCGTAGCAGGAACCCGAAAGAGTAGAGCGCGGCCCGCCCCTCGACCCGGCGCGGGTCCAGATTCAAGGTGGTTGGTACATCGTGCAGGCCCACCACCAACAAATCTGTTTGCTTGACCGAGCCGAGCGCACGGAAATCGGGTGCAACTCCAACTGCATACTGTATGGGGACGGTCGGAAGATGAACCTCCGCACGTTGGACGTTGATTTGGTTTACTGCCTCTTGCGTCACCCAGGTATGTCCGCTCGCCAGCCGTTCGAATTGGAATAACCGACCAGCGTTGTCGTTCACAATACACACTGGGCGCGGCTCTTCGGCCCAAAACTCGACATTCAGATGCGGTGTCATGGGCAACGGTTCAGCGTCGGTCTTTGGCCGGGAGGCTCGCGGCGTCCACTCGAAAACCCCATCGAAGTCTCGTCCGCCTTCGTAAAGGGTGCGGAAGCCATGCGGTTGCGCGAGTTGCACCACATGGAAATCTTGTCCGGGGGTGTTGGAAAGCGGCACCCCGCACGCTGGACAGTCATTGCGAGATGGCATCGAGAAATCCACTGCCTGACACTGATAGCAAATGCCTATTGGTATGCGTGGGCCGAGTGGATCGGACTGCTCGCGTGTCTGGTTCCCCATACGTCGGTAGCTCACCACTCCGGCGGCCGTGTGAATCACTCCATCCTTCACGGTTTCCGCACCCGGCGCGAACTGGCTGATGGCGATGTCCAGATCGCGGTCTACCACATTCTCCGGCGGCCATTGGCGGGATCGGTTCGGGTTGTCGTGATAAAGCAGGCGGACGCGCGTCGGGAACCCAAACATCGGCAACAGCCCCGCATTGGCGAGCCGCTCGCTCAGGGAGTCTTGGGTGAAGCGCACGTCGGTTGCCACGCGGCTGATTTCAGCGACAAGGCGCTGGCTCACAAAGTCAAGTAATTTCTGCTTTTCGGTTTGGAGATATGGGGCGCAGACGAGCAGCACATCGCAGGTTCGCTCGACAGCCGCGCCGTTGGCGGCGATCCAGCCGCGAACCTGCTCCTCTACCGTTGCCCCTGTGGCGTCGGCTGGTTGATGCCAAGCTGCGGCATTGCCAAATTCGCCATGCACATTGTCACCACCGCTACCGACGAACAAGCCCAGATCGACAAACGCTTGGCGAAGCACTTCTTTGTTTAATACCCGCTGCGCGATGGCGCGGCGGCGCAAATCCACGTAGGGTTGTGGCGGCGGGTCGCTGGTAATCCGATCAGGCCGCTGGAAGTAGTAGTCATCGTGGCTACGTCCGCGGCAGAGCGTCAGCGCCACGGCGAGTCCCGAACCGCGCCGTCCCGCGCGACCGACGCGCTGCTGATAGTTGAAGCGCATCGGTGGCATGTTCGCCATCATCACGGCCAACAACGATCCGATGTCCACGCCAGCTTCCATCGTCGTCGTGACGCTTAAGAGGTCCACCTCGTCGGTCAGTGGCTCCTCCGTAGGCTGTGGAAGGCAGATGCCCTGGAAAAGGCGCTGACGGTTGCGTGCGTCGGCCTTGTTGGTTTGGCCGGTGAGTTCTTCGCAGTTCAGGCGGAACACGTCGCCGGCCTGCGTGGCGAGGAAGTTGTAGTAATCAGTATCTACAGGGGTTTCATTGAGTGGTTGTGGCGCAGCGAGTGGAACACAGCATTCGATACAGAAGCCCCCGGCGCGATGAAGATGCACGCGCCGGCATTGGGGGCAGGCGTAGAACTGCTCTCCGGGCCGCATGAGGCAAAGTTGCTCGGCAAACAGCACCCCGATCTGCGCTGGTGACAGCACGCCACATTGCTCCAAATACCCCATCAGTTGCCGCTCGAGCGTCTGCGGGTCTTTTCCATGGTGACCGGCAACGGTATGGATGTAGGCAACAACGTAGCGCGGCAGATTTTGCAGGGCGTTGGCTTCGCGTGTCGAAAGGCGGCTGCGCCGTGAACCCAGGAGCTGGATTACGCCGTCTGCGACTTCCTGGACTAACGGGGTTGGTGCCGGGAATCTCAGGCGGTCCGTGGTTGTGAGCGCGATGCGCAAGGATTCGAGACTGCGCCGACCCGAGGCAAACACAATGTCCATCGCCTCGGTCAGGATGGCGCTGTCGATTCGACGAAGGTGGTTTTTCTGTTCCGGCGAGAGGTTAAGGCGTGGCGCAGGCCGGCCCGTTGCATTCCACTCATAAAGCTCGCGCCACGGTGTCCGATGCTCCGGGTCAGTCCACAACACGTCCTGACCGTACCCACCCGGATTCATCCCGCGTGCCAGCAACAGCGCGGCAATATCCACCATAAGTTGTGGTATCGGAAACGGCCCGTGTTCGCCTCTTAGGAGTAGTTGTTGCGCTGCTTGGGCGTAGGTGAGTTGTCCGGCTCCCGGCGCGGGCAGATTGGCAAAAGCGGCGTTGTATGCACCGAAAAGGATTTGTGCTTCGGTCGGGTGGGTCGCCGCAAACTCGGCCGCAAGAGATCTCCGTTCGTCGTCCAAGGCTTGGCCAGCAAGCTGATCCCGGAATGCCAGCGTTCCTCGCCCAGCCGTTCGGATAGCGCTTGCCAATGATTGCCGAAGCGCATCGCGGTAATGGGCGAACCTCATGCCCGCCGACAACTTGGCGGCATCCTGCCGGCTGTCGGAGAACACCACCAGTTTTCGGTTTGATCGCTGCGTCGTCCCTGGCATCTGACGGAGCAGAGCGTCGGAAAGCACTTGCGCGATTTTCTGAAAACCTGTGCGCATGACCCGAATCGGGGTGTCAAGGCGACGGCCGCGTCGGTCCTCGTCACATCGTGGGCAAATCGCCGGGTAGACCTGCTTGGCTCGGCTGTCGTTGAGGGGGTTCGCTCCATGCAGAGCTGGTACATGATAAAGGTAACCGTTGCCGCCGCCCAATGTGACCGAACCATCAGCAGGGGAAAGGTTGGCGGGTCGCCATTGGCGCTTTGTCGGTACCTGGTCCCATTGCCGAGTCTGGGGTTGGCGACTAGATGAGGGCCAGAATACAGCGTAGTTCCCATACTCGCGGTCGAGGAATGACATGTCCGGGGATGCTTCGAGGTCGGGATGGTCTGCGCTGAGGAAGTATGTGCCGGGATTCTGAGGATCTAGCCGACGGTAGCCGCCAAAGAAAACTTCACCACAGGCTTCGCACGTGAGCAGTTCCAGCACCCGTGAACCGCACCGGCAACTCAGCGTCGGCTGATAATGGAGCGAACCAACCAGGCACGGCTCGGTGCGTCCCGTGACTTCAGTGCATTGCGGATTGGTGCAGGCCCAGATCCCTTGGACGTTGCGAAAGAACAGGTGACTGCGCAATGGGAGCGGCGCGACACCCGCCAGGCTGCGGGCCAACACCAGGCACGTCAAAAACCCTTCAACCGCCCGTTGGCGATCTCGGTGATCCTCCTCAGTGTTCGCGTCGCCAAAAAGAGCTGCGCCGATCTGTTCGGGTGTTAGCGGAAGTAAACCGCCGCCATCGGGAGACTGCGCTGCTGCGCGCAGTGCTTCAGCCGCCCGCGTCTGTTCCGCGATAGCGAACAAAAATTCCTGTGTAGAGGCGTCACTAGATGTATTGCCACCAATTGCTTGATGGAGATTTCTTGCGGAGGCTTGGGCATCCGTACCAGCGGTTGCAAGCTCGCGCGCATAGTCGCGAAAAGCCGCAGCGTGCGCTCGGACAGTTGCTATTGCGGTCGCGTCGAGCATCCGCGGTGTGCCGCGCTCGACATAAAAGCGCTTGCCGTCTCGCCCGAAGAATTCTTGCAGGTAATTCAGACCACGTACACCACCTTCCAGCGAGGCGCTCGAAGCGATGATGCGGAGCTGGTCGGACTCTGGCCCCAACCCAAGACGGTCGAGAAACACGCGCAAAAGGTAGGCGACCTCCGTTCCGGGGGTCCCGCGATAGGCGTGCAGTTCGTCCACCACGAGGTGAAACACGCGGCTCCGGTCGCCTTCAAGCCACCGGCGCGTGGCGTCGAACATCCCCGCTTCGATACCCCGCATCAACATGATGTTGAGCATTGAGTAGTTGGTGATCAGCAAGTCCGGCGGGGCATCCTGCATGTCCCAGCGCGACCACATTTCCGCGCCGTCCATGGTCGGGAAGAATCGGCGAGCTTCGGGATCGCCGGCGACGAGTTGAGCTTGGCGTTCCATTTCGCGCAACTCCGTTCTGAGCCGCGCGGTATTGCCGGAGTTTCGGTCGCCTGAAATGGGCGTCCGTCCGGTGTAGCGCCCGAAGTAAAAACGGTTCTCATGGCGATTCGCGTCCAACCACGCGCGGGCGGCTGGACTGTCGAGCGATTCCCGCAGTCGAATCAGTTGGTCCTCGACCAGCGCGTTCAGGGGATATAACAGCAAAGACCGGACCGCAGCAGGGCGGCGGGTCGAGTCCTCGTGCGCACGTTGCGGAATCCGGGGTTCCCACTTGCGCTGGGCGCCGTTCATCGTGTAGTGGTTCCACCAATCCCAATGCGCATCTCGCGGGCCAGGCGCGCCCCACGCCGCCGATTCCCGAACGAGCGCCGTGGCCACCGGTAGCAGGAAACACTCGGTCTTGCCCGAACCAGTACCCGTGGTCACCACCACATCCCGTCCACGTTCAACCGACTGTTCGAAGACGCTTCGCTGGTGTTCGTAGGGTTGCAGGCCCGCCGGGAAGGAGCCGCACGCGACGAAATCGGCCAATTCGTCAGCCCTTGTTGCGCCCCAGGTCGCATCCAGAAGCCGGTGTGCCATACCACGGAAATCCTGCCCGCACGACGGGTAGGCCGGTACCGATTCGATCAGCGGTTCGCGCCACAGGTAACCGTCGCGGTCCAGCAGCGCGCGGCGTTCCCGGACCAAATCCCGGTAACGGAGATCGAAGGGGCTGTCGAGGTAGCGCAAATACAGGTCGCGAAGGTTGCGAAAGAGGGCGAGCGGATTGTTCATAGGAGCGGTTGGCGTAGGAGTTCGGCGGCGAATCGCGCGATGTCGGGCGGTATATCGGCGTAGGTGAGGCGGGAGGTTGCCGGATCGAAAGCCGGTGGAAACCCAGAGCAAAGGACCAGTGCCCGTTCGAGGAGTCGCGGGGGCCGGCAAGCACCAGGCAAGCTCAGTGTGCATGTTGCCGAGTCGTATCGGAGTAGCCTCCGACGGTAGCGCCGAAGGAGCACGTAAACTGCCACCGCACGCGGCATCTCATAGGTTCGGCCAGCCCAGCGGAGGAAGTATCGCCACTGGTCGTAAAGCTGGAACTCAAACAAACCTGCACGTCCAGCGTGCAGGTGCTGGCGCTCACTCGCCCGCCATCGAACCGCGCTGGGGTCAAACTCTCGAATTCGCCAACCAGCGCCTTCCGGGAACTCGGATTGAGGATGCTGCCGGGTTGGCGGAATGCAGGGTGGCAAATGGTAAAGAATAGCGAGCGGTGCGTCAGGCTGGAAACGAATCCCCGATTGCATTGCCAACGATTCCAGCGAACCGATGTCAGGGTCGGTGAAACGGACAACGTCAGGCACGCCCCGAACGCTAAGGACTTCTGCCGCGAACGGCCCCCCGGCACGACGCAGACGGTCCAACAAGGCGGGCGAGCGCGCCCCGCACAAGACCGCCCGAAATCCGTCCGGTACCGGATGGGTGGCGAGAGTGGGTGGGGCAATACGCCAGCCCTGCTCGCACTCGCGGGCGAAGAATTCGGCATGACCGAGACTGCTAAAGTCCAAACGAAGCCGCTGATGCAGTTGAAACTCGTCGCTGGCCGGCGACCCGGCCTCATTCGATTCCGAGCCGTCTTCTGGCGAATGAAGCTCTTCGGCGGCAGCGCGGAATTGTTGCCAGGAGCCTGCGCGGCGCGCTGACATCCACAGCAACAGTTCGTTGGCCTTCATCGCTGCTTTTTCCCCTGTTTCCAAAGTTGTTTGGCGATGGCCCGGTAACGCCGCCAAAGTGCCTGGGTAGCTTCGTTCTCCGGCGATAACGCGAGTTGCTTCCGACCGGCGTCGTTAATGGCGGCGGCCCACCTGCTCACTGGATCATTTATCTGTAAACTGCGCTTATGTTCGGTCGTTGTCGCGGGCTCCAGCGTTTCCAGTGACACGAGACGGGCAGAACGCTTGTCCGCATGAACTGGGTCAAGTGGCAGAGCCCAAACGGGCGTAAATGGAACCAGCGCAATAATCGTTTCCGAGCACACGTCAGTCCGGGGCTGACCGTAGAAGATTTCTCCCGGACGCGCGCCTACCAGCAGCGGATTTGCCGCTGGGATCCGGACTTGTCGCCAGCGGGCGCCATCAATCCAATGAGTGGTCGCGCCGCAAATCGCCGCGCCGGTACCAAAGTCGTAGGCCTGCCAGTGATCCCACTCTTCCCGCATCGTGCGAAGCACATACGTTACCGCCTGCCCACCGAACCAGAGGCGGTGTTCGCCTTCATCATCCCAGCCCGGTGCTTCAAGCGCGCCATCAGCGGCACGCTGCGCCGGATGGCTATCAATCCGAACTTCAAAGCCGTCTTCCAGTTCTCCATCGAACCGGATGCGAGGAGCAAATCCGGCGAGCCAGACATTCCTTTCCAACCGGATACCGCCGACGAACTGCGGCTCAATTTCGTGGGCCGGGCACAGGACATTTAGCGGGTCTCGTTCCTCCCGCATGGGTACCGCTCGGGTCGGGATCACGTCACGAATCAGAAACCAGCCGGACGGAACGCCAGGCGTCGTGGCATCGTAGACCGTCGGCGGCTGGCAGCCAGCCTCGGCAAGAGCGGCGATAACCGATTCACGCAAGTTCTCCTGCGCCAGAATCACATGCCTGGTGTTCAGCCACAGGCGTTGGTCATACCGGCGGGTTACGAAACCGTGCAAGAAGCCGCACTCGTCGCCGGCAGCGAGCACGTAGAGTTCCCGTCTGGTGAGCTCCCAACGCCATTGTTGGTCACCCTCGCGCGCTTGCCAGACTAATCCTTCCGAGAGTGCATCAGGGAACTCTGAGACCGGAATGGGCTGGTACGCATCCTCGCTCCATTCAGCAAGTTGTAGGACTCCATTTGTAGTTGTGACTTCAAGGGTATTCGGCATTCCATCGCGCCGGTGTGGAACCAGCGCGAGCATTCTCACTGCCGAACCTCGCCCAAAGACGAGCTGGAGCCGAATCGGAGCAGTATTATCCGCCCTCGGAGTAGAACCTGGTTTCGGCTCGTTTTTGCCGAAAGTCTTGCTGATCGGCGAAGGCTTTGGGGCTGAAAAGCCTCGTGCTTTGGGCAATTCGCGGGCCCGCGCTTCCGCCTCTTCGGCTTGCTGCTTAGCTTCGGCTTCAGCTTCGGCTTTCAGCCGGGCCTCTTCGCGGGCTTGAGCTTCAGCTTCGGCCCGTCGCTTGGCTTCCGCTTCCGCTTCCGCCTGAGCCTTTCGTCGGGCCTCTTCACGGGCTTGGGCTTGTGCTTCTTCGGCCTGTCGCTTGGCTTCTGCTTCTGCTTCTGCTTCCGCCTGGGCCTTCAGGCGGGCCTCTTCACGGGCTCGGGCTGCCGCCTCTTCGGCTTGCTGCTTGGCTTCGGCCTCGGCTTTCAGCCGGGCCTCTTCACGGGCTTGGGCTGCCGCCTCTTCGGCTTGCTGCTTGGCTTCGGCTTCGGCTTTCAGCCGGGCCTCTTCGCGGGCTTGAGCTTCAGCTTCAGCCCATCGCTTGGCTTCCGCTTCCGCTTCAGCTTCGGCTTTCAGCCGGGCCTCTTCGCGGGCTTGAGCTTCAGCTTCGGCCCGTCGCTTGGCTTCGGCTGCCTGCCTTTCGGCGGCGAGACGATGCTCTTCTGCCAGCCGCACCTCCTCCTTGGCCTCAGCTTCCTTCCGAATTCTTTCTTCAGCCTCTACCTGAAGGCGTGCGTTTATGCGAACTTCAGCTTCTGCCAACACGATTTCATGGGCAACCCATCTCTCGGCAACCAGTCGCTCGCTTTCTTCTCTCGCCCTCTTTTCGGCAAGTTTCCTAGCACGGTCGTGCACCCATGCCCATGCACCTGCTGCCGCAATCGCAAGCAGTGCGATGATGGAGGCTAGACTGGTCATAGCACCCATGTTTCCAAGACCTTCTGCATCCCAGGCCTTGGCCGGGCTGATTGAGCAGCGTGAAAAAACGGCTTGGCTTCGTAACTGAGGGTAGCGATATTCATATCAAATGGTTGCGTGTTGTTCTTTAATTTTCGGAAAAGTTTATATCGGACGTAACCAGTCGAGCACTCAGGCTTGAGAATCAATAGATTAAGAAGACCAAAAACGCTAAATTCTAAGGAGAAAAATGCTAGTCTTGTTAGTTTTAAATAAGTTATATGCGCTCTCAACTGGTTACGCCCTAGTGATCAATGGTTACCGCATAACCTCCCTACGATTGAGCTATACGGTGGCACGCCACGAAAGTGCAAATCATAGCCGAGTGAGCGGCCCAGGCAGTACCCCGCGCGTCCACCAATGCATCGGGCGATCCCTCCACTTAAAGCCGCGCCACCACTTTCTCCATCCGCGCCTGGCCGACGTTGGTGTAAATCTGCGTGGTGGCGCTGCTCTCGTGGCTGAGCAGCGCCTGGCTGTCCACCAGCCGGATAGCCAAGCCAGGTCAAGCGAGCATCGCCCACCTGGCTGTTTCATTGGGCATCGCGGTCTCTTCCAACCAGGCGCCCAGCGTGGCGATTCAAGACGCAAAGGGGTTGACGACGACCACACCCTCCAGGTTCTGGCCCGCCTGGAGATCTTCCGTCAGCAACTGGCCACAGCCGCTGAGCTGGGCGGCGGCAACGATCAGCGCGTCCCACCAGTTGAAGCGATAGCGCCCCTGCACCTGCCAAGCCTGCTCGATCGTGGCGGTGTCGAGGACGTGCGGGCGCCAGGCAAAGAAGGTGCGGATTTCGATTTGGGCTTCGTCGGGCGAGAGGGCGGGCGTCAACTTTTGCTTGACCACCGCATAATACTCGTTCAAGACCTGGGTGCTGAGCCGACCGCTCCGGTCGCGCCAGAGCTGTTCCAACCACTGGCGGGCGCGTTGGTGTTTGACGGGGTCGCGCCGCGGGTCGCGGGCATAGATCAGCAGGTTGGTATCAGCGAAGTACAGCACGGTCATAGAGCGTTTCTCGCTGGGGTAA
>Ga0209573_1004588_pt1 | contig 13411 bp, 12 predicted proteins | sample TNRBio252014_DNA_FD_185870 | JGI IMG/M metagenome (GOLD analysis project Ga0209573, IMG submission 185870) | Wastewater treatment Type I Accumulibacter community from EBPR Bioreactor in Madison, WI, USA - TNR Reactor_6/25/2014_ DNA (SPAdes)... | ecosystem: Engineered > Bioreactor > EBPR >...
AACTTTACGCATAGCAGGGAGGAAACCGCCACATGGGGAAAGCCAGCCGACGCAAGGCCGCATCGCGGACTCGGGTATTGTTGAGCGCCACGGAATCGAGACTGAAGTCATTGGGCGTCGATACGCCCGTGGTGGTTCAGCGCGATCTGCCGCAGGCGCAGAAAATCTCCAACGCCCTCAGCAAGATCCTGGAGAGCGAAGTTGAGGAAGCAATCTCGCTGGACGAATATCGCCATCGATTGAATGCCATCGTCCTTGCCTGGAATCTCAGCCTGTTGCCGCCGGAAAGACAGGCGAAGACCTTGAAGGATCTTGGCGACTTCGTCGAAAAGACCGACCCGTTTGGCGCACTGGCGGCTCAGGAAGTGATCTTGCGGCTGATGGAAAAAAAGCGCGCCATGTTCCCCAACGACAAGCGACACATCATTTCCTACGACGTGCAGTTCATAGGCAACAAAGTGCATGTGACCGCGGCAGCGCTTTCGGCGCCAGAGCAGCCGCCATCGGCGCCGTAGGGCCAGCGCCATGTCCCTCTCCACCACCCTCAAATCGATCCAGGACATCATGCGCAAGGATGTCGGCGTCGATGGCGACGCGCAGCGCATCGGCCAGCTCGTCTGGATGTTCTTCCTCAAGATCTACGACGACAAGGAAACCGAGTACGAGCTGCTCGACGACGATTACCAGTCGCCGATCCCCGAGCCGCTGCGCTGGCGCCACTGGGCGGCCAACCCGGAAGGCATGACCGGCGACGAACTGCTGAACTTCGTCAACAACGAACTCTTCCCCAGGCTCAAGGAATTGCAGTCCAGGGGCGACGACAAGCGCGGCTTCGTCATCCGCGGCGTCTTCGAGGACGCCTACAACTACATGAAGTCCGGCCACCTGATGCGCCAGGTCATCAACAGGATCGTCGCCGGCATCGATTTCAACAAGGCGCACGACCGCCACCTGTTCGGCGACCTCTACGAGCAGATCCTGCGCGACCTGCAGAACGCCGGCAACGCCGGCGAGTACTACACGCCGCGCCCGGTCACCCGCTTCATGGTCGACGCGGTCGACCCCGGATTGGGCGAGAAAATCCTCGACCCCGCCTGCGGCACCGGCGGCTTCCTCACCTGCGCCATCGAACACGTGCGCCAGCACCACGTGAAGACCGTCGAGCACGAGCAACTGCTCCAGCAAAGCATCTTCGGCGTCGAGAAGAAGCCGCTGCCGCACCTCCTGTGCACGACCAACATGATCCTGCACGGCATCGACGTGCCGACCAACGTCCGCCACGACAACACGCTCGCCCGCCCGCTGCGCGACTACGGCCCGCGCGACCGCGTCGATGTCATCGTCACCAACCCGCCCTTCGGCGGCATGGAGGAGGACGGCATCGAGAACAACTTCCCGGCCAATTTCCGCACCCGCGAGACCGCCGACCTCTTCCTCGTCCTCATCATGCACCTGCTCAAGGACGGCGGCCGCGCCGCCGTCGTGCTGCCCGACGGCACGCTGTTCGGCGAGGGCATCAAGACGCGCATCAAGGAACAACTGCTCGACACCTGCAACCTGCACACCGTCGTTCGCCTGCCCAACGGCGTCTTCAACCCCTACACCGGCATCAGGACCAATCTGCTGTTCTTCACCAAGGGCGCGCCCACCGGGGAAGTCTGGTTCTACGAGCACCCCTACCCGCCGGGGGTCAAGAACTACTCCAAGACCAGGCCGCTGCGCGGCGAGGAGTTCGCCGCCGAAAAAGCCTGGTGGGGCGGGGTCGACCGCAGCAACCGCGTCGAAAACGAATACGCCTGGAAGGTCAGCGCCGCCGACATCAAGGCGCGCAACTACAACCTCGACATCAGGAACCCGCACAGCCCGGACGCCGAGGTGCACGACCCGGAAACACTGCTCGCCGGCTACGCCGCGCTGCAGGTGAAAATCGGCGAGACGCGGGCTAAACTCAAGAGCGTGCTGGCAGCGGCGCTTGCAGGCAATCGTTGCGATGATTAAACTACCAGTGTAGCTTTATGTAGCAAGGGGTCGATCATGGGCATGCCAGTACGCATCGAAGACGAGCTCTACGAAAACGCCAAGACCCACGCCAAGGTGGAATGCCGGACCATCGCCGGCCAAATCGAGTTTTGGGCCAAAATCGGCAAGGCAGCGCTCGACAACCCCGATCTCCCCGCCGGATTCGTGCGCGATCTGCTGATCGCCCGCGCCGAAGGGCGGGAAAACGCCACGCCCGTCGTGTCGCCAAGCCTCCAGCGCAAACAGCAAAGCGATGCCGCGATCGACCGGATTCTGGCGCGCTTGCAGCAACGGACCTCCGTGAGCGAAGACGAAATCCGCCAGGCGCGCGAAGAAGGTCGGCCCTGATGCAACAGCTGACGCTGGATGCCAGCGTGCTGCTCAAATGGTTTTTCCAAACCCCCGATGAATCCGATTTCCCGCAAGCACTCGCGATCCTGAACGAGCTGCGGGGCGGGCGCGCGGCCCTCATCCAGCCACCGCATACCCTGCTGGAAGTCGCGGCGGTACTGATCCGCAAGCGGCCGGAATCGATAGCGGCCGACCTGGACGAAGTCGGCGCCATGCTCGTCGACACCACCATCGAGGCCAGCCGGGTGCTGCCCCACGCCTTGCACCTGGCCGAAGCACTGGATCACCACCTGTCCGATACGCTCTACCATGCCACGGCGATGGTTGCCGACGCCACCCTGATTACGGCCGACCGCCGCTATTTCGACAAGGCGAATAGCCGGGGTCGCATCCTGCTGCTTGAGCAATACTCCGCCGGCGTTGGCGCCGCATGAACCTCCCCGCCCACCTCGACCTCATCGCCGCCGCCCCGGACGGCATCCGGAAACTGCGCGGGCTGATTCTCGAACTGGCGGTGCGCGGCAAGCTGGTGGCGCAGGACCCGAGCGACGAGCCGGCGGGTGAACTGCTCAAGCGGATCGCCAGGGAGCGGGCGCGGCTGGAGGCGGAAGGGACTTGCAGGAAGTCCGAGGCAATGGCGGTTGTGGGTAAGGATGAGCAGCCGTTTGCGTTACCAGAAGGATGGGAGTGGTCTCGCTTGTCCGCTGTATCGCTCGTCAACCCGAGAAACGCGGCCGACGACTCAACCGTCGCATCCTTTGTTCCGATGGCGATGATCGGCACCAGCTTCGACGGCAAGCATTTACAAGAGCATCGCAAGTGGGGCGAAATCAAGCAGGGCTTCACACACTTCGCTGAAAACGACATTGGCGTCGCCAAAATCACGCCTTGCTTCGAAAACAGTAAAGCGTGCATCTTCGAGAACCTGCAAAGCGGGATCGGTGCTGGAACGACCGAGTTGCACATCGTTCGCTCAATGGGTGGAACCTTGGCCCCTCGCTTTGTCTTGGCCTACCTCAAGGGACCGATGTTTCTACAGATCGGCGAAACACGCATGACCGGCACAGCCGGTCAGAAGCGTTTGCCCAAAGAGTTCCTCGAACAAAATCCATTTCCGCTCCCGCCCCTCGCCGAACAGCACCGCATCGTCGCCAAGGTCGATGAACTGATGGCCCTCTGCGACCGGCTGGAGGCGGAGCAGACGGACGCCGACGCGGCGCACGCCCGGCTCGTCGACACACTGCTCGCCACGCTCACCCGAAGCGCGGACACCGCCGAACTCGCCACCAACTGGCAGCGCCTCGCCGGCTACTTCGACACCCTCTTCACCAGCGAATCCAGCCTCGACGCCCTCAAGCAGACCATCCTGAAACTCGCCGTCATGGGTAAACTGGTGCCGCAAGACCGCATCGACGAACCGGCGAGCGAACTGCTCAAGCGGATTGCGCTGGAGAAGGATCGACTCTCGCGGGAGGAAGGGTTAAGGACAACCGCTGAGCCACAGATTGAAGCTGGAGAGCACTACATTGCTCTCCCTGCAGGATGGCAATTTCAGCGCCTGGGTAATCTTGCAAAGTTCATCGACTATCGAGGCAGGACGCCCGACAAAATCAATTCCGGCGTTCCCCTCATCACGGCAAAGAATGTCCGTTTCGGCTTCATCAGCCGTGAGCCGTACGAATTTGTATCTGACAAGGAATACACGGAATGGATGACGCGGGGCTTTCCGCGCATTTGGGACATTCTTTTCACGACTGAAGCTCCGCTGGGTAACGTAGCAATTGTCGATATAGGCGAAAAGTTTGCGCTGGCGCAGCGCGTTATTTGTTTCCAGTTTCACGAACCGCAGATTGCAGCCTATTTGCGACTGGCCTTGATGTCCGAGCAGGTGCGCCTGCAAATCGGAGAGGAAGCAACGGGCATGACGGCAACTGGAATCAAAGCATCACGGCTAAAGGAAATTCCGGTACCCATCCCGCCCCTCGCCGAACAACACCGCATCGTCGCCAAAGTCGACGAACTGATGGCCCTCTGCGACCGCCTCAAGGCAGACCTCGCCACCTCCCGCGCGCGGCAGGAACGCCTCGCCGCCGCTCTGATCGAATCGGCCTTGCAAGCGGCCTGAAAACGGGTCCAAAATGGGCGTCGACCGCAACAAGGTCGATCCCGTCACCCCGGCGAAAGCCGGGGTCCAGTTCGTTGGTTTTTCTGGATTCCGGCCTGCGCCGGAATGACAGATTGAAGATGAATCAGCGCTTCCACAAAGTACAGGGAGGGTCAGGACCATGAACCCAACCATCGACGGCAGCGAGTTCGGCTCGATCACCATTGCCGGCCGGCGGATCGACAACGACGTGATGATCCGTCTCGACGGCGCGGTGGAGAAGCGCCAGAAGAAGTTGTCCAAGGCGATCTACGGCACGTCGCACGTCATCTCGCTGGCGGAAGCCGAGGTCATCTTCGACAGGGACGCCGAGCGTCTGATCATCGGCGCCGGCCACAACGGGATGGTCGGGCTCTCGGACGAGGCGGCCGGCTATTTCGCGAAGAAGAAGGTCGAGGTCGAGCTGGCCCGCACCCCGGAAGCGATCCAACGCTGGAACAAGGCCAAGGGCAAGGTGATCGCGCTGTTTCATGTGACCTGCTGAGCGCGCGAGACCTTCCGCCATGTTCGCCAACGCCGGACTGTCCGACATGCTGCGCGACATCGAGCGCGAGGTCGCGTACACCCGGGACGAAATCGGCCGGGACGCCTTCGCGCCGGAGGTCATGGCGGCGATGGCGGCGGTGCCGCGCGAGCAGTTCGTTCCCGACTACAGCCGCGGCCATGCCTTCGCCAACGGGCCGCTGGCGATCGGCCACGGCCAGACCATCTCGCAGCCCTACATCGTCGCGCTGATGACCGATCTGCTGGCGCCGCGTCCGCAGGACACCATTCTCGAAATCGGCGCCGGCTCGGGTTACCAGGCCGCCGTGCTGGCGGAACTGGTGCGCCAGGTGTACAGCGTCGAGATCATCGCGGCGCTGGCGACGGCGGCCGGCGAACGCCTGGCGCGGCTCGGCTACGCCAACGTCAGCGTCCGTCATGCCGACGGTTACCACGGCTGGCCGGAGCATGCCCCCTACGACGGCATCATCGTCACCGCCGCCGCGCCACAGGTGCCGCCGCCGCTGGTCGAGCAACTGAAGCCGGGAGCGCGCCTGGTCATCCCCGTCGGCATGCCCGGCAGCGTCCAGGAATTGCGGGTCGTGGAGAAGGACGCGGATGGCGCGATCGCCACCCGCAACATCCTGCTGGTTTCCTTCGTGCCGCTGACGCGCGCGCCGGCGGGCAGCGACCGGATCTGATTTCCTGCCGGACCGGCGCCTCAGTCCTCGCCGGGAAACTGCCAGGCGGCGACGCCGTAGATGAGCACGGCGAGCAGCACGACCGCCGACTGCCCCCAGTGGATGGCGAGCAGCGTCGCCAGCAGGGTCGCCACCACCGAGGCGAAGCCGTTGATTCCCCAGGCCCACGGCACCAGCGCCTCGGCGCGCGCCGCCACGGCGGCCAGCCCGAGCGGGAACGGCAGCCCGAGGCAGAAGGCCAGCGGCGCGATCAGCGCGATGGTCAGCACGATCTTCCAGCCCTGCGCCAGCCCCATCAGCTGGCCGAGCAAGGGCGGCAGGACGAGCACGTAGAGCAGCGCCAAGGCGGCGATGGCAATGAAGGGCCAGCGCGCGCCAGGCCGCAGCCGCGCCGAGAAGCGCGCCCCGAGCCCGGCGCAGACGAGGAATGCCGCCAGCACCACCGCCGCGGCATGCAGCGGATGGCTGAGGAAGAGCGAGAAGCGTTGCAGGAAGGGAATCTCGATGGCCATGAAGCCCAGCCCGAGGGCGAGGAAATACACCGCCACGCGCCGGCGCAGCGCCGGTGGCGCCGCCGCGAAGACCGCGCGCGTGCGCCCGAGCGCCAGCGGCAACAGGATCAGCAGCAGGCTTGCGACCACCGCCTGCAGCAGCGCCATGACCAGGATCGGATAGCCCCAGTCGAGCGGCGGCAACCCGCCGCGGGCGCGCAGCGTGACCAGTTCGGGCAGCGTGCGCCACTTGAAGAAATGGAAGAAATACGGCCGGTCGTCGCCGACCGGCGCGATGTCGAACTTGTAGCGGTCGACAAACTGCTGGCGGCCGGGGCCGAGCAGCGCCTGGGTGGCCGCGAAGAAATCGTCGCGCTCCAGGATGTTGAAGACGTTGGCCTGGGCGGCCGCGATGCCGGGGAGAACCACGGTGTCGAACGAGCGCTCGCGAGAGAACCCGGCGATGGCGGCGACCTCGCCTTCCGAGAACTCGCCGTTCTTCACCAGCAGCGTGACCGTGTTCCAGCTGCGGATCATTGCCAGCGAACGCCCGGGGTCGGCGACGCCGCGCCGTTCGAGCGCGGCGATGGCGGTGGCGAAGAGACGCAGGCTGTCGCGTGGCGGCAGCGCCACCCAGCGCGTGATGGCGAGCAACCCGCCGGGGGCCAGCCGCGCCAGATACGCCTGCAAGGCGTCGACGGTATACAGGTGGCTCTCGCTCAGCGCGCCGAGCCCCGCCGCGCTGCTGCCGAAGGCGTCGAGCAGCGCCACCTGGATCAGGTCGTAATCCTCGCGGCTGGCGGCGACGAAGCCGCGCGCCTCGGCGACGTACAGGCGCACACCCGGCGCCGAGTACGGTCGACCGGAAAAAGCGGCGAGATCCTGCTGCACCAGCGCCACCACCTGCGCGTCGAGTTCGACCGCGTCAATGCGCCGGGCGCCGTGCGCCAGCGCCTGCAGCACGTCGCCGCCAGCGCCGGCGCCCAGCACCAGTACGCGCGGGCGGTCGAGCAGACGATAAGGCAGGGCCGCGGTGGTGTCGGCCAGGTAGCCGAGCGGCGCCCGGTCGCCGTCGTACCGCGTCAGCGCGCCGGCGGCCTGGCCGTCGACGAACAGGCCCAGTTGCGGCGGCGGGCCGGCGGCGGCGTTGAGGCTGAGTCCCGGCGCATGATGCAGCGGCGCCAGCGGACTGTCGACCACCGTCACGACCCCGAGCGGGCTGAAACGTTGCGCGGCGATGCGGGCATCCTTGACGCGCAGCGCCTGCCGCAGATCCTTGTAGTCGGAGGGAACGAGTTCCAGCGCCGGCGCCGGCAGGAGCCACGGGCCGGCCAGCGCGGCGAGTGCGAAGGCGATGGCCGGACGTCGCGCATCGGGCCATGCCGCGAGCGCCGCCGCCGCGACACCGAGGCCGAGGATGACGCGCAGCGCGTCGGCCGGATGCAGCAGCGACAGCACCGCCAGCAGGCCCAGGCTGCCGAGCCCGGCACCGGCGATATCGGCGCCATACAGGCGGGCCACGTCGGCGCCGAACGCGGCATAGGCGACGCACAGCGCCGTCGCCGCGCAGAAGAAGGGTATGAACAGCAGTGCGTAGATGGCCCCCAGCCCGAGCAACTGCGCTGGATTCCAGGCGATTTCGAGGGCGTTGAACGGCACGCGTTCGGCAGCGGCGAAGCAGGCGACCGCGGCGACGGCGAAGGCCGCCGCGGCCAGGCTGAAGCTGTGCGGATAGAGCCCCAGCAGCCGGCGCCGCGCCAGCGTGACGAAGGCGCCGGCGGCGCCGATGCCGAGCAGCGCGACGCTGATCGCGAGGTAGGCGAAATGGTGCCACTGGATGATGGCGAAGAGGCGCAGCAGCAAGACCTCGTATGCCAGCGCGGCCCCCGAGAGGACGGCGACGGCGACGAGCGGCGGGCGCCGGTTCATGGCCTGGAAGTATTCATTCGATTTCCGGATCAATTGTGACGCGAAGACGAGTTGCCGACAGTGCAGGCGGCACGGCAAGGCGAAGTCGACAAAGTCACGGTTGGTCTGGAAACGGCATCAGTCGTGGCCGCCGGTGAGCGGGACGAAGCGCACCGGCATCAACTGCCGCGTCGTCAGCGCGCCGTCGGCGCGCTTCTCGACCAGCATCAACTGCTGGGTCTGGAACGCTGCGCCGATCGGGATGACCATGCGCCCGCCGCGCTTCAACTGCTGCACCAGCGGCGGCGGCACGTGGCTGGCGGCGGCGGTGACGACGATGGCGTCGAACGGCCCGCGTTCGGGCCAGCCGTGGTAACCGTCCCCGATCCGCGTCGCCACCTTCGCATGGCCCAGCCGCCGCAGCCGCTCCGCGGCTTCCTTCGCCAGCGGCTCGACGATCTCGATCGACGCGACGCTGACCCCCAGATCGGCGAGCACGGCGGCCTGGTAGCCCGAGCCGGTGCCGATCTCCAACACCTTGCCGCCGTCGCCAACCTGCAACAGGTCGGTCATCACGGCGACGATGTAGGGTTGGGAGATGGTCTGGCCGTGGCCGATCGACAGCGGCCGGTTGTCGTAGGCGCTGCCGCGCGACCCGAGCGGAACGAACTCATGGCGCGGCACGCGACCGAGGGCGGCGAGGACGCGCGGGTCGATGGCGCCCTTCCCGGTTCCTCCGTCGAAGGCGCGCGCCATCGCCGCCACCTCGTCCACCATCGCCTGGCGTTCCCGCGCCATGTCCTGCGCCTGCGCCGTCCTTGCGAACAGCGCGGCGGCAACGCCGAGCATGACGATTCGCGTAATGCCCCAAGCTGTTCTCGACATTGCGATTCCCTTTCCCTGTAACGCGCCACGCTGAGAGCCAGCGCGCAAAGGCTGCCGACCCCTGACCGGTTTTCATGATGGACCCGCTGAACGTTCACCGAAAGCTGCGGTCCGGAATTGATGATAATCTCTTCGCACAATCCGGAACCTCGCGACAGGCCCTGCGACATGATCGAACGCCCTGACAAGACCGATTCCCCGGCGTCGATGACACGCGCCGGGTTCCTCCGGCTCTCGGCCGCCGCGATCGCCGCCTGCGCCCTCGGCGGTCGCGCGCTGCCGTCGCTCGCCTCGCCGGCGATGCGGACACGGCCGATCCCGGCGAGCGGCGAGGCGCTGCCGGTGATCGGCCTCGGCACCTATCAGGGGTTCGATGTCGCCCCCGGTTCCGCTGCCTACGCGCAACTTCCCGACGTTCTGCGCGCCTTGTTCGCGGCCGGCGGTTCGGTGATCGACAGTTCGCCGATGTACGGGCGCGCCGAAGCCACGACCGGCGAACTGCTCGCCGCCGCCGGCGCCCGTTCCAGGGCTTTCCTCGCCACCAAGGTGTGGACCCGCGGCGGCGCCGAGGGGCGGCGCCAGATCGACGAATCGCTGCGCCTGCTGCGCGCCGGCCCGATCGACCTGATGCAGGTGCATAACCTCCTCGACTGGCGGACGCACCTGCCGGCGCTGCGCGAATTGAAGGCGGCCGGGCGCATCCGTTATCTCGGCATCACCCATTACCACGCCGGCGCTTACGAAGAACTCGCGGCGGTGATGCGCGCCGAGCGCTTCGACTTCCTGCAAATCAACTATTCGCTCGACGAGCGCGAGGCCGAACGCCGGATTCTGCCGCTCGCCGCCGAGCGCGGCATGGCGGTGCTGATCAACCGTCCCTTCGGCGGCGGCGGGCTGCTGCGCCGGCTGCGCGACCGGCCGCTGCCCGGCTGGGCGGCCGAGATCGGCGCCGCCATCTGGGCGCAACTGTTGCTGAAGTTCGTCCTCAGCCAGCCGGCGGTGACCTGCGCCATCCCCGGCACCGGGCGACCCGGGCACATGGCCGACAACGCCCGCGCCGGCGCCGGCCCGATTCCCGACCCCGGCTTCTGGCGCGGTCACCCGCTCGACCCTTGAAACCGGAACGTGAAGCGGACGGCCGCGTCGGGAAACCGCGAATTCCAGGGCCTGCCACGGTCGACTGCGAAAAAGGAGCAAAAATGAAGCGTCACCCATTCATCCCGCGCCGGGAATTCCTCAGGGCGGGCATGGCGCTCGCCGCGGCGACGCTCGCGCCGTCCACGGTGCTGGCGCAAACGGAACTGCTGACCCGGCCGGTGCCGTCGACCGGTGTCCGCCTGCCCATCGTCGGCATCGGCACCAACCGCTTCCGCAGCGGCGACCCGGCGTGGACCGCACGCCTGCGCGATACGCTGGCGACCTTCGCCCGCCTCGGCGGCAAGGTGGTCGATACCGCGCCCTCCTACGGCGATTCCGAACGGACCATCGGCGCCATCCTCGGCGAAACCGGACTGCGCGACCGGTTCTTTCTCGCCACCAAGGTCGACCGCGACGCCATCGAGGAGGGCCGGCAACGCCTCGACGCTTCGTTCGCGGCGCTCGGCACGGCGCGCCTCGACCTCGTCCAGCTGCACAACCTGCGCGGCGCCGGCACGCTGCTGCCGCTGCTGCGCGAGCAGAAGGCCGCCGGGCGCATCGGCCACATCGGCATCACCACTTCGAGCGCCAGCCAGTACGCCGAAATGGAAGCGATCATGCGCCGCGAGGCGCTGGATTTCATCCAGGTCGACTACGCGGTCGGCAATCGCGGCGCCGGAGAGCGCCTGCTGCCGCTGGCCGCCGAGCGCGGCATGGCGGTGCTGGTCAACCTGCCCTTCGGGCGCGGCGCGCAGTTTCGCGCCGTCGCCGGCCGGCCGCTGCCCGGCTGGGCGGCCGAGATCGACTGCGACTCCTGGGCGCAGGTATTCCTCAAGTTCGTGCTGGGAAATCCGGCGGTGACCTGCGCGATTCCCGGCAGCACGCAAGCCGCCCACGTCGCGGACAACCTCGGCGCCGCCCGCGGCCGGCTGCCCGACGCGACGCAGCGGCAGGCCATCGCGCGTTATTTCGACGCCATCGCGGACAACTGAGGCTTGCTCGCCAACCTCTTCGCCAGGCTTGTTCCGGTCCGCCCCGGCGAGACGGCGCCGACGCTGCTCGCCACCGCCTATGGTTTCTGCATCCTGTTCGCCTTCTATCTGCTGCGCCCGGTCCGCGACGAGATCGGCGCCGCCGACCGCGGCAATCTGCAATTGCTGTGGACCGCCGTGTTCCTCGTCATGTTGCTGGCGGTGCCGCTGTATTCGCTCGCCGTGGCCAGGCTGCGCCGGGGTGTCTTCATTCCGCTGGTCAATCGCTTCTTCGCCCTCAACCTGGTCGCCTTCTACGCGGCGCTGGTTCTCCTGCCGGAAGCGGCGCGCCCCTGGATCGACCGCATCTTCTATGTCTGGCTCAGCGTCTTTGCCCTGTTCGTCGTCGCCGTCTTCTGGGGCCTGGTGGTCGACCTGTTCCGCGACGATCAGGGCAGGCGGCTCTTCGGTTTCATCACGGCCGGCTCATCGCTGGGCGGAATCGCCGGGTCGGCAAGCACCGCCGTTCTGGCGCCGCACGTTCCCGTGTTCCTGCTCCTGCTCGCCGCCGTGCTGCCGCTCGAAGCCGCCGCCTGGCTCGCCCGCGCCATCGCCCGGCGCGCCGACGATGCGCCGGGAACGCTGAACCGCGAGCCGGCGGCGCCGATCGGCGGCAGCGCCTGGAGCGGCATGGTTGCGGTATTCCGCTCGCCGCAACTGCGCAATATCGCGCTGTGGATCCTGCTGATGACCTTCGCCTCGACGATCCTCTACTTCGTCCAGTCGCATCTGGTGGGCGAGGCGATCGCCGACCGCGCGCTGCGCCGGGCCTTTCTGGCGCGCATCGATCTCGCGGTAAACGTCGTCACCGTCGTCACCCAGACCCTGCTCACCGCCCGCATCGTCCGGCGCCTCGGGGTCGCCGCGACGCTTTCGCTGCTGCCGGCGGTGGCGGCGCTCGGCTTTGCCGCGCTCGGGGCCGCCCCGGCGGCGCTGGCGCTCACCGCATTGCTGGTCGTTCGCGTGCTCTACGACAGCAGCCGCCACGCGCTCGCCAAGCCGGCCCGCGAGGTGCTGTTCACCCATCTCGGCCGCGAACAGCGCTACAAGTCCAAGGCCTTCATCGATGCCGCCGTGTACCGTGGCGGCGACCTGCTCAGCGGCTGGATCTACGCCGGTCTTGCCGCAGCGGGGATGACCGCCGGAGCCATCGCCCTGAGCGCCGCGCCGGTGGCGGTGTTGTGGGCGCTGCTCGGGCGCCGGCTGGCTTGGGGCGACCGGGGAACGGACCGGCCGGAGTAGAAGCCGCCATTGTCCGATCCACCCGTGATTCTTTTTGGCGCCTTCGACCGTCACAATTTCGGCGACCTGCTGCTGGGCGAGATCGCCGCGTCGGTCCTTCAAGATCGTCCGCTGGTCTTCGCCGGACTTGCCGAACGCGATCTGACGGCATTCGGCGGGCGGAAGGTGCGCGCCATTGCCGACGTGGCCCGGGAATGGGGGGAGCAGCCCGCCGATGTCGTGCACACGGGGGGCGAAATACTCACCTGCTCGCTGTACGAGGCGGCGGTGATGCTGCTTTCGCCGCAGGCGGCGGGCACGGCGATCGCCGGTCACGACCGCGATCCGCCAGCGCGCCAAGCCTGGTCCGAGGAACTGCTTGGCCTGCGGCAGCAAGTCGCCTACCTCGTTCCCCGTTCCTTGTTCCGCCGTCCGCGGAATTTCCGGTACTGCGGGATCGGCGGCGTCGAGCTGGCGACCCTGCCCGTCCCGATGCGGCGGGAGGTTTTCACGAATCTGCGCCACGCCAGCCACCTGTGGGTGCGCGATCAGCTGACGCAACTCCAACTGGAACAAGCGGGCATTCCAGGCGTTCTCGCCCCCGATCCGGCCGTCGCGACGGCGCGGCTCTGCGGATCGCGCATCGCCGGGCACCGCGTCGATGGCGAACCGGCTGCCGTCGCCGCGCGCTTTCCCCGGGGATATCTCGCGGTGCAGTTCAGCGCGGAATTCGGCGACGACGCAACGCTCCGTGAAATCGCCCGCCAGCTGCTGAAGGTACAGGGAGAGACGCGCCTGGGAATCGTTCTGTTCCGTGCCGGCGCGGCTCCCTGGCACGACGATCCGGACGTCTATCGGCGGCTGCTTGCGGCAACCCCCGGTCTCGCCGCCGCGGTGTTCGCATCCCTCGAACTCTGGGATATCTGCGCCCTGCTCGCCAACGCCACGGCCTACTGCGGCTCGAGCCTGCACGGGCGGATCGTCGCCGAAGCCTGCGGCCGTCCCGCGGTCAACCTGGTT
>Ga0209573_1004589_pt1 | contig 13400 bp, 8 predicted proteins | sample TNRBio252014_DNA_FD_185870 | JGI IMG/M metagenome (GOLD analysis project Ga0209573, IMG submission 185870) | Wastewater treatment Type I Accumulibacter community from EBPR Bioreactor in Madison, WI, USA - TNR Reactor_6/25/2014_ DNA (SPAdes)... | ecosystem: Engineered > Bioreactor > EBPR >...
GCTGCGCTGTCTATCCCGGTTGCCCGAGACCTTGTTCGCCGCATAGGCCGCACAGGATTTGATGCGTGTTGCGTGGTGCCCCTCCAGTTTCAGGGCATACTGCTATGCTGGTTGTTTACAGCAGAGAAGCAGTCACCAGCTCCATGTTCGTGAAGCAACTTTCCCACACAAGTGCGATTCCACTCAGGACGACAGCGCCACGCACCATTCAAAGCTTAAACGTCTGCCTTCAACACGGTGGATGGCGCTCCCAGTTCCTGAATCTGGTCGGCCTTTTCAGAGCGAATCAAGCAGATCCCGAAGTGATTTGCCGGTCATGAAAAGATCGAGACTTGTAAACGAAGCGAAGCTGGATCCGTTGAATGTGCGGCCCGTTAATACATAGTTCATTTGCTTGTGACTGCTGGAGGATTCGATCGCCATAGCGTTTCGGTAGTCGTCCAGCAAAGTTGTGTCTTTCAGCAGGAATGTCAAAGTTAAGTCCCGATCTCCGTCCCGATCCACATCCTTCAATCGGCTGCGATACACTCCGGCTCCAGCCCACAAAACCGTCGAAACATCGACCGTCGATGCATTAAATGTGGAGGTGGAATGGATAACAACGTCAAACGTTGTGCTCCCTTTCGCCGCGTTATTCAGGCTGACGGAATGTGTATAATCCGCTGACACAATGACGGCAATGTTCATTGAATAACTAACGGAGTCGCTCACCCCACCGTCTTTATCCACTGCCGTGACGGTAAAGATCTGTGTCCCTGCTGTTGTAAAGTGATGGTTCACCGACGTCGAGCTGCCGCCGGTCACGGTTTCGTCGATTGTGCCATCGTGGTTCCAATCGATCTGGTATGTGAACCCGGCATTGGTATCGGCTGTCGAAACGTCAGTGGCGGAAAGGAGGAAGCTGACCGGTTGTCCCTGCACAGCCGAACTGGGGCCGGAGACCGCTACCGCTGGCGCGATATTCAGGACGGAGACTGAAAACGTTATCACGGTCGTCTCGGCGAACGAGTCAGTGGCGGTGATAGTCACCACGGTATCGCCGGAAGGGCCATCGTCAGTGGACTGAGTCCAGGACCACGTACCATCGCCGTTGTCCGTCAGATTTCCACTGGAAGCCGTCAGCGTCACTGCGTCGCCATTAGGGTCGCTGAAGGAGCCAGAATTGGCGGCAGTTTGTCCTTCGTTCACGGTGACCGAGCTGGAAAATGCCAGGACTGATGGTGCCAGATTCACGATTTCCACAGCGCCAATGTCGACAGTTAATCGCTGCGGTCTTTCCACTCCACGCTGATCGGTCGAAGGCAGTGCGGAAACCTGCAGGGTTCCCGCGTCAATCAGCGGGCTGCCGGGCAGCGGTGCGTGTGTCAGAGTTGGGCCGCCGTTGTCCTGCAAATCACCCAACATAGCATCAATCGGAGCGAAGGGCGTGCCAGTCTGATCCGCGGGAGTCTGCGAGTTTCTAACAAGAGAACCAAACTGCGGATTGACGGCGCCAAGCAGGTTGCCGCCCCGGGAAGTAATGGCTCCACGAAGATCGTTCGGCTGGGCAGGCTCCCAGTCTTCTCCCAGTGCACTGACGTTGCCAGCCACCACGGAATTCTGAATAAACGTAGAGCCGCTGCTTCGCGATCCCAGTCCACCCCCGAACGCACCTTCATTTTGGGTGATCGTGGAATTGGAAATCAGGAATGAGTTACTCGCACTGATATCCAGGCCGCCGATATTGACGTAGCCGCCGGCGCTACCTGCCGCAGTGTTGCCCGAAATCGTCGTGTTCTCAATGATCCCGTTGCTCGCAAAGATACGAGCACCACCTGTCACACCAGTGTTACCGGAAATCGTCGTAGTCGTAATCTCCGTGGTCCCGCCGGACTGAACGATACCGCCCACACCGCCAGGACCGTTGTTGTTAGAAAGCGTCGTGTTTTGAACAGTCAGCTTTCCGTATTGCCCAGTCGACGTCCCGCTTGCACCAAAATTGAGGCCACCGCCTACCCAGGCGGCGTTTCCAGAAATCGTGGAATCGACAATCGTGAGGTTCGCATAGGGGCCAGCGAAGATACCACCACCAAATCGAATCAAATCCGGCCCGAGATAGGTCGAATTGTTCTCAATCACAGTGTCATGAAGTGTGACATCTGCAAGAAACGTATTCACACCATTCCAAACCTCAATGCCAGCCCCGTATCCACGCGTCCGGTTGTTCCGGAGGACAGAGTTCTTGACCACGTTCGGGGTTGCATTCGCCGGGTTCAGGCGAATTCCACCGCCCCCAATCGTAGAGTTGGCAAACATATTGCCATTCCCATCAGCTACCACGTTATTGATCGTGGCTCCGTCCGATTGATCCAGTCGCAGGCCGTGTAACGCGTTACCAAGGAAAGAGCTGCCGGTGATCGAATTTCCTGTAGTGCCGACAAGAAAAGTTCCTGCAAAGCCGTTCTCGGAAAAAACTCCGCGGGTGATTGAGACAGCTGTATTCTGAACCCGCAATCCGTCCTGAAGATTGCCGGTGAATAATCCATCACGCACATTGACGGACTGCGGACCATCGAGGTGGACGCCGGATCGAGTATTTCCCTCAGCGGTCACGTTCGTCAATGTAACACTGCCCGTCATGCCAGGATTGACGATGATCCCGTGATTGACATTTCCCTGTGTTGTAGTGTTTTCCACCGTCAGGCTGTTCGGCGTAGAGAGTTGTTCGCTGGTCGCGGGATTCGTCCACCGCCCGGTCCAGATTCCCTGATAGCTGTTGCGAATGAAACTGTTGCGTACGATCAAGTCCCCGTTTTGGTGAATGAGTCCGGAATAGTTCCCGTGATCGAGGACTCGCACGTTATCAATCGTTGTCAATCCGTTCGATCGGTTGACGACTCCGTGACCGCCTGAACCGCCCAGCGTCAGGTCACGAATCGTGACATTGACATCGCCTTCCAGGTGGAAAGCAGTCCCGCCTGTCGAGTTCAAAACCACATCGTTTGGATCGCCGGTGGCACCACGAATGGTGATGTTGTCGCCCGATGGATAACCGCCATTCGTATTCACCACGAAAACGAGTTCCGCATAAGGAGCTGTCGCTCTGGCAGAGATGACAACTTCGTCGTCACCAGGATTCGCTAAGGCAGCCTGGACTCCATCGCTGATCCGTGCAAACGGAGTTTCTTCGGATCCGTCGCCGCCCTGTCCGTTTCCGGTGCCAATCCCATTCACATAGAACGTGGAAAGCAACGTTCGGGTTTCCAGCGGTTCCGTATTGAGTAGTTTTCTGCGTGAGTGTCGTCGTCCGACCGTCCAGCTTCTGGATTTCACCATTGTTCTCACCTTTCATAGTGAATCAGAATCTTCGAGGAGACAAATCCCGCAGCGACGAGTATCGCTCGTCACAGATTCGCCTCTGACTGAACGTTAAAAAACATGTCCGTAGGCGCCAAGCTTTTCTGCGGGAAACCTCAATTGTGTGGCACCGTCAGTGGCATCTGCCAAATCGCCCTCCCCCCGCCCCCAGGGCCGGTGATTCGATGAACATTGCAGGGAAAGGTGAACCAGAGCCATTGCTGACTGAGGAATTTCTGCATGAAGGGTACAGACGCCGATAATTGTCTTTCATGGCACTGCCGACGACATGATACCCATCGAACAAGGGCGAAAATTGGCGCAAGCCTCTTCGCGTTCAGAGTTCATTTCCATCCCAGGCGGTGGGCATAACGAAGTTCCCGTGTCGCTGCTCTGTGCGAAACTGGAATCACTGCATGCTTCTTTGCCGAAAGCAGCTGCGAGCGTGGAACAGGAATAATTGCCAGAAGAGAAGAAACCACGCCACCCGCACGCTTTGGTATCCAGATTCGGGTGGCACGCCCGGTAGCGCAGCGAATGGGCGTGGTACGCGGATAGCGGTCGTTGCCGCGGACGCCGTTCTCGTCTGAATCCGGTTTCACGCGTGACCCTGCATGCTGCTCTTCGTGATGCAGCTCCGTTAAGATCCGTTCCTGCCGATGGCGGCGCTTTGACACTGTTTCTCGTGAGCATCGCCAGTAGTTATCACGACCAACGATTTGCCCAGGTTTGAGTCCCGAATATGACGAATGCGAAAACAGGAATTCTCAGGCGGCTGGCGGGATGTTTTCTGGCAGGATTGTTAGCGGTGCTGCCGGCCGTCCTGACGATTGGCATTGTCGTCTGGGTCGCGGGCTTCATTCACCGGTACATTGGCCGGGGAACGATGTTCGGAAACGCACTTCAGTCTCTGGGACTGAACTTTGTGACGAACAGCGCGGCAGCCTACGTGATGGGCTGGATTGTCGTGCTGCTGGGAATCTTTGGTCTGGGCCTGATCATTGAATTGGGGGCTCGACGGTTTCTGCAGCGATTTTTTGATGCGGCGGCCAGTCGAGTTCCTCTGGTGGGGAGCATCTACGGAACATCCAAACAACTTGTGGCCATGTTCGATCACAAGAACGAGTCGGAATTGAAGTCCATGAGTGTTGTCTGGTGCTTTTTCGGAGACAAGGGAGCTGCAATCCTCGCTCTGATGCCGACGTCGCAGGTGTTTCAGGTGGAAGGACGCAGCTACAACGCTTTGATCATTCCCACCGCGCCCGTGCCTTTTGGCGGTGCTCTGATGTTTATGCCGATTGAAGATGTTAAACCTGCCGACATGTCCGTCGACGCCCTGATGAGCATTTACGTTTCCATGGGAATCACAGCACCGCAGTTTCTGAATCCACAGACGACCGCTTGACACATCATTGCTCAACGTCGCTGCGGCAGTTGTTAAGAGACACCTCAGGCAGCACGCACCCCTTACCGATGAAAGAGACTGAGATGCACGCACTATGGCACGAGATTCGCCGAAATCGTTTGCTCTGGCTGCTTGTCTTTGTGCCGACAGTTTTTGCCGCCGAAATCGTGTCTCCGGAGTCGCACACATTGCTGTTTGTGCTGTCGGTTGCCGCCATCATTCCTCTGGCAGGGCTGCTGAGTCATGCCACTGAGTCTGTCGCTTCTCGCACGGGGGATGCGGCGGGCGGATTGCTGAATGCCACGCTCGGCAACCTGACTGAACTTGTCATCGCAATTTCCGCGCTGCGTGCGGGCCAGCATATGCTGGTCAAAGCTTCGATCGCCGGAGCCATCGTCACAAATACGCTGTTCATGCTGGGAGCGTCATTCCTGCTGGGAGGTCTCAGGTATCACGTTCAGGAGTTCAACCGTGTCAACGCCCGAATCCAGGCGGGTATGCTGTTTCTGGCCACAGTGGCTCTGCTGATCCCGTCTGCCGTCACGCAGGCAGATTCCACGGTGGCGGGTGACTTCACTCAGACTCTCAGCATCGCGTTGGCCGTGGTGTTGATCATTGCTTACGGGCTGGGGATGTTGTTCTCACTGAAGACGCACAAGGAGCTGTTTGCCGGTGCGGAACACTCGGGTGAAGAGGAAGAACCCTGGCCCATTCGCCTGGCCCTTGGAACACTGGCCTGCGTTACAGTCGTGGTCGCGCTGGTGAGTGAAGTGTTCGTTGAATCCGTGCAGAAGGCCGCTGAATCGTTTGGAATGAGTCAGGCCTTTGTCGGTTTCATTGTGGTGGCTCTGGTCGGCGGAGCGGCCGAAATGGCTTCCGCCTTCTCAGCGGCGCGAAAGAATCGGCTGGACCTGAGTGTTGGCATTGCGATGGGAAGTGCTTCGCAGATTGCCTTGTTTGTCGCTCCGGTACTTGTCCTGCTCAGTCTCTTCGTGGGTCCTTCACCGATGACTCTGCAGCTTTGGCCCGGCGCCGTCGTAATGGTTCTGATCGCAACGTTAACGGCATCGCTGGTCACAAACAGCGGGCGATCAGCCTGGTTCGCCGGTGTATTGTTGCTGATGGTGTATCTCATCTTTGCAATGACGCTGTACCTGCTTCCGCCACGAGCTCAATGACCGGAATGGTGCTTTCAATGCACATCCGAAAACCTCCTGGCGAATGGCCCGGGAAAATCCGTCTCCGCAATTTCAGCGTACCGACGCGACGTGAGTTGATTGTCATCAGGACGGAAGCTGTCGCGGATCCGTCATATTGGCGGGGCTCAGAAGATCATCCAGTTTCTCCTGAGTCAACCATCCCTTTTGCAGCACCAAAGCATAGACGCTGCCGCCGGTGGCGAGCGCCTCTTTGGCGATCGCGGCAGACTTTTCATAGCCAATCACCGGATTCAGGGCGGTAACAAGGCCAATGCTGTTCTCGACAAACTCTCGGCAGCGATCAGCGTTAGCCGTGATGCCGGAAATGCACCTTGTCGCCAGCGTCACGCAGGCATTCTTCAGGATCATCATTCCATGGAGAAGGTCGTACGCAATGATAGGCTCGGCCATGTTCAGTTCCAGCTCACTCGCTTCCGACGCCATCGAAATGGTCACATCGTAGCCAATGATCTGATAGCAAATCTGATTGACCAGTTCGGGAATGACCGGATTGACCTTGCCCGGCATGATGGACGAACCAGGCTGCATTGGGGGAAGGTTGATTTCGTTCAGACCGCATCTTGGACCTGAGGAGAGCCATCGCAGGTCGTTACAGATTTTTGAAACCTGGACCGCAGCTCGTTTCATGGTTCCGGCCATCTGAGCAAATGCGCCGGAGTCCTGAGTCGCTTCGACAAGATTCAGGGCTTTGACCAGCGGCAATCCCGTTCCTTCCGCCAGAAGCTGTGTCACCAGATCCGCGTATCCCGGTGGACTATTGATCCCTGTGCCGATGGCGGTGGCCCCCATGTTGATCTCATGCAATTCCTCGACAGAACGCCGCAGCGCTGCCATCGCATTCGAGATCATGACTGCATACGCACCAAATTCCTGTCCCAGAGTCATCGGTACGGCGTCCTGGTTTTCCGTTCGTCCCATCTTCAGGACCTGAGAGAATTCAACGGACTTGACCAGCAACTGCGATTGCAGCTCGGCCATTGCCGCCAGCATGTCCTTCAGTGAATTAATCACCGCGATCTTGATGGCCGTCGGATAGGCATCATTCGTGGACTGCGAGCAATTGACGTGGTCGTTGGGGTGGAGATACTTGTACTCGCCTTTGGAGTGTCCCATCAGCTCGAGGCCTCGATTCGCGATCACTTCATTGGCATTCATGTTCGTGCTTGTGCCAGCTCCGCCCTGCATCATGTCGACCACAAACTGATCGTGAAGTTTGCCGGCAAGCAGTTCGTCACATGCCCCGACAATCGCATCGCAAACACTTTGATCAAGGCAACGAAGCTGGGCATTTGCCTGAGCAGCTGCCTTCTTCACGTAAGCCAGCGCTTTCACAAAGTGTGCGAAGTTTCGAAGAGGCACACCCGAAATCGCAAAGTTCTCCAGCGCGCGTACAGTCTGCACCCCGTAGTACACGCTGTTGGAAATCTCGCGCTCGCCCAGGGAATCATGTTCAGTCCGGTACGACGCAAGGTGAGGCACTGCCTCCTGGTGTTCCGCCAGCAGGCTGGATGCAATTCTGAGTCGATCGCTGATTCGCTGCGCGACTTTCGCGACGAGCCGATAGTAGAGATCCGCCTGCCCGGATTTCACTGCCAGCAGGACGGCTCGAGGAATCTGCAGCACCTGAGCTCCGCTGCCACATGCAAATGCGCTGACAGAATGTGCTGAGTCATCCAGAAGGATCCCTTCGGAGATCACCGCGCCATCCGTCAGAGTCGCCAGGTGCGTTTGACGCCCATGGAGTCCGCGGACGATTTCAACTTCTCCGGCGGCGACGATTCCCAGCCACTCTCGGGGTGTCGATTCATGAAAGAGGCACGCGCCGCCGTCATACGCAATGACTTGACCCTTTTGCGCAATTGCAGCCAGGTCGGAAACAGACACTCCCATGGCGCGCGCCGGGGCTTCAAGCATCTGCAGAATGTCGTGCATCACCGAGTTCCTAAAAGAAGAGCTTCGAAATCAACAGGCCCGTTGATACAGCGACAACAGTCGAAATAATTCCCGGACACATGAACGAATGGTTCAGCACATATTTTCCGATTCGAGTCGTTCCACTGCGATCAAAGTTGACTGCCGCGATCAGAGTGCCGTATGTCGGAATAAAGAAATAGCCATTCACTGCAGGGAACATGGCTGCGAGCGCAGCAGGAGTAATCCCAAGTGTGACGCCAAGCGGCATCAGCGTCTGTGTTGTCGCGGCCTGGCTGTAGAGCAACATGGATGTGACAAACAGTCCAGCAGAAAACATGGCAGGATACGCCTGGGCCATTCGTGAAAGGCCGCCAATGATGACTTCTTCATGCGCATCGATAAACGTATCACCCAGCCATGCCAATCCCAGAATTCCAATCACGGCGGTGATCCCGGCCTGACAGGTCTTTGTTTTCACTATCAGATCAACTGGTGCGCGTGTGAACGTCAGAATTGCCGCCGCGACCGTGAACATGGTGATGGCAATGGTCATAGGCATCGAAACGATCACCCGCTCATCGATTGGTCCGGCGCTGCGTAATGATGGAAATAGTCCGCCACAAACGACCACCGCAACGCCGGCAAGAAACAGCCACGCTGAAAGTCCGGCCCGAGGTGGCAGAGCCTTTTGTAGTGCTTCATTCCCACTGTCATTCGGCATATCAATTTCACCGGCAGCAAGTCGCTTCAAATACTCCGGATCCTGATCCAGTTCGACTCCGATCCTGGTCTGCACCATCGCCGCGACGAAAACACCCAGCAATGTCGCCGGAACACAAATCATGAGAATCTGCGGCAAGCCAATTCCCTGCGGTCCAAGGATCGCAATCAGCGCCGCTGTTGCAGCAGACACGGGACTGGCCGTCACCGCCTGCTGCGACGCAATCGTGGCCACGGCAATGGGTCGTTCGGGCCGCACGCCTCCCTTTCGTGCCACTTCATAGATCACCGGGAGTAATGGGTAGAAGACATGGCCAGTGCCCGAAAGAAAAGTGAAGATATAGGCAACCGCAGGTGCTATAAACGTCACGTGCCGCGGGCTCTTGCGAATGATGTGTGCTGCGATCCGGACGAGGTAATCGATTCCTCCGGCGGCTTCCATTGCCGACGCTGCCATAATCACGGTGAGAATGATCAGCAGCACGTCCCCCGGAATACTTCCCGGAGTTTCCCCGAATCCGAACACCAGAACGGTTAATCCGACTCCACCCCACAACCCCATCCCGACTCCTCCGGCACGAGCACCCAGTGCGATCGCGGCCAGAACGACCATCAATTCGAGGATCAACGTCATGTGGCTCAGCCTGAAGTGAGGTCACGCGAGGTTCAAGCGTCCGGATGTTTCCAAGTGCCGATTGGAGCCGCGTGAGGTGAGATGGATCACGACGGCAGTATTGCCATCGGAGGAAAGTAAAGCAAGTTGGCAAACGGGCAGGACCTTCGGGCATTGAGATACTCGGGAGGCGGTTTCAAACAGCCGAGCACCAACCTTCTTGAGCTATCACGCCTTGTGCTCATGTCGTCAGTGCTGGCGTCACAAACGGATGCGTTGTCCGACATCAGGCTCTCTGGAGGGTGGAAGTCCATGAGATCCGTAAACGCGATCTCATGGAAAGCGGTACTGGACTGACATCTGGATTCGATTGGCATCTCCGAATGCGCCGTCCCTGGTCTCGTGAGTGCCATAGAGGTACTCAATCCCTATGGTGGTGTCGTCGACCGGCTCCCAGACCAGGTTCACCGCTGAGTAAGAGGCAAATCGGTGAGTATCGGGCGGGTCGGTCGATTCTTCCTGCCGAAAAGCAACACTGTGAGCCAGCGTACTGCTCAGCTTTTTGGACCACCGATGTGTGAGGGCCAGACATCCGCCAAGATGATGGACAGCGTCGACAGTCGTCGCGGTTTCGAGCCGCAGGTCAGACCCGCTGCGATAACGACCCAGTGCGTTGCCAAGCACCACCTGGCCAATAATCTTGTCTTCTGCTGTCGGATGAAGGATCCCCACAGCGTTCGTCGCCCAGCCAAAACGATCCTGGGAGTCGCTTCCGTCTGGTCGATAGCTGACGTTCCTCAGCATGCCTGCCAGAAACCATTCTACCGTCTCATTCTTATATTTCAGGTGCGTGATGAAATCCGGCAAGGGCGTCTCGGGATTTCCAGGGATCGTAGCCGAAACGATGTCGTCAGTTGTTGTGGATGGATCTTCAATCGAAACAGCCCATTGAAGGTTCTCGCCGATTGGTGTCGTCCAGCGGAATTGTGCCTGCCGCAAGGTGATGAAGGCGACGGGGCTTTCGAAATCCAGAGTCGCCGGGATGCCATCGGGATCCGTGAAGGCGGTCCATGTCTGGCCTGCGATCAGGGGGCCCACATCCGCATACGCGTGACGGATGCGAAACGTATTATCGGCGGTAAAGAAATCGCCTTCCACGAATCCGCGGGCCACGCCCCAGTCACTGGGGGCTCGAACATCCAGGTTGAGCCGCGTGGCTTTGGCCTGCATCAGCGTATTCTGACCATCGTCGGCGTTGGTCGGAATTGTGATGGGGACAAACCGGTCAGTGGTGCCCGCAGGCTGAAAGTCGTGTATCAGGTCGCCTTTGACGTAACCGCCGAATTTCCACCAAACTTCGGAGTCGGGAATTTGATACGCACCTGCAAACTTTGCCGATTCCTCTTTCGAAACGATCCAGTGATCATGCGGCGCGCATCCATTGCTCAGCGATTCAATGAATCCGGCCTGCTGGACACCGTTGCTTTCGCCCTCATCAGTCAGAAAGGTTGGCCGCAACAAGGGAACACTATCGTGTGAATCCAATGTGCCGTCCGCTGATTCTTCCGAGGTTCCGACAGTTCCGCCGGAATCTGCGACACCTGATCCGGAAAACGCAGACACGCAAAGCAGTACTACCGAGATCAGAGTTTTGGGTTTGTATGGCATCGTGACGCACCTGGCTTGCATTGAAAACTTAGGGAGTACCATTGCCGCAAACTAATCCGGTCGTGAATCATTACTGTGAACATTCATTGCTCATACTAAGCGTAAACGACTGCTGCAAGCCCAGAAAAACACACCTGCGGTTCCTGCCGAAGTTCCGTCGTCCGAAGCGACTTGCCCCGGCCCCCGCTGTGTCGGCGGCAACGAAATTTAGAAGTTTATTGCAGTCGCCCTATCGCACGCAGGAGTATCACACGCTGATCACCAAACATGTCGGGCCCTGGTGCTTCGTCATTAGTCGTTTGATGCGACGCCAAAGTTGGAAGGCGCCGGCTGAAACCGCGGGGGCTTCCTTCGTCCCAGCGCCGGCCACCCGATTTATCAAAACCCCACTGACGAAGCACTCGAGTTCTATTCGATGGCCTGCGCGCGTCTTTCTGCAGAGAACGACCCGAGCAGATTTCCGGCATTGAGCTGGAAGGCTTCTTTGCGGTGAGAGGTGTCACCACTCTTTTGGCTGCTCAAATCACAATTCAGCATGGAACGATTTGAAATCCGCTTCGCTGAGTTGCCCGGTGATTGGCGATTCAGCGAGAATCCTTCGCACGTTGCTGCAAGCCGCTGTGGGGGATTATTCCATTCGGCACCACGAAGGCGCTGACTCCGGCAGCTGCAACAACAACATCGCGACGAATCAAAGAAAGCATGTGCATGAACAATCCCGTGTGCCCCCTGACGTCCACTCCGGCATGGAAGCAGCTGACGGACCATCATCAGACAATCCGAAATGTGCACCTGCGAGATTTGTTTCACGACGATCCACACCGCGGCGAAAATCTGACAGCAGAATTCGGCGGAATCCTGCTGGACTACTCCAAGCAACGTGTCACGACAAAAACATTACCGTCGCTGATTCAACTTGCGAACGAACGCGGATTGCGCGAACAGATTGACGCCATGTTTCGCGGCGATCGTATCAACATCACAGAGAATCGCTCGGTCCTGCATGTAGCATTGCGAGCACCCACGTCAGCATCCTTCATTGTGGACGGCGCGGATATTGTCCCACAGGTTCATGCGGTCCTTCACCGGATGGCTTTGTTCTGTGAGCGAATCTGCGACGGTATCTGGACCGGACATAGCGGAAAGCGGATTCGCAACATTGTCAATATCGGCATCGGCGGTTCGGATCTTGGTCCCGTGATGGCCTTCGAAGCGCTGCGACACTACAGCAATCGGTCGTTGACGTTCCGCTTTGTGTCGAATGTCGATGGCACGGACTTTGTCGAAGCAACTACAGACCTCGATCCGGCGGAAACGCTGTTCATTGTCGCGTCAAAGACCTTCACAACTCAGGAAACCATGACCAATGCCAACAGCGCGCGAGAGTGGATATTGAGCGGGCTTGGCGGAGATGTGAAGTCCGTGGCGAAACACTTCGTGGCATTGTCGACGAATGCCAGGAAGGTCTCGGAGTTTGGCATTGAAGTTAAGAACATGTTCGAGTTCTGGGACTGGGTCGGCGGGCGGTATTCGATGGTTTCTGCGATTGGACTGTCGACGATGCTGGCGATTGGACCAGAAAACTTCCGCCGACTGCTCGATGGATTCCACCAGATGGACGAGCACTTTCGCACGGCTCCGTTCGAACAGAATCTGCCCGTACTACTGGGTCTTTTGGCGGTGTGGAACATCAACTTTCTGGGAGCCCACACGATCGCCGTACTTCCCTATGATCAGTATCTGAAAAGGTTTCCCGCATATCTGCAGCAGTTGACCATGGAGAGCATTGGTAAGCAGACGATGCTCGACGGCCAACGAGTCACCGTGGACACCGGTTCGATCTACTGGGGTGAACCGGGGACGAATGGGCAGCATTCGTTCTATCAGTTGATTCACCAGGGAACTCGACTGATTCCCTGCGACTTCATTGCCTTCGCTCAGTCGCTGAATCCCCTCGGTGCTCATCACGACATTCTGACGGCCAATGTGCTGGCTCAGTCCGAAGCGCTGGCGTTTGGGAAGACGGCCGAGCAGGTCCGAGCGGAAGGGACTCCGGACTGGCTGGTGCCGCATCGCGTGTTCGAAGGCAATCGTCCCTCAAACACTCTGCTGGCCGAGCGTCTGACGCCTGAACTGCTTGGCAAGCTCGTAGCGCTCTATGAGCATTCCGTGTTCACTCAAGGCGCAATCTGGAACATTAACTGTTTTGATCAATGGGGCGTGGAACTCGGCAAAGCGCTCGCACAGAAGATAGTTCCCGAACTGGACAGCCAGTGCCGAAGTCCATTGGAACACGACAGTTCGACCAATCATCTGATTCATCGCTACCGAGCGATGAAACGCGGTGCGAAGTGACCACCGTTCGCCCTCAGAGCTCGTTTCGCTATCACTCGGCCACATGTACTGAAGACAACCTGGCAATCCTGCCTGGCGCCATCAATGGCTCATTGGGTTGCAGGTTCCTCAAGCACCGATGAACTTTTTCCACCACAGAAACTCAGCGAGCATTCATCCATGACCATCG
>Ga0209573_1004590_pt1 | contig 13400 bp, 12 predicted proteins | sample TNRBio252014_DNA_FD_185870 | JGI IMG/M metagenome (GOLD analysis project Ga0209573, IMG submission 185870) | Wastewater treatment Type I Accumulibacter community from EBPR Bioreactor in Madison, WI, USA - TNR Reactor_6/25/2014_ DNA (SPAdes)... | ecosystem: Engineered > Bioreactor > EBPR >...
GCGGCCAACGCTCGGACGTGATCCGGCGTCGCGCCCGGGCGCCGCGCCAGAATTCAAGCAGTGTGCTCACACCCACAACCGCCACCAGGCCGTAGCCGAACAGGCCGCCGGGCGATCGCATCCCGCTCAGGAGCAGGATCCCGACCAGGGCCGCGGCCGCCAGCAGCGCGAACCGGCTGCGCGCCCCAAGCTGGCGGGCCGACGCCTTGCCCCAGGCCAACAATGGGGCCACGCCCATCAGCAGGATCAGGGCCGCGAACAATGGTCCGGTCACGCGGTTGTAATAGGGCGGCCCGACCGTGATCTGCACGCCGACCACCGCCTCAGAGATCATGGGGAAGACCGTGCCCCAGAAGATCGCGGCGGTGAGCCCAAGAAACAGGAAGTTGTTGAGGAGGAAAGCGCCCTCGCGCGAGAACCAGCGCTCACGCGGGCCCTCGTCGGCGAGCGTATCCCATCCGCGCCAGAGCAGGGCCAGCGATCCGAGCAAGGTCGCGGCGATGAAGATGAAGAACAGCGGCCCGATCGCGCTCTGCGCGAATGCATGCACCGACGAGAGCACACCAGAGCGCGAGAGGAAGGTGCCGAAGATCACGAGCGCATAGGTCAGGATGACCAACACCAGGTTCCAGCGCTTGAGCAGGCCCCGCTTCTCCTGGATCAGGGCCGAGTGGAGCAGGGCGGTTCCGGTCAGCCACGGCATCAGGGCGGCGTTCTCGACCGGGTCCCAGCCCCAGTATCCGCCCCAGCCCAGCACGTCGTAGGCCCAGCGCGCGCCGAGCAACAGGCCGAGCGAGAGGAAGAGCCAGCCGGTCAGCGTCCAGCGCCGCGTCGATCGGATCCAATCGGCGTCTTCTCGGCCAGTGATCAGGGCCGCCATGGCGAAGGCGTAGGGCACGATAAATCCCACAAAGCCCAGATACAGCAGCGGAGGGTGGATGACCATCCCCGGGTGGCGCAGCAGCGGATTGAGCCCGCGCCCATCCGCCGGCCAGAATTCGGCGGCCCCGGCGGGCGCCAACACCCCGGCCGACAGCGCCCCGGTGGTCACATCCTGCCAGAGCCGCATGAACGGGTTCTCGACAAAGACCACCAATCCCAGGAAGAACGTCAGTGTCAGGGCCGTGATCGCGATCACGTAGGGTAGCGTCGCCGTTTCGCGGCGCCAGTCGCGCAGCATCGCGGCCCCGCTGAAGCCCGCGAGCAGCCACGACCAGAAGTGCAGGCTGCCTGATTGGCCGCCCCACCACGCAGTCAGTTTCAAATAGAAGGGCATGCCGCGGCTGGTGACGCTGGCCACGAATTCGACGTTGAACTGTCCGGTCGCCAGCAAGACCAGCAGACAGGCGCTGCTCACCGTTAGCACCGGCCAGACGCCGAGCAGGGCGTGCCGCGCGCTCTCCACCCAGCGCGGTTCGTTCAGCCAGGCGCCCGCCAGGCTCATCGCGATCGCGTAGACGCTGATACCCAAACCCAGGACCAGCGCAAAGTAACCCAGGTCAACCCACATAGGCGCAGTGTACGTCGCGGAACCCGTTCCAGTGAGTGTCGGTCATCAAGGATAATGAGACGATTGTCATCGGATTTGCGCCGCATCTGGCCGAATTAGCTGGTCGGCACGCTCAGGTCCGTTTTCGTCGCGCAACCCGAAAAGCGGATATTTCTCCCCGAATTTCCGAATATGCCCGCCGGCTAATTCGGCTCAATCAATTGTATTTAGATTATCCGATTTAGAATATTTCAGTGCATTACGTCACATGCAACCAGTGACTTTCGGAATTCGCTGCTCCTTAGCGCCTCCTTAGAATAGACCTATCTTGACGATCGTGCGCCGGGGGATTCGGCGCGATCTGAAGAGGAGGGACTACACAGCACCATGAAGCTGTCTATCATCACGGGCCTTGTCGCGCTGGCTGTGGTGCTCGGCGTGGCCGCGTACACCACGAACTTCACGACCTACCTGGGCGACGATCCCACGACGTGCAACAACTGCCATGTCATGGATAACGCCTACGAAGGGTGGTTCCACAGCAGCCACAGCCGGGTCGCGTCGTGCAACGACTGCCATGTGCCGCACGACTTCATCGGTAAGTACACGACAAAGGCGATCTCGGGCTTCAACCACGTCTATCACTTCACGACGGGCAATATCCCGGTGCCGATCCGGGCCAAAGAATCGACCAAGGCCATCATCCAGGCCAACTGCATCCGCTGTCATACAGAGACGGTCGATGCCATCGCCGATGGCCAGATGGATTCTGAGCGCTATTGCGTCGCCTGCCACCGCGACGTCGCTCATGGCGAGCGCGGCCTGTCGCTCTTGCCGTATCAAGATACGACCACAGTCGCGATCGAACATCCGTAAGCTGTATCGGCCGGGCCACGAAGCCATCGGCCAGGAGGGTTTGCATGACGTCCAAATACGCCAAATACATCCCGACCGCCATCATCATCATCCTGGCCGCCGCGCTGGCCGCCGTGCTGTTGTTCATGTACAACCAGCCGGCGCCGCAACGCGGCATCGCGCCCAACGTCGATGTGGCGGCGCTCGAGCCGGATTCATCGATCTGGGCCCAGAACTACCCGAACCAGGGCACGACCTTCGCGCAGACGACCTCCAACAACGTCCGCACGACCTACGGCGGCTCGGAGAACTTCGACAAACTGGCGGTCGACCCCAACCTGACGATCCTGTTCGCGGGGATGCCCTTCAGTAAGGGTTACACCGAGGACCGCGGCCACGGCAACGCCCTGACCGACATCCTTGAGACGGCGCGCGTCAACGAGAAGACCCCGGGCACGTGCTATTCGTGCAAGAGCGCGAACAACCCCGGCTTGTGGACCGAGATGGGCATGACCGCCTACGACGCGACGCCCTTCGCCGATCTCGGCCAGCACATCGATCAGACGATCGGCTGCGCGAACTGCCATGACGCCGAGACCATGGCCCTGGTCGTGACCAACCCGGCGCTCGAGGAGGCCCTCGAGGCGCAGGGCAAGGACTGGCGCACGTTCACGCGCCAGGAGATGCGCACGGTGGTGTGCGCCAACTGCCACGTCGAGTACTACTTCCAGGGCGACGGCAAGTACCTGACCTTCCCGTGGGAGCAGGGCACCCAGATCCAGAACATCGTGGCCTACTACAACGAAGTCGGCTTCAAAGACTGGGAGTACCCGGAGACCGGCATCGCCATGCTCAAGGCGCAACACCCCGAGTACGAGCTGTTCACGGCCGGCAGCACGCACTACGCGGCGGGTGTCTCGTGCGCGGACTGCCACATGCCCTACACGCGCGATGGCGCGGCCAAGTTCTCGGATCACAACGTCCGCAGCCCGCTCCTCCAGCCCGAGAAGGCCTGCGGCGCCTGCCACACCGAAGTGACCTACGTCGTCGAGCGCGTCCGCACGATCCAGGATCAGACCAATAAGGCCATGCTCTCGGCCGAGGCTGCGCTGGTCGACTCGCTGACCGCGATCAAGGCCGCGGCCGCCGACCCGAACGCGAACGCGACCTTGCTCGATGAGGCCCGCGCCATGCACCGCGACGCCCAGATGTACTGGGACTTCATCGCGGCCGAGAACAGCATGGGCTTCCACAACCCCGAAGAGGCGCTGCGCATCCTCGGCGAAGCCACCGACATGGCCCGCCAGGCCCAGCTCAAGGCCATCCAGGCGCTCACGCCGCCGGCCCAGAGCGGCAGCAACTGACGGCCGCCAACTCATAGATGAAAAGCGGGTGCTCCACGGCGCCGGGGCTCAGCCTCGGCGCCGTGGAGCACCCGCTTTTCGTCTATAACGGGCATGGCCCTTGCTCTCTGCGGGGCGTGGCTATAATCCAGGTGTATTGATCCGCGGCGCTCGGCCGCGTCGGTTCTTGTCTACTCTGTTCATGGAGGACATGATGGACGATCTCTTTGCTGGAGGAACGTTTGCGCTCTTGTGTTTTGGCGGGATCATCGCCGGCGTCGTGCTGTTCATCATCGCGACCTCGGTGCGGATCGTGCCCGAGTACCAGCGCCTTGTCGTGTTGCGTCTGGGTCGTGTGCTCGGCCAGAAGGGCCCGGGCATCATCCTGCTCTTCCCGGTCATCGACCAGGCCCGCATCGTCGACCTGCGCGAGCAGGTGCGTGAGGTGCCGCATCAGACCTCGATCACCAAGGACAACGCCCCGATCTCGATCGACTTCCTGTGGTACTACAAGGTCATCGACTCGGTGCTGACCGTCACGCAGGTCGGTAACTTCGAAATGGCCGCGGCCGGCATCGCCACGACCACGCTGCGCTCGGTTATCGGCGGCATCGCGCTCGACGACGTGCTCTCGCAGCGCGACCACATCAACCAGACCCTGCGGGTCAAGCTCGACGAGGTCACCGAGCGCTGGGGCGTCAAAGTCACGAACGTCGAGATCCGCGAGATCATCCCGCCTCGAGACGTGCAGGACGCCATGAACCGGCAGATGTCGGCGGAGCGGACGCGCCGCGCGCTCGTCACCGAATCGACCGGCGACAAGGAAGCGGCCATCAACCGCGCCGAAGGCACAAAGCAGGCCAACATCCTTCAGGCCGAGGGCGAGCGGCAGTCGAACATCCTCCGCGCCCAGGGCGAGAAGGAAGCCCAGCAGCTGCGCGCCGAGGGTTACGCCGCCGCGCTCCAGGCCATTTATGGCGCTGCAGCCGGCATCGATCAGAAGACGATGACACTCCAGTATTTCGAGGCGCTCAAGGCGCTTGGCGCCAGCCCGTCGACCAAGTACATCTTCCCGATGGAGTTCACGTCGCTGATCCAGGGCGTGATCAAGAAAGACTAACTCTCGAAAAAGCGAGGAGCGAAGGGCGAGGAGCGCTGATCTCCTTCGCCCCTCGCTCCTCGCTTTTCGCCCCTCGATGAAACTCCACCGGGCCGGCTGGCGCGATTTCCTCGCGATCTGGCGCGTGCAGGCCGCGACCTTCGGCCCCGACGCCTGGGACCCGGTCGAGGTGTTCTGGCAGTTGCTCTTCGCCCCGGTGCGGATCAAGGCGGTCGACGGCGATCAGGTGGTCGGCTATGTCTTCGCCGAGCGACGCAGTCGGCAGGGGTTCGTCACGTCGCTCGGTGTGCATCCGGCCCGTCGGCGCCGCGGCTTCGGGCGTGAACTGCTCAAGGCTGCCGAGCGCGAACTCGCGACGCCAACCGTCGGGCTGACGGTCAGGGCCTCGAACCAGGCAGCCCAGAGCCTGTATGCCGCTCAGGGCTACAGGCCGGTCAGACGCATCCCACGTTACTATTCCGGCGGCGAAGATGGGGTGGAGATGGAGCGTCGCGATCTGGTATAATCAAAGTTCGTAATCGCATATCGGGCGTCTGTACCCTTCGCCCGGTCATCAAAGAGAGGAAAGGGCTAGACCCATGCGTGTCTTACTCCTGAAGGACGTCTATAAACTCGGCCACGCCGGCGAAGTCAAGAAAGTCGCCGCGGGCTACGGCCGCAACTACCTGCTCCCGCAGGGGATGGCCGTGCTGGCGACCCCCGAGGCGCTGAAGCGCGCCGAGACGTTGCGCCAGAATGCCGCGATCGCGCGCGCCAAGCTCAACGCCGAGCTCTCGGGCGTCGCCGATAAGCTTGTCGGTCTCGTGCTGTTCTTCCCGTCGAAGGCGGGCGAGACGGGCAAGCTCTATGGCTCGGTCACCACGGCCCAAATCACGGCCAAGATCAAGGAGGCCTCGGGCCTCGATATCGACCGGCGCAACGTGGGCGGCCAGCCGCTGCGCGAGCTGGGCGAGTTCAAAGTGCCGGTGCGCCTGACCGCCGACCTCGTGCCGACGGTCACCGTGATCGTCCATCGCGAGGGCGAGGCCGCCAAACTGCCTGGCGCCGAGGCGCCGGCTGCGGCGCCCGTGGAGGCCGAGGCCGCTGCGCCCGAGGCCCCGGCCGAGGAAGCCGCCGACGCGGCCTGAACAACGGACCGCTGAACACAACTGGGTGAACCGATGGGGCGCGTGCGCGGCCCGTCCGTTCACCCAGTTTCCTTATAGGCCCATGGGCACCACAGGCGAGAAGCTGCGCGCTGAACGCGAGGCAAAGGGCTTGACGCTCGAAGACGTCGAGCGTGCGACGCGCATCCGCGCCAGGTACCTGGCCGCGCTCGAGGCCGACGATCGCGCGGCCTTCGTCTCGCCCTCACAGGCGCGCGGGTTTCTCAAGAACTACGCCGAACACCTCGGGCTTGAGTCGAAGCCATTGCTGGCCGAAGCCTTCCCCGCCAGGCCCGGGCGCCCGGTGATCGCGCCAAACGCACAGCTGCCCAAGCCCAAAGCACCGCTCCCGCCGCTGAAAGCCCGCGCCCATCCGCCGACCCAACCCAATGCGGCGCAGGGCCCGGCTCAACCTGCCGGCCCGCTCAAGCTCGGCCCGCCCGGTGCGACCACCCGCCAGAGCCGCCTGGTCACGCCCGAGGCTGATCGCCGTTTTCGCTGGTCATGGCTGTGGTCCGTGGATACACTCCTTGGGGTGTCGGTCACCGCGGCGCTTGTGATGCTGCTCGTTTGGGGCGCGGCCGAGCTCGAGCTCACCAACCAGCTCCTGGCGACGCCGACCCGCTCGACTGTGTCGCTGGCCGAGGCGACGGCCGAGATCACCCAGGCCACGCAAACCCCTGAGGTGACCCCAACGGTCGACTCGCCGCTGCCGACCGCGCGACCGAATGCCTCGGGCGTCAACCTTGTGCTGCGGGTCGATCAACGCACCTGGCTGCGCGTCGTGGTCGACGGCGCGACGACCTTTCAGGGCCTGTTGCCGCCTGGCGAGCTCCGTGAGATCGCGGGCGTGCAGAAGGTCGAGATCTGGACGGCCAACGCCGGCGGCACCCGCATCCTGTTCAATGGGCAGGATCAGGGCAGCCTGGGCGGCTATGGCGACACCCTGGTCCGCGTCTTCACGCCGGAGGGCGCCAGCGCGCCGACGCCGACCGCGGCGCCGTGAGGATCGTGGAGCGTCGTGCGTGGTGCGCTGGTTGAGCAGCCACGCGGCAGTCGCTCGTCGGCCTTCATCGGACGTCACGGTCCTGCGGTCAACCTAAAGGTAACTCACGCATGTCACGCACCGAAAAAAACCGCACAAGCAAATTCCACCTTGTCAATCTAGGTTGCTCCAAGAACCTGGTCGACAGCCAGTCGATGGCGCAACTGCTGGGTGAGGATGGGATGAGCGCGGCCGAGACTCCGAAGGGCGCCGAAGTGTTGATCGTCAACACCTGCGGCTTCATCGGCCCGGCCAAACAGGAATCGATTCGGGTGCTCAACGAGCTGGCGGAGGGCAAAAAGCGCGGCCAGCTGCTGATCGCGGCCGGCTGTCTCTCGCAGCGCTACGGCGCGCAGTTGCTTGAGTGGGTGCCGGCGCTCGACGGCATCATCGGCACGCGGCGCTGGATGGATATCGTCGACTTCGTCCATCGGCTGCGAGAACGCAAGGCGCCCGAAACCCTGTACCACCTGCCCGAGGCCGCGCACACGGTCGGCAGCGACGAAGGTGGGGCGCTGCGCGCGGCCGTGCAGGGCGCCAGCGCGTATCTCAAGATCGCCGACGGTTGCCGCCGGCCGTGCGCGTTCTGCGCGATTCCGCTGATCAAGGGCACGGCTGTCTCGCGTCCCCTCGACGCGATCGTGGCCGAGGCGCGCGCGTTACGTGACGCCGGGGTGCGCGAGTTGTGTCTGATCGCGCAAGACACGACCGATTGGGGCCATGACCTGGGGCTCAAAGACGGCCTGGCCACGCTGCTCGAGGCGCTTGTCGTCGCGGTGCCCGACATCGACTGGCTGCGCGTGATGTATGCGTACCCGGGCTACGTGACCGACCGGTTGATCGAGGTGATGGCGGCCCACAAACAGGTCGCACGGTACCTGGATATCCCGCTGCAGCACGGACACCCCGATGTGTTGCGCCGGATGCGTCGACCGGCCAACATCGACTGGGTGTACCGCACGCTCGAGAAGATGCGCGGCGCGATGCCCGACCTCGCGATCCGTTCGACCTTCATCGTCGGCTATCCGGGCGAGACCGAGGTCGAGTTCGAGGCGCTCGTGAAGTTCGTGCAGGATCAGCGCTTTGATCGGATCGGGGCCTTCACCTTCTCGTTCGAGCCCGGCACCGAGTCGGCGCAATATGGTGACCCGATCGCCGAAGACGTCAAGCAATCGCGGCGCGAGCGCCTGATGCAGGCGCAGCAGCGGATCTCGCTCGAGAAGAACCAGGCCCTGATCGGGCGGGTGCTTCCGGTGCTTGTCGAGGGCCAGAACGACGGGATCAGCGTCGGGCGCAGCTATCGCGACGCGCCCGAGGTGGATGGCCTGGTGATCATCGATGGCGAGGTGCCGGTCGGCGAGATGGTGCCGGTGCGGATCTCGGGCGCGATGGAGTACGACCTGAGCGGCACAGTGGAGGGCTCGGGGGCGACGCTGGTGTTGTAGGAGCAGGCGTCAGGCGTCAGGTGTCAGGCGTCAGTGGCGCCGATCGCAGCGTTGGGGTTGTGATAGCGCATCAAAGGCAAAGGGGCATGGCCGATCGGCCTGCCCCTTTCTGCATTCGAAGTGTCGTGCCAACACTGCGGCAGCGTGACTGAAGCCTGACGCCTGACACCTGACGCCTCTCCTTACAGTCACTGCTCTTCGTGAAAGCTCCCGTCGATCACGTCGCTATCGCTCGGGGCCTCGCTCGACCAATGGCCGGCGTTGGCGATCCGGCGCAGATGCTCGCGCACGACGGCCACCGGCGCGAACTCGAGGAACGTGCGCAGCCCGAGAAAGACGATCGCCAGGTCGTCGATCTGGCCCAGGCCCGGGAGGATATCGGGCGAGATATCGACTGGCGAGATCAGATAGGCCAGCGCCGCAAGCGGGATCAGCTTGGTGAGCACCGGCACCCGTGGATCGAGCATCAGGTTGTAAGCCAGCTTGACCTGCTGGAGTGACTCGCGGAAGAACCCGCCCTCGGGGATGTACGGTCCAAGCCAGTTGCGTTTCTCTTCGGCCATCACAACCTCCTGCCTGAGTTGCGAGATAACCAGACTCAAACACCGAATCTATTATACGTGCCAAAGCCGACCGGGTTGCGTCCTGTGCGAGAAACGGATGAGGCCGGGGAAACCCGGCCTCATCCGTTTCTCGCACAGGACGCGCCGCTATTCGATGAAGTTGTAGAACGTCCGGGTCTGTTGTTTGAGCGCGAACTCGAGGCGCTCGCGGGTGAGGATGCCCTTGTCGACCAGGATGTCGCCGAGGCGGCGGAGCTGCCCGGTATGGGCGGCCTTGCGTTGGGCAAGCAAGGCCACGCGCAGCTGTTCCTCGCTGACGAACTTGTAATCGATCAGGAACTTGCCGAGCCTGGGGACTGGCCGGTCCTGATCGCCGGGCTCGTCGATCTTGATCTCACCCAGCGCCGGGTCCTGCTTCTCTTCGTCGAGCAGGTCCGTGATCGTGACCTGGTTGGCGCTGCGGGATTGTTGTTCCTGGCGGGCCAGGGCCAGCCACTCCTGGGCTGTGACGTTCGACGGGTTGATGATCAACACGCGCTCCAGGCAATCGATCGCCTGGCCCATGTCGCTCAATACCGAAGCCAGCGCCAGCCATGATTTCTCATGGCGCGGCTCCCGGCGGACGGCCTCGACCAATAACCGTCGGGCCTCGCCGAGGTTTCGGGCGCGAATCGCCACCAGCGCGCGTTCATGCAGCGTGTTGGCATCCATGCGAGCGACCTGACCTGTTACCTTTCCGTCCGTCGTGCCGGCGGCCGACCACGCAGGTTGCCACCGGGCGCATACCAGAGCACACAAACAAAAACATGCAAGGACCGTGCCCTGGTGAAGACGCGTCTGGATTGTAGTTCAAATCGTTTTTCGGGCGGGTTGGGAAGAATCGGGTGTCGGTGGGCCGCCATTATGTTGACCCCAGACGGCTCAGGGCCCTGTAACCCGGGGGATCGCAGCTTCCCAAGGTCACAGGGCCCTGAAGGCGGGTTGGGGTCGTCGTAGGTTACGTCAATGACCACCGAGGTAGGTCTTCTGGACCTCTTCGTCGTCGCGGAGTCGGGCGGCGTCGCCCTGGAGCCGGATCTCGCCGGTCTGGAGGACATAGCCGCGGTTAGCGATCGAGAGCGCCATGCGCGCGTTCTGCTCGACGAGCAGGATGGTGATGCCCTGTTTGTTGAGCGCCACGATCGTGTCGAAGATGGTCTCGACCAGGAGCGGGGCGAGGCCCATCGAGGGTTCGTCGAGCAACAGGATGCGCGGGTTTCCCATCATGGCGCGGGCCATGGCCAGCATTTGCTGCTCGCCGCCCGAGAGCGTGCCGCCCTTCTGCTTGACGCGCTCCTTGAGACGCGGGAACAGGCCGAAGACGCGATCCAGATCCCGCCCGATGTTCTCGTGATCGGTGCGTGTGAACGCGCCCATCTCGAGGTTCTCGAGCACGGTCATGCGCGGGAAGATCAAGCGGCCCTCCGGCGACTGGCAGATGCCGCGCCGATTGACCTCGTGCGCGGGCAGTTTGGTCAGCTCTTCGCCCTCGAGCGTGATCGAGCCCTGGCGCGGGCGGATCAGGCCCTGGATCGTGCGGAGCGTGGTCGTCTTGCCGGCGCCGTTGCTGCCGATGAGCGTGACGATCTCGCCCTGCTCGACCGTGAGCGAGATGCCCTTGAGGGCGTGGATGTTGCCGTAGTACGAGTGAACGTCGTTGAGTTCGAGGATTGCCATAGCGCCGCCTATTTACCCGTCGCCGCGGTGCCCTTGCCGAGGTAAGCCTCGATCACGGTCGGGTCGTTCTGCACGTCGGCCGGCAGGCCCTCGGCGATCTTCTCACCGTGGTCGAGCACGGTCACGCGGTCTGAGATCCCCATGACCACGCGCATGTCGTGCTCGATCAGGAGGATGGTCAGCCCGCGCTCGGCGCGCAGCCGATGGATGAACTGCGTCAGGTCCTTGGTCTCGGCCGGGTTCATGCCGGCGGTCGGCTCGTCGAGCAGCAGCAGCTTCGGGTCTGAGGCCAGCGCGCGCGCGATCTCGAGCCGGCGTTGGAAGCCATACGGCAGGTTGCGCGCGGGCCAATCGGCGAACTTGCGACCGAGGCCGACGAAGTCGAGCAGATCGAGCGCCTTCGCGGCCGCCTCGGCCTCTTCGTGTCGCACCCGGGGCGGGCGGAAGAAGGCCTCGAAGATGTTGCCCTGGAGCCGGCTGTGCATGCCGACCAGGATGTTCTCGAGCGCCGTCATCTGCCCGAACAGGCGGATGTTCTGGAACGTTCGGGCGATGCCGCGCGCCTGTACCTCGTGGGGCTTGAGGCCCGAGACGCGCTGGCCGTCGAATACGATCTCGCCCTTGGTGGGCGTATAGAGCCCGGTGATGTTGTTGAACAGCGTGGTCTTGCCGGCGCCGTTTGGGCCGATCAGGCCGGCGATCATGCCCGGCGCGATGTGGAAGTCGACGGCGTTGACCGCGATCAAGCCGCCGAAGGCCTTTGTGACGTTGTTGACGGCGAGCAGGTCCGCCATGGCTAGGCCTTCCTTTCGGCGGTGCTTGGCACCAGGCCCTGCGGCCGGAACTGCATCATGGTCACCAGGATGATGCCGAAGAGCAGCAGCTTGTACTGGCTGGCGTTGAACAGGCTCTCGAGGAAGTTCTGCATGCCCTGGTTCTCGATGCCCTGGAAGAGCGTGGCCTGCAGCAGGCCGCCCATCACCACCTGGAGTTTGTCGAGCAGCAGCAGGTCCGTGACCTTGATGATGAAGCCGCCCAGGATCACGCCGACGATGCTGCCCGTGCCGCCGAGGATGACCATGCAGAGCACGATGACCGAGATCGAGAAATCGAAAGCATCGGGCGAGATGAATGAGACGTAACTGCCGTAGAACGCGCCGGCGAACCCCGAGAACATCGCGCCGAGCATGAAGGCGATCAACTTGGTACGGACGAGGTTGATGCCCATCGAGTTCGCGGCCAGTTCGTCCTCGCGGATCGCGACCCAGGCCCGGCCGATGCGGCTGTTGCGCAGACGCGAGATGAAGAACACCGACGCGATCAGCAGCCCGAGGATCAGGAAGTACCACGGGATGTACTGGCCCGTGACGAACTGCACACCGGGGAAGATCGGTCGACCGATCGGCGTGATACCGTCCGTGCCGTTGGTCAGGTTGAAGGGCTCGACGCACCCGATCAGACAGATCGCGCTGGCCGGGTTCCCAGTGAGCGCGGCGACAAGGCTCGAGACCGGCTCGAGGATCGTGATCGCGTTCAGGTTGCGGAACACGATCGGCACGATCTCGCCGAAGCCGAGCGTGACAATCGCCAGATAGTCGCCGCGGAGCGGGATGACGGGTGTGCCCAGGATCAGGCCGAAGAGCGCGGCCGCCGCGGCCGCGATCCAGATCACCAGCCAGAACCAGACCTGCAAACTGAACTGCGGTGAATTGAGGAAGGCGATCGTGTAGCCGCCGATCGCGAAGAAGGCCACGTAGCCGAGATCGAGCATGCCCGCATAGCCGGCGACGATGTTCAGCCCGAGCGCCTGCATCGCGAAGATCATGGCCACGATGATCGCGTTGGCCCAAAAGAGTTGTGCGTATTGCTCGAAGAACGGAAAGGCCACGGCGCACGCGAGCAGCAGGCCGATCAGGCCGAACTTCCGCACGCGGGCGTCACTCGCCGATCGCAGCGCCACCACGACAACCGCCATCGCCGTGCCGAGCACGATCGCGCCAATGTAGACAAGCGGCGCGGTCGAAGCGGCCGGGATCGGCTCCTGACGGGGCAGGCCCATGATCACGTGATTGTGGATGATGGTCGCCAGAACGACGGCCGCCGCGCTGATCGCGCCGGGCAGGAGCGCCTTGCGCCAGGCCCCCGGCTCGGCCTCCGTGTTGACCCCCACAAGCGCGCCGATCAGGAGCACGATGATGATCACCGACCAGCCGCCGGTGATCAGGGCGACGAAGCCCATCAGCAGGATGCCGATGATCTCGGCATTGGAGAGGATCTTCTGCTTCATCAGGCTTTATCCCCCGACTCCTGGCCCAGCAGACCGGTGGGCCGGAAGAGCAACACCAACACGAGGATCAAGAAGACCCAGGCGTTCGTCCAGCGCACCGCCAGATACTGATCGCTGAAGGCCGCCAGCAGGCCGATCAAGATGCCGCCCAGCGCTGCCCCGCGGATGTTGCCGATGCCGCCGAGCACAGCGGCCGTGAACGAGCGCAGGCCGGCCGTGAAGCCCATGGTGAAGACTACTGTGCCGTTGTACAGACCAAACATCATCCCAGCCGCGCCCGCCAGCGCCCCGCCGATCAGAAAGGTCAGGGCGATGATCTGGTCGACGTTGATGCCCATCATCGCCGCAGCGTCGCGGTTTTGGGCGACGGCGCGCATGGCCTTGCCGAGGCG
>Ga0209573_1004591_pt1 | contig 13398 bp, 18 predicted proteins | sample TNRBio252014_DNA_FD_185870 | JGI IMG/M metagenome (GOLD analysis project Ga0209573, IMG submission 185870) | Wastewater treatment Type I Accumulibacter community from EBPR Bioreactor in Madison, WI, USA - TNR Reactor_6/25/2014_ DNA (SPAdes)... | ecosystem: Engineered > Bioreactor > EBPR >...
GACCACTTCAACCTCATCGCCACGAGAAATCTTTACTTTCATGTCCCTATTCCTCTGCTCCTGCCTCGGCCATCGCTCCAGCCATTCTTTTGCACCGTCGAAGCTTTATAAAACTTCGGGGGCAAGGGAGACAATTTTCATATAGCCGCCATCGCGCAGTTCGCGCGCCACCGGCCCAAAGATACGCGTGCCTCGCGGGTTCTTGTTCTCGTCAATAATCACAGCAGCATTCTCATCAAAACGAATGTAGCTGCCATCCTTGCGCCGCAATGCTTTTCGGGTCCGCACAATCACGGCCCGCACAACATCACCCTTCTTCACCGATCCGGTAGGGCTGGCGGATTTGACAGTGGCAACAATAATGTCGCCTACAGAACCATAACGGCGCAGACTACCGCCCTTGACTCGAATTGTCAGAATCTCTTTCGCACCAGTATTGTCGGCTATGCGCAGCCGGCTCTCTTGCTGAATCATCTCTCTACCCTTACCTTCTGGAGCGTCTCATTTCTCCGGTCTGCTCGCCTGCCACAGTCCCCAAATTAGATGATGACGGCTCGTTCCAGGATTGTTTCCACGTAAAATGTCTTGTCTTTGCTGATGGGACGGCACTCGCGAATCTGGACCACATCGCCTATCCGAGCATCATTCGTCTCGTCGTGGGCTTTATACTTCTTGTGGCTTTTCATCACTTTGCCATACAGGGGATGGCGCGAAACACGCTCCACCTGGACAACGATCGTCTTTTCCATCTTGTCGCTGACCACTGTTCCGACCAGTGCTCGTCGCTGTTCTCGCATGCCGATTTGCTCCTATTCCTATTCAGCATCCATCTCTGCGGCCAACTCTTGCTCACGCAGAATCGTCTTGATCTGCGCAATCTCTCTGCGCACTTGCTTGTTTCGGGCAGTGTTGGTCAACTGACCGCTTGCCTTTTGAAAACGCAGGTTGAAGAGTTCCTGATAGGAATCATCCAACTTGGCAGCCAACTCGCCCAAACCCAAGACCCGCAATTCATGTGCTTTCATTCTCGCTCTCCTTATACCTAAACTTCGTCGCGCGAGACGAACTGGGTAGCTATGGGTAACTTATGAGCAGCGAGACGGAAAGCCTCTCGGGCTTGTTCCTCCGTCACACCGGCCATCTCAAACAACACACGCCCCGGCTTGATAACAGCAACCCAATGGTCCACTGCTCCCTTACCAGAACCCATACGTGTCTCAGCAGCACGCATAGTCACAGGCTTATCGGGGAAGATGCGAATCCACAGCTTACCACCGCGGCGCACATACCGCACCACAGCACGACGAGCGGCCTCAATCTGGCGGCTCGTAAGCCAATGAGGTTCCAAAGCTTGCAGGCCGTAGGTGCCAAAATCGACATTATTGCCACGGGCTGCCTTGCCAGTCATCCGTCCGCGATGCATCTTGCGGAATTTTACTCGTTTTGGCATCAACATAGTTCGTCTCCGTTACCGCCCTTACTCGAGCGTCAGATCAGCGTATTTACTGTGATACTCTTCGCCGGGCAGCACTTCGCCATGATAGACCCAAACCTTGACGCCAATAATGCCATAGGTGGTCAGGGACTCTGCCGTGCCATACTCGATGTTTGCACGCAGAGTGTGACGGGGCACCTGCCCTTCGCGGATGCTGTCCACACGGCCCATTTCGCTGCCGCCCAGCCGCCCAGAGACTGTAATCATAATCCCCTGCGCACCAGCGCGGATAGCCCGACCCGAAGCCTGCTTCATGGCCCGTTTCCAGCTAACACGGCGCTCCATCTGCTCGGCTACGCTTTCGGCAACCAATGTGGCTTCGATCTCCGGTTTGGCGATCTCATTAACATCGATCTTGACCTTCTTCTGGGTCATGTCTTGCAGCTTTACCCGCAACGCATTCACATTGGCACCCTTGCGGCCAATGATAATACCGGGCTTGGCTGTGTTGATAATCACATGAACCTGATTGGGCTGCCGTTCGATATCCACCTGGCTGATACCGGCTTTGGGCAAATCCGAATGAACCGTTGCCCGAATCGTCCGGTCTTCGACCAGATGCTCAACATAGGCGGGGCCATTGGCAAACCAACGGCTGCGATGCTCCCGGACAATCCCTAGTCTAAATCCGTTTGGATGTACTTTGCGTCCCACATATCCTCCTTATTCGTTGCTTACGCGTTCGTCAAGCACAACAGTGATATGGGACGAACGGCGCAGCCAAGGCTTGAATCGACCGCGGGCACCAAAGCGTCGCCATTTGCGTGTCGGCGCTTCGTCCGCCACAATTTTGCTGATATACAGATCCTCAGCCTCCAGGCCAAAGTTCTCGGTTGCGTTGGCAATGGCACTCTTGATCGTCTTGGCCACCTCTTTGGCAGCCTGCTGCGGCATAAATTGTAAAATCGCCAGAGCATCTTCGGCGGGCCGACCTCGCATTTCATTCAAAACGAGACGGGTCTTCTGAGCGCTAATGCCAGTAAATTTATTGACTGCTCGCACTTCCATCGTCTTTCCTCACTCTCCCTGTCCGGTGTCAGTGCTACCGACGCGCCCGGGTACCCTTTTCAGATCGAACATGACCACGAAAGAATCGGGTCGGCGCAAACTCACCCAGTTTGTGTCCCACCATATTCTCTGTCACATAAATAGGCACATGCCGCCGTCCGTCATGTACAGCCAGGGTGTGGCCGACAAACTGCGGAAAAATCGTAGAGGCTCGCGCCCAGGTCTTGATCACTTTCCGATCGCCCGCCCGATTCATTGTCTCAATTTTCTTGAGAAGTTTCGGGTCTACGTATGGTCCCTTCTTGAGTGAACGCCCCATCTCTTATCTCCGTTTCCGGCTGCTGCTGCGCCGTACAATATTCTTGTCGGTTCGCTTATTGCTTCGCGTGCGCTTGCCCAAAGCAGGCTTACCCCACGGTGTCTTCGGCCCGGCCATACCAATCGGCGAACGGCCTTCACCACCTCCATGCGGATGGGAAGAAGGATCCATCGCCAGACCACGCACACTCGGACGAATGCCCAACCAGCGTCTGCGGCCCGCCTTGCCCAAAGTCATATTGGCGTGCTCCGAGTTGGAAACCTGTCCAATCGTCGCCAGACAATCCATCTGGATATAGCGAACCTCACCACTGGGCAGCCGAAGTTGGGCCTGGGGACCTTCCTTCGCGACCAACTGGGCCGACACACCCGCGCTGCGGGCAATCTGTGCGCCGCGGCCTGGGTAAAGCTCGACATTGTGCAACTGAGTGCCCAGCGGGATATTGCGGATTGGCAAAGCATTGCCAGCACGAATTTCCGCATCCGGGCCAGACATCAGCGAATCTCCAACCTGAATGCCCAAGGGAGCAATAATGTAACGCTTCTCCCCATCGCTATAGGTCAAGAGAGCAATACGGGCAGTGCGATTTGGGTCGTATTCAATCGATGTGACCCGAGCAGACACACCCCATTTGTCCCGCTTGAAGTCAATCAGACGGTAGCGGCGCTTGTGACCACCACCCCGGTGACGCACGGTAATGCGTCCCTGGTGGTTGCGGCCACTGCGCTTGTTCAGAGCAACAGTCAGCGAGCGCTCTGGCTTGTTGGTGGTAATCTCTTCAAAGGTCGAGACGCTCATTCCTCGACGTCCTGCCGAGGTCGGGCGGTATATCTTAATAGGCATCGTTTTGCTTCTCCTTTTGCAACGGTTCCCTGGCCGGTTTAGACACCCTCAAAGAGTTGGATGTTGTCACCAGCCGCCAGAGTGACGATGGCCTTTTTCCACTTCGGCTTGCGCACAACCACACGCCGACCGCGTCGCCCGGTCTTGGCCGGCATCACCATAACACGCACATTTTCCACACGCACTTTGAAGGCAGTTTCAACCGCATCGCCAATCTCGTGCTTGTTGGCCCGCATATCAACTTCAAAAGTATAGCTGTTGTCGAAGTCAGCGGCGTCGTACGACTTTTCGGTGACTACCGGGCGTCGAATAATTTCGTAAATATGCATTCCATTCTCCCTTTCCCGGCTCTAACCCAGCCAAGCGTGGATATGCTCCACAGCCGCCTGGGACATCACCACGACATCATAGCCCAGCAGATCGCGCACGTTCAAGTAACCACTTTCCAACGCCTTGGCATTGGGCAGATTGCTGATGCTGCGCTCCACTGGTGTGTTGCGTTCGGACAACAGGACCAATACGCTCCGACCGCCCAGACCCAAATTCTCCAGGGTTTTCACCATCGCCTTCGTCTTAGGCTGCTCCATGGACAACTGGTCAAGCACAACGATCTGCTCACCTGTCGCCTTGACAGACAAAGCGCTGCGCAGGGCAGCCTGACGCATCTTCTGGGGCATACGCTGGGTGTATTTGCGCGGGGACGGGCCAAAGACGATACCACCACCCACAAAGTTGGGGGCTGTAGTCGAACCCTGACGGGCACGGCCTGTACCTTTTTGCTTCCACGGCTTACGTCCACCGCCCCGCACTTCTGCGCGAGTCTTTGTTTTGCTGGTTCCCAAACGAGCATTCGCCAACTGGCGCAGCAATGCCTGGTGCATCAAGCCGCGATTGACTGAAGCGCCAAAAATAGCATCGCTCAACTCAATCTCGCCAACCTGTTCACCGGCCATATTCTTCATTACGAGTTGCATCTCATCGCCTCCTGTACAGGTCTACGCCTTCTTGGCCGGTCGGATAAAGACAAGACCAGTGCGCGGACCGGGCACAGCGCCCTTTACGGCGATCAGGTTCCGCTCGGCATCCACCAGTGCAATTTTCAAATTCTGAATCGTGACTTGCTCATTGCCCATGCGGCCTGGGGCTTTGGCACCAGGCCAAGTGTGCCCAGGTGATGTACCCGCACCCCGGGAGCCAGTTGCGCGTTCCCGATCAGACTGACCGTGGGTTTTGGGACCACCTCGGAAGTTATGACGCTTCACAGCGCCAGCAAACCCCTTACCCTTGGAGATACCCGTCACATCCACAACCTCGCCTTCACCAAAGATGTCGGCTTTAATCACATCGCCCAGAGCAACCGTAGGCAGGTCACTGAGGCGCAATTCGCGTAAGTGGCGCAATATTGGCGCATCGGCTTTACGCAGGTGGCCTACCTCGCCCTTTGTCAATTTGCGTTCTGCCACTTCGTCAAAACCAATCTGTACCGCGTTGTAGCCATCGATATCAACTGTTTTGACTTGGGTGACATAGCACGGGCCTGCTTCAATCACTGTCACGGGCACCGCTTCCCCGCTCTCGCTAAAGAGCTGGGTCATACCAACTTTTCTACCCAGAATACCTTTCACATGCTCCTCCAGGACTGACGGCAAACCAGAGCGCTATACCCTAATCGACCACATCATCCACCAAAATGATAGTTGCGGGTTGAAAGTTACAAGCGACGGGAAATCAGACACCCCTTACCTGTAACCGATAACACGCCACCTTATAGCTTAATTTCAATATCCACACCGGCAGGAAGATTCAACCGGGTTAAATTTTCAATCGTCTTATTGCCAGGGTCCACAACATCGATCAGGCGTTTGTGGGTACGGATCTCAAACTGTTCACGGCTATCCTTGTCAATAAAAGATGACCGCATAACGGTGAACTTTTCAATACGGGTCGGCAAAGGAACCGGCCCCACAACCTGAGCACCTGTCTGCTCCGCAGCAGAGACAATTTGCCTGGCCGATGCATCCAAAACCCGATGGTCGAATGCCTTGAGTTTGATGCGAATTTTCTGCTTTGCCATCGACTCTTCCTTCTGAAGTAAAGGGAACGGCGGTGGGAAGAAGTATCCTAACCTATCGTTCCGATGACTGTGCGCTCAAAACGCCGCTGGGTCAGTTCACAACGAACCGACCCAGCGGCTATCTCAGCTATTTAGTAATCTCGGTAATGACGCCAGCAGCCACAGTGCGGCCACCCTCGCGAATGGCGAAACGCCCACCATTTTCCAGCGCAACCGGAGCAATCAACTCCACCGACATCTGCACGTTGTCCCCAGGCATCACCATCTCCACACCTTCCGGCAGGTCCAGCGCTCCTGTGATGTCCATCGTCCGGATGTAGAATTGGGGACGATACCCCTTGAAGAAGGGTGTGTGACGCCCCCCCTCTTCCTTCTTCAGCACATAGACTTCGCACTTGAAATTGGTGTGCGGTGTGATGCTGTTCGGCTTGGCCAATACCTGGCCCCGCTCCACACCCTCACGGGCAATACCCCGCAACAGACACCCCACGTTGTCACCCGCACGACCCTCATCCAGCAGCTTGCGGAACATCTCCACACCTGTCACCACTGTCTTCGAGGTCGGGTGGATGCCCACAATCGACACCTCTTCCATCGGGTGAATCACCCCGCGGTCGATGCGTCCCGTCACCACTGTCCCGCGTCCCTTGATGCTGAACACATCTTCAATCGGCATCAGGAACGGCTTGTCCACATCCCGCACCGGTGTCGGAATGTACTCATCCACCATGCGCATCAACTCCCATATACACGCATATTCCGGCGCATTGATGTCTGTGCTCGTCGATTCCAGCGCCTTCAACGCACTCCCGCGCACAATCGGAATGTCGTCACCGGGGAAGTTGTACACGTCCAACAACTCCCTCAACTCCATCTCCACCAACTCCAGCAACTCCTCGTCTTCCATCATGTCCACTTTGTTCATGAAGACGACCATCGCCGGCACTTCCACCTGCCTCGCCAGCAAAATGTGTTCCCGGGTCTGGGGCATCGGACCATCCGGCGCAGCCACCACCAGAATCGCTCCGTCCATCTGCGCTGCACCCGTAATCATGTTCTTGATGTAGTCCGCATGTCCAGGGCAATCCACGTGGGCATAGTGCCTCGTCTCTGTCTGGTATTCCACGTGCGAAATCGCAATCGTAATCCCACGCGCCTTCTCTTCCGGTGCATTGTCGATCTGATCAAACCGCGAAAAATCCGCCCACCCCTTCATGCTCAACACTTTCGTGATCGCCGCGGTCAGCGTCGTCTTCCCGTGGTCAACGTGCCCAATTGTCCCCACGTTCACGTGCGGTTTTGTCCGCTGAAATACTGTCTTTGCCATTGAAGTTTTCTCCCTTATTCAACGAGACGGCCATCTGCCGATTGGTGGAAACCTGATGCCACTTGGCAAATCGATCCTGTTTCATCTCACACGAACCGGGAGAACAACCTGACAATCGGTTGCACCCCCGGCTTTATCTGCGGTTCAATAACCATAGCGCCAATTTGTAAACTTCATTCAACCTGGCGGTATGAATTGTAACTACTTTCCCAACACACGCACACGTCGTTCTGCAAACCTTAGAAGTATATGTCAGAACGCCTGCATTGACAAGTTTCCGATTGCCTCAAACGCATTCATTTTCAGGACTTCGCCGAAAAGCCTATGCGTGCTCGCGCTTGAGGACCTTTTCGGCCACAGACTGGCTCACCGGCTGGTAGCTATGGAACTGCATGGTAAAAGTTCCGCGACCGCTGGTCATTGAGCGCAATTCGGTAGCATAACCAAACATCTCAGACAACGGAACCATCGCCTTGATAGCTGTGACACCATTCGAGCGGGAATCCATGCCTTCGATCTGTCCACGTCGGCTGGAGAAGTTGCCCACCACATCACCCACGTATTCATCGGGGGCCACAGATTCCACCGCCATCATCGGCTCCAGAAGAACAGGGCCGGCCTTTGCCATACCATCCTTGAACGCCATACTACCGGCAATCTTGAATGCCATTTCGCTAGAGTCAACATCGTGATAGCTACCATCTACCAGAGCAGCTTTGATGTCCACCACCGGATAGCCAGCCAAAACACCGCTATCCAATGCTTCGGCAATACCCTTGCCAACCGCTGGGATAAATTCTTTCGGTACAGTACCGCCGACGATGCGATCTTCGTAGACAAAGCCAGCACCAGGCTCGTTGGGTTCCAGTTCCAGCCAGACATGACCGAACTGGCCACGACCACCGGATTGGCGCACGAAGCGACCTTCCACTCGCACATGCCGGGTGATTGTCTCCCGGTAGGCAACCTGAGGACGGCCCACATTGCATTGCACCCGGAACTCCCGCTTCAGCCGATCCACAATAATATCCAGATGCAGTTCACCCATACCGCTGATGACGGTCTGACCGGTCTGGTCATCATATTGCACCCGGAAAGTAGGATCTTCCTCGGCCAGTTTGAGCAGGCCGTCGGTCATTTTATCCTGATCAGCCTTGGATTTCGGTTCCACGGCCACTTTAATAACTGGCTCCGGGAAGTCGATGGTTTCCAACAGCACGTCGTCATTGGGATCACAGAGGGTCTCACCAGTGAATGTCTGCTTCAAACCAACCACAGCAGTAATATCACCAGCCCGACACTGCTTGATTTCTTCCCGCTTGTCCGCGTGCATTTGGAGCAAGCGCCCAATACGTTCTTTGCTATTGCGATTGGCATTGTAAACCTGAGTGCCCGACTCCAGGGTGCCAGAGTAAACACGCACATAGGCCAAGCGCCCGACAAAAGGATCGGTCACAATCTTGAAGACCAATGCGCTAAAAGGTTCGTTGGGATCAGCGTGGCGCACAACTTCCTCGCCACTGATAGGATCAATCCCCACAACCGGGGGCACGTCCAAGGGGCTGGGGAGATACCGGATGGTGGCATCAAGCAGAGGCTGTACACCTTTGTTGCGCAGAGCCGTACCACACAGCACAGGCACCAATTTATTACTAATTGTCGCCCGACGCAAAGCCACGCTCAATTGCCCATTGGAAATCTCCTCACCCTCCAAATAAAGCAGGGTAAGCTCATCATCCGTTTCGGCAATACGCTCAATCATTGTCTGGCGTGCTTCCCGAGCGGTGGCCAGCAATTCTGCAGGAATTTCCACAACTTCAGGTTTGGCCCCCAACTCGTCAGAATAACGCAGAGCCTTCATCTCAAAGAGATCAATGATCCCCTGAAAATTGTCTTCAGCGCCCCAGGGCAACTGGATGGGCACAGGGTGTGCACGCAGCCGCTCGACAATCATATCAATCGTGCGCTGAAAATTGGCCCCAAGACGATCCATCTTATTCACAAAACAGATGCGGGGAACATGGTACTCGTCAGCCTGTCGCCACACAGTCTCCGATTGAGGCTCCACACCTGCCACCGCATCAAAGACCACTACGCCACCATCCAACACGCGCAAGCTGCGCTGCACCTCGGCGGTGAAGTCGATATGCCCTGGCGTGTCGATGATATTGATCTGCACTTCTTCGCCAGTCACAGTGTCTTTCCAACCGGTGGTGATAGCCGCAGCGGTAATGGTGATACCCCGCTCCCGCTCCTGGACCATCCAGTCAGTCACGGCGGTGCCATCGTGCACCTCACCCATACGGTGAATACGGCCCGAGTAAAAAAGAATACGCTCGGTCGTCGTCGTCTTGCCTGCATCAATATGGGCAATGATGCCAATATTGCGAATTTGTTCCAAAGGCATACTCATCAGAAACACCCTATTCCTCTTCTGGGCGGGCAGCAGTCGCCCCACCGCAACACTCTATCATCACGTTCGTCCGACAAGCGCCTCAACAACGGGAGAGACGCTCGCCCTAGACACAAACAGGCGGCACAACCGCCCCACAGACGCCGAGGAGTACATATCCCTCGGCGGTGTCGAATGCGACTCGTTATCAGACGAGCGCAGAGCGACATCTTTCTGTGGCTAGAATGCGCCGCAAATGCGATTCAATTTGAGTGGGAATTCCCGAAAGGTCCGTTCCCACACTTGATTCCACTACTAAACCGGGCAACAGCCCTGGCCTAGCGGAAATGGGCAAAGGCCTGGTTGGCCTCGGCCATACGATGCATTTCCTCACGGCGACGGATGGTCGTGCCCTCGCCCCGGGATGTGTCCATCAGCTCATTCGCCAGCCGGATCGCCATTGTGCGACCACTGCGGGCGCGGGAATGGGCAATCAACCAACGCATGGCCAAAGCCATCCGCCGATCCGAACGAATTTCGATGGGCACCTGATAGGTTGCACCACCCACACGACGGGGTTTTACCTCAACCATCGGGGTAGCATTCTTCAGCGCCTCTTCAAAAACCTCCAAAGGAGGACGCTTGGTGCGCTCTGCGATCAGGTCCATCGCGTCATACACAATCCCGGTGGCCAGGCTCTTCTTGCCTCGCTCCATCAGGTTGTTGACAAATTTGGTGACCACTTTGCTGTTAAAACGCGGGTCCGGCAGGACAACACGTCGTACGGGCCGATTTCTTCGGGACATCTCGTACCTTCTCCGTAAGATAAACTTGCGAGCGAACTACACCCAGAACGGATGGACTAATTCTTACCACTCTTGGCGGCAGCACCCGCCTTAGGTCGCTTGGTTCCATATTTGCTGCGGCCCCGCTTGCGGTTGTTAACACCTGTGCTGTCCAACGCGCCGCGCACAATGTGATAGCGCACACCGGGCAGATCCTTGACACGACCACCGCGCACCAGAACAACGCTGTGCTCCTGAAGATTGTGACCTTCGCCGGGGATATACGCAGTCACCTCAATGCCATTGGTCAGACGCACGCGGGCCACCTTGCGCAGAGCCGAATTGGGCTTCTTGGGTGTCGTGGTACGCACTTGGGTGCAAACACCCCGCTTCTGGGGGTTACCCGCCTTCATGCGTTCGGTGCGGCCCGTCAGCGTGTTCTGGTTGAAACGCAGAGCAGGTGCTGTTTCTTTCTTCGGCTTGTCTTTGCGGCCCTTTCGGACCAACTGATTGATTGTCGGCAAAGGAATCCTCCGTCTTTGAACCTACGGTCGGGCGATAGTTTCAGTCGATTGTTCTAAAGCCACATTGGCTTGAAATAAGTTCCGTTTTTAGAATGAGGCTGTCTCTATCCTGGTGCCCAACTGTAGACAAAAAAATACGCCTGGCACCGCACAGGCCCACGAAGAGTGATTGTAGCACAGGCGTCAGGTGTGGGTCAAATTGAAAAGTGCGTGAGGAGAAATAAGTCTTGATTCCAACTACTCTCCATCCAGAACACTCCTGACAATGAGATCCGTATTGTAGCGCATAAATGCCAAATAGGTTGGCGTAGGACCATCTGATGCGCTCAACGAGTCGATAAATATAGACACCACCCGAATTCCCAAGTCCTGGGCCAACTGCTCTGCCAATTGGGGATTGACCGTCGCACCAACGAAAATAACCTGCACATCCTCCCCCCGCATCTGATTCTGCAATTCGGCCAGGTGCTGGGCAGACGGCTCGGCCAGGGTGCTCAGAGTTCGTGAAGTCACCTTAGGAGCCAACGGCCTCCCAACCTTCCGAGCGTGAGGATCAATCACGCCCCCGCCACACCACCCGCCCATCACAGACTGTCAAATCCACAGCCATTCCCCCCACCTCTTGCGCGGGGGTGGTGAAGATATCCCCAGAGAGCAGCGCGAGATCGGCCAGGAAGCCGGGACGCAGCATCCCTTTGCGATCCTCCTGGAACTCAGCCCAGGCTGCATCCCGGGTGTAGCCGATGAGCAGATTTTCCAGTGTCTGCGCCTGCTCCGGGTCGCCGGGACGCCAGGGCTGGCGGTTGAGTCCGTTGTGCAGGCCCCACAGGGGATTGTTGCTGACCACCGGCCAGTCGCTGCCGTAGATCAGCCGCGCCCCGGCCTGGCGCAACGTCTCCCAGGCGAAGCTGAGAGGATAGCGTTCCTCCCCGGCCCGATGCACCCAAATATCTGAACTGCCCGCGTGTTGAGGCGCGTGAAGCGGCTGCATCGCGGCCATCACACCCAACTCGGCGAAACGGGGGATGTCATCCGGGTGAATGACTTCGATGTGCTCGATGCGATGGCGGCTGTCCCGCGGTCCATTGACCCGGCGGGCGAAGGCGTAGCCGTCCAGGGTGCGGCGCACGGCCCCATCCCCGCAGGCGTGGACGAAAATTTGCAGCCCCAGCCGGTCGGCCTCCGCAGCCATCCGGTTGAAATGTTCCGCCTGAAAGAGTGCGCTGCCCCGGTTGTCGGGCATATCCCCAAAGCCGTCCACCATCAGGGCTGTGTAGGATTCCAGCACCCCGTCCATAAAGAATTTGACACTGCCGCAATGGAGCATATCGCCGCTGAACTGCTCCCGCCAGGCCACAGCCTCCTGCAACGCTTCGGCAGGGGTCTCCGGTTTGACGTCGTAGGGCAGATAGACCCGGCAGGTCAGTTCACCCAAATCTTCCAGCGCCGCGTAGCGCAGAAGCTGGCTATCCTGGCCGTCCATATTGTGGACACTGGTGATGCCCATTTTCGCGGTCAGTTCCAGCCCCCGGCGCAGCATCGCCCGGCGGCCCGCTTCGTCGGGTTTGGGAACCAGGGAACGAACCGGCTCGAACGCGCCCGGCTCCCGCAGTTCGCCGGTAGCCAGACCGGTGGCCGGGTCGGCGACAATTTCGCTGCCTTCGCTCACCGCGGGTGCGTGGAGCAGATTGGCCCGGCGCAGGGCTTCGGTGTTGGCCCAGCAGGTGTGGCCGTCAAAGGCGGTCAAGAAAACCGGACGATCCGGCGAGAGACGGTCCAAAAAGTGACGGTCCAGCACTTCGCCCGGTTTGATGGCACTGTAGATCAGCCCCCGGCCCACCACCCATTCCCGGTCGGGGTTGGCCTCCATCCAGGCCCGCAAATGCTCGGCGATGGCGTCCAGACTGTGGGCGTCACCCAACTGGGCCGCGGCCAGCCCCAGGGAACCCCAGAGCAGGTGGTAATGGGTGTCGATGAAACCGGGCAGGAGGGTTCGGCCTGCGGCGTCCACCACTTCGGTGTGGGGCGCGACGAACGACTGAGCATCGGCTGTGCTACCCACAAAGGCGATACGATTGCCCTGCACGGCCACAGCTTCGGCCCAGGGGTTGGACGGGTCTGCGGTGAAGACGCGTGCGTTTGTAATCAACAGATTGGCTGACAATGCCATTCGTGACTCCTCTATCGACTATCCGAAAAACCCCAGTTTTCCGGCCAAAAGACAAAAATCACCGCGTAGCCGTGAGAATGCCAGGAAGTGCCCTGGCCGTCCCGCGACTGCGCGGTGTGACAGTGTGAAGATGCGCGCCCGGCGTGAACCGGGCAGAAGCACTATTATATCACGCCAGTCTGTGGTTGCGAAGAATCAGGGGATTAAAAACGGGGAAAACGCCAACGCAAGGGCCACTGGTAGTGGAGGCGCTGTCGCTCGGCTGCTTCTTCCGGGGAGAGGCCGGGTGCGGCCACTGTGCCAAAGAGATACCAGGCAGTAGCAATGAGCACCAGACTGGTCAGGAAAATGGCGTTGATCGGCACGCCCAGGCGCAACAGACCGGCGGCGACGAAAGGGACAATCATCCCGCGCAGACCGACAACCGTCGACTGGACCGCGGCGTATTCTGTCACCCGCTC
>Ga0209573_1004592_pt1 | contig 13384 bp, 3 predicted proteins | sample TNRBio252014_DNA_FD_185870 | JGI IMG/M metagenome (GOLD analysis project Ga0209573, IMG submission 185870) | Wastewater treatment Type I Accumulibacter community from EBPR Bioreactor in Madison, WI, USA - TNR Reactor_6/25/2014_ DNA (SPAdes)... | ecosystem: Engineered > Bioreactor > EBPR >...
GGGCGGACGTTGACGCCGGACTTGTACGACCAATTTTTGGCGGAAGAGCTGGCGGCGATTCAGGGGGAGATCGGGGCGGAACGCTACGCCAGCGGTCAATTCGCCCGCGCCAGCGAAATCTTCACGCTGATGTCTAAAACGGAGCCATTGGTCGATTTCCTGACTCTGCCGGCGTATGCCTTCCTGTAGGTTCGTTAGGTTTGTTATTCGCGCACGAAATGATTTTGACGTAGAAACAATTGGATCGCATGGCATCCCTGCGCCCTGCGGCGGGTATAAGGAGTTGGAACGATGAATTATGACCAATTGTTTCTACAGCATGTGGCGGCGTCCTATGATAAGCAGATGACGCTGGGTGATCTGATCGGCAGCAACCCGTGGCAGTTCGATATGAACACGGCCAGCCTGTCATTCGGGGACTCGCTGCGCTTTCGCATCGAGATTCTGGGTACCGAGAGCAGCTATAGCAATACATGGCTGTGGGGGTGGGCGAACGAATCCAGCGGCATCCCGGCTGAGATGTTGGCCGCTTCCGAAGAAATGCGCGCGTTGGGGCGGCAGGAGGGCATCCACGAATTTTTGCACCCCGATTGGCAGCTTTCCGTCGACAATGCTGAAGGTCACGAGAGGAGCGTCATCAACAGCATCTGTCACTGCGGCATTCAGAACGGAGATATCGATGCCGTCCGGCCCGGTCGCTTCGAACTGCAGGGTTTCAGTAATTGTCAGCGCCGGTGCGATTGTGTCTACGACGGTGACCATGAAGGATTTCGCCGTCATGACTCCGAACGTGTCGATCGTGCTGGCGGTGACCGTGGTTGTGCCCAGCGGGAACAGAGTTCCCGATGCGTGACTCAACACAGTTGGCAGCGACTGACCGCTGATGTCTGTTGCTGTGACAAGGAATTCTGCGATCGCTCCTGCGGCACTGCCGGCTTCCACCGTGATGGACTCGGGAACCAGCAGGGACGGCGGAATTACGGCTGCCAGGATTCTGGCAGTCAAAGCGTCTCCGGTGAACTGTGACACGACCTCGGCAATCGTGCGCTGTCCGCCAGCCGCTTCCTTCAGTGCTGTCACGGCGGCTCCCTGAGCCACCAGCTTGATGGGCTCGGCGCTGTTCATGACCGCAATTCCGGTCTGCGGATCAATATCGCCGAAGCGTCCATTGATCGATGTCACCACGGTTGCAGCACCAGCGACCAGCTCATCGGAAAGCGGAGTTCCAACCAGGCTGGCCACGTTGCGGATCAGGGATTCGACAGTCTCAGGATCGTGCAGATCGTACTGGCCGGATGATGCGGCAATCTGATCAACCATCACCTGGTTGACAGCTCGGGAAAGATCCTGTCCGGTGAGTGTCTCGGAAGTCGGGAACAGAGCCATGATCTGCGAGGCGGTGTCGGTCAGAATGGCATGAGTCAGATAGACGTCTCCGCCGACAGCATTTCCTGATCGCATTATGCTGATCGGTTCGAAGACGGCCAGGTCGATCTCAGGCAGTCCAAAGGCTGCAGAAATTCGAGTCGACGCGTCAGCGACAGACACGCCATGCCTGCTGGAATAGCCGGACACCAGTGTGGTGAGCGGAGTCATCATTGCCCAGCTTGCAGGCGACATTGTCACGGTCTGGATATCGAGACCTGTGGCAGTGAATTGTCCGCCAAGCACAACCCATTGTCCGTCCTCGTTGTCCAGAATTCCGTTGCCATTTCGATCAAAGTCGGCGGATACCTCGGGAACGAATTCACCCAGGTAGTTTGTGAAGGTCCATGGCTCCGAATAGCCTCCTGCATCCGGATCATCTGTCAGGTCGTCCAGAACTCCGTTGAAGTTAGCATCGAAGAAGACCAGGGCTCCGGCCGTTGTACCGTTGAACTTGCGGGCTGACTTCCAACCGGTTGAAATGGCGTTTCCTGCTTTGCCCGCAACGCCACCGACACGTGGACCATCGATCTTCACTTTGGGCAGCAGGTTCTCCATCAGTTCCTTGATCTTGCTGATGTCCGGCCCGGTCACAGAGAAATCGCCCAGCACGGAAGTCCAGCCGGTTACCCTGAATTTGCCGCTGGCGTACAGGTAGATGTGCTTGATTTTGAAGACGCCCAGATTGAAATTCGGCGAGACCTTCAATCGGCCAGCGGAGAGTTCCATTGAAACATTGCCGATGAGTGGGATCCAGGCACGGACTTCCAGCCCATTGTTTGCGAGGATGACGCTGCCCAGTTGTACTCCGGCAAGGTCGTTGTACAGAGACGCCGTCAGCCGGAAATTTCCATTGGCTTCAATGGTCCCGGAGAACTGCGCGGTACCAATCACAGAGATGGTCGCCTGGCCGGAAACGCGAATTCCGCTGTTCGAAATTCGGACTGAAAGACTGGGCAGATGAAATCCCGCGAACGACTTTGGAATGTTGTTCGCCGTCAGCACGAACGCTCCGGACGTGTAGACTCGGCCTGAGACATTGATCCGCCCCAGAACCGGCACATCCGCCTTTCCGGAGATTTCCAGACCATCCGGGCTGAGAGTCACAGACAAAGTGGGCAGTGCATACTCGTCGATCCTGCGGCCTGTAAACTCGCCCGACAATTCGAAATTGCGACTACTGACAATCGAGCCTGTCAGCTGAAGTTTGCCAATTAACGGAACCGTCGCGCTACCCGAGACCAACAGTCCGTTGTTTGTCAGCCTGACAAGCAGACTGGGGAACGAGAAACCACCGATTTTCCGTCCGGTCACGGTCTGTTCCAGAGTGAAGTTCCCCGCACTGTCAACGTAGCCTGTCAGTGTGGTTGAGCCGATGATCGGAAGTGAAGAACTTCCGGACAGCTCAATTCCGCTGTTCGATAGTTTCACGGTCAGACTGGGAAACGAGAATCCCTTGATGGTTTTTGCAACGTTCCGCGCCGCCAGCAGGTACTGCCCTTTCGACGTGATCGCCCCTGCCAGGCTGACCGAGCCGATCAGGGGCAATGAGCTGCTGCCGGCCACACTCAGCCCCGTGTTGGAAAGCGTAATCGCCAGGCTGGGGAAAGAATAACCCGCGATCGTGCGCGACTGATTGGCGGCCGTCAGACTGTACTTCGCAGAACTCGTTACTGAACCCGACACAAACACAGTGCCCAGGAACGAAAGTTTCGCGTCTCCGGAGACGAACAATCCATCGTTCGACAATGTTACGCTCACGCCGGGAAGCTGGAACCCGTGAATGGTTGCCGGAACGTTCTGCGCAGTCAGGCTGTACTTCCCTTTGCTGCTGATACTGCCCTCCAGCTGGGCTTTGCCGATGACTGGCAGTTCTGCCAGGCCGGAAATGCTGATCCCGGTGTTGGAGATGTTGACACTGCCCCCGACGAAAGCCCCCAGCGATACGGATTTCCCGTTGAGGTTTCCGGACAGGCTGTACTTGCCAAAGCGAGTGATGGTCCCGGTCAGCGCGACCTCGCCGCCGACCGCTGGAACCTCAGCCTCTCCGGAGATCGAAATGGATCCATCGGTGTTGAATTCGCCCGTCACGGCCACACTGTTCGGCAGGAATTCGCTCTTCAACTCGCCTTCCAGCTTTACGCCGTCATCTGTGATTCGAACATCCAGCCGCGGAAGCAGTGAGGCGAATGGTCCAAGCAACTGTTTGATACCATCCTGCAGCCCTTCGCGAATCTGGTTGGTGACGTCGATAAAGCCCGCAGAAAAGTCTTCGAAACTCTGCTCGTTGTCGCGTGCTACCCGCAGCATCCCGTCCAGCACCACATCCAGCGTCCGGATCATGGCGCGATTGACGATGTCTGTTCCATAATCACCCAGATGACGGGCGACGGTGAAGGCCAGGTCCGAGAATCGCTGAATACCGCCGATCGCCAAACGGAAATTCTCTTTCGCTCGCTGCTCACCGTAATCATCATTCTCACTCGGCTCACCAAGGTAGCTCAGCAGATTCAGTACCACGTCCACGACGTTCTGGCCGATGGTCAGGCTCAGGCTGCCGAAGTACCGGTAATGGTTGACGACGGATGTCAGTACATCCCGCCAGTTTGTGTCGTACTCGGCCTGACCGGCATTGAAGATTGTGTAGTGCTCGTCCTTCGTCCATTCGCTGACCGGATTCACCCAGGTCGTGTAGTTGTCGGCAGACCCTTTGCCGGACACAAAACTGGTTATGTCCTGCGAGAAGAAGTCGCTCTTCTCAAGATACCAGGGCGTGATCTCAACGTGGTACATGACGTGTTCGGCCACCGCCTTCACGACGCGGATGACATTGCCGTAAGTGCCCTGACCGAATAATCCAAACATCCAGGTGTCGATGCCGGTCCCCAGCCCACTGGCCACGGCAAATGAATCCTCGAAGGCGATCAGGCCTCCGGTCGGATTGTCCCGCATCTCGGTCTGCACGGGGATGTATTCACCACCCCGATTGACGATGATGCCGTCCGTTACTCCAAAGGATGTCAGTACGAACTCATCATCATAAGTCGTGGCGTCAACAAGGCTGGACACGTTGCCGGACCGGTCCGCCATCAGGTCGGCCGCGGTCGGATCCAGCATAATCTGACGTACCTGCCCCAGATTCGGACTGTCCTCCAGCTTGTTGCCGACTTCGCGGACAAAGACTCCGCCACGGCTGTGGCCGAAGAAGAACACATCCCAGACTTCGTTCTGGCTGTTGATGAACTCCATGACTTTGTCGGCCACACGTTCGGAGGGCCCGACGTTGGATCCGTTTGTCGAATTCCAGTCGATCAGCAGCGTCGTGGTGGGAGTGCCAGCGGCTTCAAGGGCCATAGCAACCTTTCGAGCATAGTTCTGTGACCAGTCGCCTTCACCCGTTTCATCACCGGTCCCAAGTGCTTCTCCTCGGTACGTCTCAAACCCGTGCACGACGACCAGCAGCGTCGGCCGCAGGACGGCACGGTCCTGATCGAACAACTCGTCGGTACCATGTCCGCCATGCAGTTGGTTCTTTCCGGTTCCGCCACGCAGAATGTCGGGCCCATCTCCGCCGATCAGCGTGTCATTGCCGTTGCCACCATCCAGTTCCGCACGAATCTGCACGACCGCATTTGGGTCCCACGCCAGATCAATCCGGTCATTGCCGTCGCTGCCCGTCACCCGGATCGACGTCAATTCGCTGGCTCGATAGGACCCCAGCAATCGATTCCCGTCGTAGACCTCCACAATGGAATTCGTCTTTCCAGACGGAGTGAACTGCCGCAGACGAATGTCGTCGTTGCTCAGACTGCTGCCGCTGACCTGCAACTGGCCTGCGACAACTTTCGCCTTCGTACCAAGCACGGCTGATAACGACACACCCGTGATACTTGAGAATGAGCCCATTTGAACGCCGTCGAAGGTCAGCCCATCCACACCATCGAAGCCAACTCCCTCGACCCATGGATTGTCGAATGTGACGGAGTTCAACCCACTGCCACCGTCCATAGAAATCTGCAACGAAGTCGTGCCGAACGAGAAGGAGTCATCTCCCTCGTGACCGTAGACCAGGACTTCCTCTACGGACTCTGATGGCTGAGGCGCACCCAGTATTTCTCCATTGAAACTGAACGTGAATGCCGAGCCGGAGTCAGTTTCCTCCAAAGCGATCGTGTCAGATCCAGTGGTTCCGCCGATTCGGACGATCCCGGCCGATCCCGCCGGAGTTCTGACGGTCATCGTGCCGGGCAAACTGGTCAGTGCATTGCTGACGGTGATTGAAGGATTGCCGGAATCCGTCACCGTGAACTGGAACGAGTCGGTCATGTCACCGACCGCATATCGCACTCGATACGTCAATGTCGCCGGACTGCCGGTGAACTGGTCGCCGATCCGGACGACGGATCCATCAGGCGCAATCAGATCGCCGTTGGCCGGCAACGACTGAATGGTGAACGTCATCAATTCTGCAGGAGACTCGGCATCGCCTGAATTCAACGTCACCACAGCAGTACCGTTGGAGGTCAGCGTGAACTCAGCATCCTGAGCTGTGGGAGCAGTATTCGGACCGGGTTCCACCACTCGTATTGTCCGGGTTGCGGTGGCCGACAGAGAATCGCCGGAACGATCCGCATCTGCATCGGTCGCAGTGACCGTGACAGCGAACTCGCCGACTCCCAGTGGACTGAGGTCGATTGAACCCTGCAGATCGGCAGAATCTGAGCTGCTGAAGATGGTAACAGGGCCATTTCCGGAGTCGTGTGTGACCTCGATCGAAAACTCGGCAATGCCGGAGACATCGCTGATCAGCCAGTTCCAGGTTCCTGGGGCATCGGCCGTCACACCGGATCGCCCCTTCAGCTCGATGAGCGGCACGTCAGTGTCGTCATCGGCCACGATCAAAGTCTCCACAGAATCGGTGTAGCCCCCGTCCTTGTCCAGCACTCGACCTCGCAGCGAGTAACTGCCCAGAGTCGGGAGCTTTGTTGCGGGAACGGTGACCAAAGCCGCCGTCACAGCACCGGCCCATGTGCCGTTACCCACATCCCACACACCGTCATTGTCGAAGTCGAACGAATACCGGAACCCGGCTGCCGTGTCTGCCAACGATGGATCCGACACTCCTGTCAGACTCAACGAGGCCACACTTCCCTCGAACACAATGGCCTCGCCGGACCACTGTGCCGTCGGGGCGACGTTACCGACTGCGACCGATGTCTGCGTCAATCCCACGCCGCCATAGGGATCCAGAACCGACAACGTGACTGTGTACACCCCGCTGTCTGGGTAAACATGAACGGGACTTGGGGCGGTCGATGTCTGTCCGTCACCAAAGTCCCAGTGGAATGTGATGGCTCCACCATTCGGATCGACTGAACCAGTCGAATCAAAACTGATCGGGCTGCCTTCACGCCTGTCAGCCTCCGGCGTCAACACCGACAACACTGCAACGGGAGTCGGGTACACCACGTTCACAGTCCGAGTCGCTGTGGCAGACAGTTTGTCAGCTGCGTAGTCGGTGTCCTTGTCCGTCGAGGTCACAGTAATCGAATAGGTGCCGACTCCCAGCGAATTGAAGTCGAATGTGTCGTACTCGACATCCGCATCATACTCACGCGACAGAATAGGAACGCCATTCTTGCGAATGACCACCTGAGTCGTGCTGTCCGACTGATCCGACACGTACCAGGTAAATCGCTGATCGAGTTGAGCCGACTCTTCGCCCTGAGATCCCGTGATCGAGATCTCCGGTGGTGATGCATCATCGTCTCCAACAATCACTGTCATCGAGTTGCTGGCGGCAGAGGCATCGCCATTGCGGTCGTTGTCGAGGTCGGTCGCGACCGCCTGAATGGAGTATGTCCCCGGACCCAGGTGATTGAAGTCAAACTGTCCGGAGTTGTTTGTGCTGTCGACGTGCACACGTACGAAGTACCCCGCCAGATCATCGAACCGAGCGATCGTGACCTCGCGAGATGCGACACCCGACCCCGAGTCGGAAATGTTCCAGGTAAAGACCTGATCCTTATCATCCGTCTGCGGCGAACCACCGGCAACGGTACCAAGCGAAATCACAGGAGCCTGCACATCGTCATCGCTGTGCGTGAATGCGAATGACTTCGACGCCGATGCGCCGGTGTTGTCGGACGCGGAGACAACCAGAGTGTAGCTGCCGGGACCATCTGCAGGAGTGATCTTCAGTGAACCGGTCGACGAACTGCGAACAACGGTGGATCCGCGTTTGAGCTGTGCCGAAAGCGAACTGATTGAGTCGCTGTCAGGATCCGAGGCCGACCACGAGAGCGTAGACTCGCTGCCGTCGTTCATATTCTGCGGGATGGTCGCCGAAATACTGGGCGCGCGACTGCCAATGACGCTGACGTTATCGACGTACCAATGATCCGCGGGATCATATCCAAAGAAGTAACTACCAGTGTAATCAAGACCGGTTGCGTATATCTGGAATGCGAAAGTACTATGGAGTGCGTTAGCGGGCAGCATGTAAGACTTTGAGGTAAATGAAGAATGCCCTACGGTGGATTGATCAATGTTGGCCAGCGTCACCCACGTCCCACTGGAGTTCCGGTATCGGATGATCAGATCCTCGTCCGACTCAGGGGAATTGCCCTTACCCTCTGCCTCGACGGACAGGTTCAGTTGTACCCAGTTGTAACCTGCCAGATTGAGTGATTTGGATTCCATTCCGCGACTGGAAATGTCGAAGCCGGAATACGATCCCGTTCCATAGATCGCAGCCGCCCATGAGCCACCGGCGCCTATTGGTCCGTACGTTGAAGATTCACTCAGTGCGAAAGCACGGGCTTCTGCAGGGCCAGCCGACGGCCATAGCGATGTACTCACCGAACCTGATTCGAAGTTGTCCGAAAACAGCGTGGTTGTCAGCAGCGTGCGACTCTCAAGCGGTTGTGTTGCGGAAAGATCAACAGCTCTGCGTTTGCTTCTTCTGATCGGCCGACGCGACAACTTCGACTGAGAAGACAGCGTGTTCAGAAAGCTTCGCCACAGATTTCGCGATGACTGCATTGAGGTTTCTTTCCGTAGGAGTTTCGAAGATTGGCTCATTGCGTGCTGAGCCCCCCGAATCTGATTCACAGGCGGGTAAAGCAAAAAATCCCTGATCATCACCAGTTGTCAGTACTAATCACTGTCTGTCCCGATGCTGAGGTAACAGCGGTTTGACCAGCTACTAAAGAATTCACAGAACATCTGTTTTGTCAGGCGTTCTTAGTCGTTGACTGCAGACTGAAGGTCAATTCTGCACCGCTTTGCCGGGATCATTGACACCCCGGATCAGCAGGCATTTCCTGTCCCTTTAGTCTCAATCAACTGGCAGCATTCCGGTTTCATTTTTCAAAAACTGAATTGTCAGCTTGCGGTTCCATGAGCGATAAGTGGAAAGCTCTGAATCCGCAACCTCGTTGGCCGTCCTTAAGTGTTCAGTGGCTTTCGCATTGTTCCCCAATTGATGTTCGGTGATCGCGAGGAAGTACTCCGCATAACTGGAGGAATGGGAACCGGTGCTTTTCAGTTCCACAGCCTTGTGCAGGGATGCCTTCGCCTCTTCAACCCGGCCTGCGCGCAGATAGGCGGCTCCCAGACAACAGTGGTAGTGCGATGGGGCCGCATCCACCTTCACTGCCCGTTCCGCAAGACTGATGATGGATCCCCAGTCGTCGACAGACCGCGGAGCCAGAACGCCCACCCACGCGGCGTAGTACCAGGCAGCGACTTCCGAAGATGCGAGTGCTGCCTGAACCAGCTTCTGTCCGAACGATTTCGTCAACTCAGAATCGTTGATCCGGACGGCTATCAGAGCAGCCAGATACATCTCGTAATATGAGACGGATTCATCGGCCATGGTGGCCAGCAGATCATTTCGAGCGTCGTTGGTTTGCTGAACGTGAGCAAGAAACAGTGCCCGAGTGATCAACGAATCCGGGGACCGGGCATTCATCTCGACAGCACGGTCCAGCAGATCCAGCAATTTCTCTCGAAAACCGACATCGGGGCACGCTGCGAACTGATCCAAATCCAGCCATCCAAACGTGGACATATCATCCGGCTGCATTTCCAACGCCGTCTGAATGTCGCCCAGCGCCGACTCGTACTGCGCCTGACGGAACTGCAGGTGACCTCGTTCCTTAACCATCCACCACTGTGATGGATCCAGTTCCAGTGTCAGGTTCAGCTCCCTTAGTGCCGCCTCATCATCCTTCTGGCTGATCAGAAAACTCGCGTATTCCCGGCTCACGCGCGGGTTTCGAGGTGCAGCAGCTTTGGCGGCTTCGAAATGCTTTCGAGCTTCGTCTGTCTTATTCTGTTTCATACTGCGATGAGCCAGAACAAGGGGCATCGTTTCCAGGTCACGGAACTCTTCAGCCAATCCACTGATCGCCTGGTCCGCCTCATCGGATCTTCCCTGGTGGTCAAGGAAGTCGGCCAGCTCCGTAATGCGATACTGCAGCTGTTCGCGGTGCCATTGCATCATGCGGTAATCACGTACGATCTGCGCAGTGTCGTCTACGGCCCGACGATACAGCGCCTCGGCGTCGTCGATCCGGCCACGTTCTGTCAATAGTGCCGCCAGCTTTGCTCGTTCCGCAGCGGCGAGCCATTGTTCGACGTGACGATGTCTTCGTGAAAGGTCCAGGCCCATCCTGTCATAAAGCCGGATGCCCTCTTCATAACCTTTCAATGCCTCATCAAATCTGCCAGCCTCACTGTGTCTTTCTGCCAGCCAAATCACGGCGGGCGGCACGGGATCCACACCTGCCGTTTGCGCTACCTTGATCGATTGCTGGATCATTTCCTGTGCACGAGCGGAATTCGCAGGCAGGCGCTCCGCGACTTTATAATGGACCATGGCGAGGTAGCCAGGATCGATCGGCATTTCCCTGGAACGACAGAACAGAATGTGTTCCAGACACTCTTCCGCATCCGCCAGCGAATCCTGTCGGTTGCGGTGCCCCATATGCATGCGGGAAAACAGCATCACGCACAGGTCGAAGTGGAACTGCGACTCTTCCGGGACTTCCTGAATGACATCCCGCAGGATCGCTATGGCCTGATCAAGGCGGGAAATAAACTCGCTGGGGTTGCCGCTTGCTTCATAGATCTTTGCAATGTTGTGCAGTGCCATGGCTCGATGAGCGCGAGCAAACGGATCATTGTCATGGTCGGAAATAATTTCGTCATAAAACGAAATGGCTTTGGCAAGGATCTCGGTGCGGACCTTCTCCGCTCCTGGCAGTTCGGCAAATTCGCGAGACGAAACTTCTTCGACGACGGTGTCCAGTGACTTCAGCGCACGATTGAAGTTCATTCTCGCCTGTTTCAGGTTCTTTTCACTTTCGGCACGAGCCGCAATCGCCGCATCCTTCTGCTGTACGGCCTCTGCTCGTGACTCGTTAGCCGCTTCCCGTGCACTGTTCGCATCGATGGCATACGACAAACTGACAGCAGTGCCCAGCAATAGGACGCTCACAACTGTCAGGCCGCCAATAAGTATTTCCCGATGTTTTGCTGCGTATTTTTTCAGACGATATCCGAGTGTCGGTGGACAGGCCTGGACTGCTTCGTGATTCAGATATCGCTCAATGTCCGCGGCGAAAGCACTCGCCGACTCGTATCGCCGATTGCGGTCCTTTTCCAGGGCCTTCATGACAATCCAGTCCAGTTCGCCACGCAGTTGCTCACCGACCCGGCGGTGGTCAATGCGGCGGCGATCGGCCATGGTCGATCGCGCGGTAGCTTCCATGGTGGTGACCCGTGAACTTGGGCGGGGCGGGTCCTGCTCCCGAATGATTCTGCGGAACTCGTCGAAGTCTGCCTGCGAAAGCGATTCGCGATCAAACGGCGTCATGCCCGTCAGCAGTTCATACAGGAGCACGCCCAGCGAATACACATCGCTGCGAGTATCGACGTCAACCCCGCTCATCTGGGTCTGCTCAGGGCTCATGTACATCGGAGTGCCGAGTAACTGATGGTATCCCGTGAACAGCGTGTGGTCGGTCAATTGCCAATTCAGCGCCTTGGCGATGCCGAAATCGATCACCTTCGGAACGGCCTGATTATCGTACATCGTCACCAGCACGTTCGAAGGCTTCAGGTCCCGATGGATGATTCCCTTCTGATGAGCGTGCTGCACGGCCCGGCAGACATCGAGGAACAACCTGAGCCGTTCGTCGTTGGAAAGGCGGGCTTCATCACAGTACTGAGTGATCGACATGCCCCGCACGAGCTCCATTACGAAGTACGGCAGCCCCTGATCAGTGGTGCCGCCATCCAGAACGCGAGCAATGTTCGGGTGATCCATCATCGCCAAAGCCTGCCGTTCAACTTCGAATCTCGCTATGACTTCTCGGGAGTCCATACCCGGCTTCAGAACTTTCAATGCAACTTTTCGTCGAATCGGAGACGTCTGTTCGACCATGAAGACAGTGCCGAATCCTCCCTGTCCGATCTGTTCGAGCAGCTTGTACGGTCCGATCATTCGGCCGCTGTTGCAGGAAATGGCTGGCTCCTGGATGCCTGGATCCTGAAGCTCTCGCGTTGGCTCAAGCATGGCCCCCAGTCGATCCAGGGGATTGGTTCCTGTCTCAAGACTGGCCTGCATCATGGCTTCAATGCTGCCGCGAAGCCGTGTGTTCCTTCCGCAGACTGCATCCAGATAATCGCTGCGTTCCTGGTCGCTGCTCCGTCTGCAGGCTTCCAGAAAGATTTCCTTCGCCGTTGGCTGCTGATGTTGAAGTTCGTTCACGACTGTCATCTCGATTGGGGTTCTGCAGGTGCGGCAACAACCGACGAAAGTGCCGCAGTCAGAAGCCAGCAGGAGGAGACAATGCGATACATTTTCAAAGGCTCCAGTCAAGTGAAATCTGCCGGTCACTGGCAGGTCCCATCAGCAGGTGACACGTGACTTCCTGCCTGACGGGACCCGGGGCTTCGCCAGGGTCTTTGTCCCGCCATCACTCAATGCAGGAAATGCGCGCAAACCGTCCGAGTTTTTCTGGAAATTACTTTCAATCCGCTCCTGACTGACGGGCGGCAAACCAGGCCCGAGCGAACTTCCAGTTTTCGTAAGCCTCTGTCCGGGATAGCTTTAGCATTTCACCAGCTTCCGTTACGGACAGTCCGGCTAACAACCGAAGCTTCACCAGTTCCGCCGCTAATTCATCGATCCGGGCGAGCTGAGTCAGCCCTTCGTTGAGGTCGAGAATCAGGTCCGGGTCCCAGATCGACGAATCCACCAGATCGTCCGTTGTAATGCGCTGGGCGAACCCGCCACGCTTCTGAGCCTGTTTGGACTCAGCCCAGTTTACCAGGATCTGCCGCATCGAATTGGCCGCAGCGGAAAAGAAATGAGCCCGCCCGACCCACAACTGATTGGTTCCAACCAGCCGCAGATACGCTTCATGCACCAGGGCTGTCGCCTGAAGAGTATGATCAGGCCGCTCAGCCGCCAGTCTCGCGGCCGCCAGCTTTCGCAGTTCCTGATACACCAGCGGCATCAGGCGTTCAATCGCTTCAGCATTACCTGATTCGATCTGCTGAAGGATGATCGTGATTTCAGACATGCACAGAACCTCTGGTTGCAGTCAGAGCTCGAAGCCGATGAAGAACCGCAGGAAATGAGGATTTCAGTCAGCGGTCACACCGAGGATTCCACAACTCGATTTTCAGCCTGGCTGAAGTCCAGCTCGCCAGCCTGAAACGAGATGCTTTCAGAACACTTCGTAGGGCCGACACATTAGGCCTCATGACCTCACGATGCAACCAGCGAATGTGTGTGGCGATGACCATTGTTCTGTATTCGCCCGTCAGTATCTGTTGGCCGATAAAGGTCATGCGGCACCTGCTGTGATCGCTCGTAACATCTGCCAGCGGTCCCCATGACTGCGTCAGCATCGCTGTGGCTGACATGGATGTTGCCGGAACC
>Ga0209573_1004593_pt1 | contig 13383 bp, 10 predicted proteins | sample TNRBio252014_DNA_FD_185870 | JGI IMG/M metagenome (GOLD analysis project Ga0209573, IMG submission 185870) | Wastewater treatment Type I Accumulibacter community from EBPR Bioreactor in Madison, WI, USA - TNR Reactor_6/25/2014_ DNA (SPAdes)... | ecosystem: Engineered > Bioreactor > EBPR >...
CCAGCGTAACGGTCGCCCGCGCCGCCCGCGCAAAAACGGCCCGATAACGCGGCGAAACAGGCGATGGGAAAAGTCTTCCCGGTCGAGAGACGAGGAAGGCATTGCCTTTTCCCCTCCCTGGACAAGGAGGGGCAGCGCTTCAGCGCCGGAGTGGTTTGCGCTCTGTTTATTATCCCCCTGCCGCCCCTTCAATACCTTATAGGTCAGCCACGGCGTAAACACGAAAGCGACCGCCAGCGAGATCAACATGCCCATGCTGGAGTTGATCGGAATTGGACTCATGTACGGCCCCATCAACCCGGACACGAACGCCATCGGCAACAACGCCGCAATGACCGTAAAGGTCGCCAGAATGGTTGGCCCGCCCACTTCATCGACCGCCAGTGGAATCGCATCAACCAGTTTGCGTCCCCCGAGATGAATATGCCGATGAATGTTCTCCACCACCACAATCGCATCATCCACCAGAATACCGATAGAGAAGATCAGCGCGAATAATGACACCCGGTTGAGGGTGAAACCCCAGGCCCACGAAGCAAACAGGGTGATGGTCAAGGTCAAAATCACCGCCGCGCCGACGATTAACGCCTCGCGCCAGCCCAGCGCAAACAGCACCAGCGCAATGACCAACCCGGTAGCGAACATCAGTTTAGTGATCAGAGTCATCGCCTTATCGTTGGCGGTGACGCCATAATTACGGGTTACGGTGATATTGACGCCTTCGGGGATAAACGTTCCCCGGAGTTGTTCCACTCGTTCCAACAATTGATCAGCAATTTGCACAGCGTTTTCGCCGGGCTTTTTGGCAATCGCCAGCGTGACAGCAGGAAATTCACCCCTCACCTTAAAACCGTTGGCGTCCGCCGCCGGCCCCGTCCCCAGCCAAACATAGCGTTCCGGCGCGTCCGGGCCAAATTTGACCTCGGCGACATCCGCCAGATACACCGGCGTCCCTTGATGCAAACCGACGACCAGTTGACCGACTTCCTCCGCATTCATCAGAAAACTGCCGGCTTGCACCGGAATCTCGCGGTTATCGCCGACCAGCGCGCCCGCGTCCTTTGACGCATTCGCCGCTTGCAGCGACTGGCGTAACTCGGCCAGCGACAGCCCGTAACCGGACAGTTTGGCTGGATCGAACAATACGCTGACCACCCGATCCGGCGCGCCAATAGCATACAGATCGCGGGTGCCGGCCACCCGTTTCAACTCGGTTTCCAGAGTATGCGCCACCCGCGCCAGATCATCCGCGCTGCGCTGAGGGTCTTCGGTCCACAGGGTCAGACTGACAATCGGCACATCGTCAATGCCCTTGGGCTTCACAATCGGCTGACCCACGCCCAGGTTGGGCGGCAGCCAGTCCGCGTTGGAATACAGCTTGTTGTATAATCGAACAATGACGTCCGTGCGGGGTTGACCCACCAAAAATTGCACGGTCAACACCGCCATGCCGGGCCGGGAAACCGAGTAGACATGTTCTACCCCTTCGATTTCCGCGAGGATCTGTTCCGCCGGCGTGCTGACTAATTGCTCCACTTCACGGGCGGTTGCGCCGGGGAAGGCGATGAATACATTAGCGAACGTCACATTGATCTGCGGCTCTTCCTCGCGGGGCGTGACGAATACCGCAAACAAGCCCATGAGCAGCCCTACCAGCGCCAGCAGCGGGGTAATTTCGCTTTGCAGGAATTTTTTGGCGATGGCCCCGGACAGGCCGAGGCGTGGTTCAGCGGCCTCGTTCATCGTACAGATCCCCCGCTCCGCGCCTGTTCCTTGAGGTAGACGCCCGCCTGAATCGGGTCCAGCGCCACTGATTCACCGGCTTCCAGCCCGGCCAGGATTTCCATCTGATCGCCCACGGCGCGGCCCGGTCGCACCTGCCGCAAGCTGACCTGGCCGTCCCTGACCCCGTAAACCGCGCTTACTTCACCGCGCTGGACTAATGCTGATCGAGGTATGGTCAACCGCTGCGCCTCGCCGACCCGAAAGGCGGTCTTAACGAACATACCCGGATACAGACCCTTGGTTTTCTTCGGCAGATAGACTCGGACTTTGAACACGTTGCTTTGCGGGTCAGCGTAGGGGAAAAAGATCAGCTTTTCAGCGACGATACTGTCCCCCCCATTTGGCGGCAACACCCGCGCCTGATGGTGCTGGCGAACTGGCCCAATCAGTCGTTGCGGTACATTGACAATCACCCGCAGTTCATCCAGTGAAAAGCCGGTCATCAGTGGCTTACCGGGTTGAACGCTTTCGCCCAGTTCTACATGACGCTCCAGAACAATTCCGCTGTAAGGCGCGGAGATGATGGTATAACCGAGTGACTCCCGCGCCTGAGCCACCCCGGCCTGCGCCGCTTCCAGACGGGCTTTAGCGGCGTTGAGAGTGGCAGTGGCCGAATCCATCTGCGCCTTGGCGACCAGTTGTCGTTCATAAACGCCGCGAATGCGGTTGTACTCCGCCTCGGCTTCGATAAAGCGGGCCTGCGCTTCACGCAAGCTGGCCTGGGCCTGCTCCAGACCGGCGCGCTGTTCAATATTGCGGATGCGGACAATCGGCGCGCCTTGTGACACAGAGTCGTTGATATCAACCATGATCTCCTCGACCCGACCAGCGGTCTGGGCAGAGACCGTGCTTTTATTGACCGCTTCGATCACCCCGTCAAGCACCTGTTCATCAGGCAGGATTTGCTGTTGGACTTCGGCAACCGGGAATGGCGGCGGCGCAGCAGTCAACTGCGCTGGCAAGGCGGCCAGCAGGCTATAGAGGAGCAATAAATGAATGGATTTAGGCATGGTGGTCTCCCCTTGAACCGGGTAGGTGTAGAGTTTTAGTATATTAGAGAACTCTAATATTTTTTACCACTTCAAAGTTAAACAAGCGACAACCCTCCATCCACCAGCAACGCCGGAACCAGCAAAGCAGCCATTTCCGTCAACTCGCAGACTGCGCCGAGCGTATCGCCCGTCACACCGCCTAATCGGGTCATCAGGCTATGGCGCAGGCCTACAAAACCGACGCCTAACACCACCAATAAAACGCCACCCAGCGCTTCCAGCAGCGCCGCCGTCGCCACCGCAACCAGCAAGACCAACACGCCGCAACTCCAACGGGGCAGGCAGCTCGCGTAGGGCGAACCCAATCCATCAGACCGCACATAAGGCATGGTGAGCAGTAGCAAAACGATCACGGTGCGGCCCAACACCGGCGCCAGCAACAACACAAAACCCGCATCGCCAGCCAGCAAGACCTGCAAAGCCGCAAATTTGGTCAGCAACAACAACACAATGACCACGACAGCCATAGGACCACTACGCGGGTCTTTCATGATCGACAACGTGCGCTCCCGGTCGCCCTGCCCGCCAATCCAGGCGTCAGCCGTATCGGCCAAACCGTCCAGATGCAACCCTCCCGTCAGCAATACCCAAACCATCAGCGCCAGCGCCGCTAATACACCCGGATCAATCAGCCACAAGACGGTATGCATCCCGGCCAACAGCGCGCCAATCAATAATCCCACGATGGGAAAAAACAACACCGACAACCCCAGTTCCCGGGGTTGCGGCGGCATAGTCAAGGAGGGAACCGGCAACCGGGTTAATAATTGCAGGGCCAGGATAAGGGCGCGAATCATGCAATACGGCCGTTATGAAACACCAAATGCGGTTCGGACCCCGGATCGCGATGCGCCCGCATCCGGCTGAGTGAGGCAAAAGGCGCTTCCATCCGCCAGATGCGCCGCAATGGCATGTCCAGCAACCGCCGCAACACCATGCGGATCACCCCGCCATGCGCGACCAGCAACACATGCCGGCCCCGATACTCTTCCAACAGAGCGTCCCAAGCCTGACTGATGCGCCGGTCAAAATCCGCCACCGGTTCGCCGCCAGGGATCGGATAGGCGACCGGATCGCGCCAGAACTGGCCGAGCGCGACGGGATCGGTCTCATGCACCTCAATGACCGAACGCCCCTCCCAAACACCGAAACTGATTTCGCTGAAGGCCGGGACAATTTTCAGCGGGCAATCCAGCCGTTCAGCCAATTGGTCGGCAAAAGCGGCGCATCGGATCAGCGGCGAACTGATGATCGCCTCCCATTCCCGGTAGTCGCCCACTGCTGTATGCATCTGCGCCCAACCGCGCACGCTCAACGGATCGTCGACGGAACCCCGAAATTTCTGGCCGCCATCCGGCTCGCCGTGCCGCAATAAATCCACGACGGTGAACTCGCTCATGCCTGCGAAACTCCGGCTTCGGCAAAAGTAGCCATGCGGGCGTGTAAAGCCGCAGCAGCGCGCAATACCGGTACAGCCACTGCCGCGCCAGTGCCCTCGCCCAGTCGCATACCTAAATCAAGCAGCGGCTGGACTTCCAGCGCCTCCAGCAACCGGCGATGACCCGGCTCAGCCGAGCAATGGGCATAGAACAGCCAAGCCGCCAGTTCCGGTCGCAATCGCACCGCGACCAACGCCGCGACGGTAGCGATAAAACCATCCACCAGCGCGGGCCGCCCCAACTGTCCACAACGCAGGTAAGCGCCGGTCAATGCGGCGATCTCGAACCCCCCTAACCGTTGCAAAGCCTCAAGCGGCTGGTCGCTGCGGTGTTTGGCCAACGCCCGTTCGATCACCAGCGCCTTGCGCTGAACGCCAACCGCATCCAGTCCGGCGCCGGGACCGGCCAGGTGCGCAGCGGGCCGGCCCAACAGCGCACAGGCGACCGCCGTCGCGCTGGTCGTGTTGCCAATGCCCATCTCACCGCCGATGAACAGATGCGCGCCATTGATCGCCGCCCGATCAGCGGCATGACGGCCTGCCGCCAGCGCCTCTTGCAACTGATCAACAGTCATGGCCGGCTCGTGGACAAAATTGGCTGTACCGGGACCAATCCGGGTGTGCATCACGCCAGGCAAATCCTCCATCGGCTGCACAGTGCCCACATTCACCACTTCCAACCGCGCTCCCCATTCCTGAGCCAGCACGCTGATCGCCGCCCCGCCACGGGCGAAATTGCGCACCATTTCCGCAGTCACCACCTGCGGAAACGCCGACACGCCTTCAGCAACCACGCCGTGATCGCCAGCGAACACGGTTATCCAGATTTGCTCGACCCGGGGCTGCTGGGTGTTCTGCATCGCCGCCAGGGTCATGCCAAGTTCTTCCAGTCGGCCCAGCGAGCCGGGCGGCTTGGTCAATTGCGCCTGTCGTTCGCGGGCGGCGGCGAACGCAGTGGCGTCAGGAACCGGTATGGGATCGTTAAACCAATGATGATTCATGAAGGACAATCCTTGAGGATGAGGGGTAAACCCGCAATGATAAAGATAGCGCGGTCGCAACGATCAGCGATTTTTTGGTGGAGTCGTCCGGCCTCGTCGCGGAAGCGCCGGGCCAGTGGATTGGCCGGAACGATACCCTGCCCGACCTCGTTGCTGACCAGCAGAATGCAGCCCGGCAAGGTCGGCAGGGCGTCCAGCAGAGCGTCAATTTCCACAGCCAGCCGCTCATCGCCGACAGCCAGCAGATTGCTCAACCACAGCGTCAAGCAATCGACCAGCAGACAGCGATTTGCTGCGGCATGAGTACGCAGGGCGGCGGCCAGCGCCAGGGGCTCTTCGACCAAACCCCAGTCTGCGGGGCGATCCGCCCGATGGCGGGCAATGCGCTCGACCATCTCCGCATCGCCGGCCTGGGCCGTGGCCAGATAGACGACCGGCAGACCGCTGGCTATCGCCCGTTGCTGGGCAAAGGCGCTTTTGCCAGAGCGGGCGCCGCCAAGAATGAATTCTTTGTTCACAGGTCATCATCCCGATTAAGGTTTATTGTTCTTTCTGCTTATCCTGCTTACCGGTTTGCTTCTCACGGCCACAACGCAACTCCCCTGGCCGTTGATCGCACTCACACCACCCATACCAACACCAATGGCAGCGTGACCAGCGCCAGCGCCGTTTCGACGGTGATAATCGCTGCAATCAATGAAGCGTCGCCGCCCATCTGCCGCGCCAAAATGTAAGCGGTGGACGCGCCCGGCAAAGCGGCGAAGGTGACCAGCACCGCCGTTTCCATCCGTCCGGGTTGAATCATCATGCACAACAACGCCGCCAGCGCCGGCAAAACTAACAATTTTAAACCACTGGCCGTCGCCAGTAGGCCCGGGCGAGTCAATCCCTCCAGCCGCAACCCCGCGCCTACGGCCAACAAACCCAACGGCAACGCCGCCCGCGCCAAAATCTCTAACACTGCCGCCGAACCCCACGGCAGACCGACGCCGCTCAGGTTCAACCCAATCCCGGTCAGGCAACCTAAAATCAACGGATTGGCGATCAAACTCCATGACACTCCGCGAACGGTCGCTGATCCATGGGCGTGGGCGCTCAGCACCAGAACGCACAACACGTTAATGAAGGGAATCATGATCGCCATAATCAGAGCCGCCACCGTGCCGCCCTCGGCTTGGAACACGGCCAGCACCACCGCCAATCCCACATAGGTGTTAAAGCGAACCACCCCCTGATAGACCGAAGTAAACGCAGGCCCATCCACGCTCAGCCAGGGCCGCAGCGCATAGGCCAGCGCGGTCATAGTCAGCAACAAAGCGACGATGACCCCCGCCACTGGCAGCACCGCATAATCGCCCAATCGGGACAGCGCCAATCGATGCGCCAACAGCGCTGGAAACAGGATGAAATAAGTGAGCCGCTCCGCCGCTAGCCAAAACTCATCGCCGGGAAAACCGCACCGTCGTAAACCCAGACCCAACAGAATCAGCGCAAAAATGGGTCCCAGCGCGCCAAGGATCAGGGGCAGATTGCTGCTCATGCGGATTGCACACACAACCGCCGGATCAATCCTCGCAGTATATCCAGCGTCGGCTGAATCGACGCCAGCGGCAAAAACTCATCCGGCTGATGTGCGCAATCCACGCTGCCGGGGCCGAGAATCACCGTCTCCATGCCCAATGCGTTCAGATACGGCCCTTCAGTGCCGAACCCGACGACGCCCGCCGGCGCGCCAGTCAGCTCTTCCGTCGTCCGCACGATCATGGCGGAAGCCGGCGTCTCCATCGCTTCGATACCCGGAAACAGTGGCAGAAAACTCAATTTCAACGCGCCATCGACCAGCCGTCGCCGCAACCGATTATGCAATTCCTCGCGCAAGCCATCCAGAGACATCCCCGGCAAGGGCCGAATGTCGATATGCAATTCACAATCGGCGCAAATCCGGTTGGGATTATCGCCGCCGTGAATGTGTCCCAGATTCAATGTCGGTACGGCAACCTCAAACAGCGGATTGCGATAGCGCGCCTGCAATTCCGTCCGCCAGCGCAGCAACTCACTGATCACCTCATGCATCCCTTCCAGCGCGTTGACCCCCAGTGCCGGATTGCTGGAATGCCCTGAACGGCCCTCCAGGCGAATAGCCTCCATCAGAATGCCTTTATGCATCCGCACCGGTTTCAAGCCAGTAGGTTCGCCAATAACCGCATGGCGTCCCAGGGGCTGGCCCGCCGCCGCCAACGCCCGAGCGCCGCACATACTGCTTTCCTCATCAGCCGTCGCCAGAATCACTAGCGGTTGACGCAGATCAGTAGTGGCGAATTCCTGCGCCGCAGCAATCGCCAACGCCAAAAATGACTTCATATCGGCGGAACCCAGCCCGTAAATCCGTTCATCAGCGATCACGCCGCCGAACGGATCAAAACGCCAGCGACCGGCGTCAAACGGCACCGTATCGGTATGGCCCGCTAGCACCAACCCCCCTGGCCCACTGCCCAGCGTCGCAATCAGGTTGGCCTTGCCCGGCCACCCCGCCAAGGTTTCGATCCGCACCGCAAAACCGGCGTCTTCCAACCAGTTCGCCAACAAGTTGATGACCGATCGATTGCTCTGGTCAAATTGTGGAGACACACTACTCACCGAGGGCGTAGCGATGAGTTGACGAATGCGTCCCAAAAGCAGCGATGAAGAACTTGACATGATGATTTTTACTAGCGATGGCGATGGATACGGGCGATAATAACAATATTCAATGATTGGCACCCCGCGCTTGTCCCCGGCTGCCGTTGCCAAGCCGTTTCACCCATCTCCGTCTGTTTCGCCCCGATGACTCCCCGCTTGTGGAATTACCCCAAACTGTCATGCTGCGCCACGCCACTCTGGACGATCTTCCGGCCCTGCTGGCCATTGAAAGCCGCTGTTTCAACACGGATCGACTTTCCCGCCGCAGCTTTCGTCACCTGCTAACCCGGGGTCACGCTGTCACCCTGCTTGAGGAAGAAGCAGAGCGAATTCGCGGCTATGTGCTGCTGCTATTTTCACGCGGCACGTCCATGGCCCGGCTGTACTCCATCGCCGTGCATCCCGACTTTGCCCAACGCCGAATCGGCGACCGCCTGCTGGAAGCGGCGGAAGCGGCGGCGCTGGAACGTGATTGCGTATCGATGCGGCTGGAAGTACGGCGCGACAATCCCCCCTCACTCAAACTGTTCCACCGCCACGGCTACCGCCCGTTCCAGGAAGTGCTGGATTATTACGAAGACCACATGGCCGCGCTGCGTTTTGAAAAGCGTCTGGCCCCGCAACTGGATCTTGATCGAGTCAAAGTGCCGTACTATCCGCAAACGCTCGATTTTACCTGTGGGCCGGCGGCGCTGATGATGGCGATGAAAGCGCTGGACCCGACGATTGAGTTGAACCGCAGGCTGGAACTGCGCTTATGGCGCGAGGCCACCACCATCTTCATGACCTCCGGCCACGGCGGTTGCGGTCCCTACGGATTGGCGCTATCGGCCCATCAGCGCGGTTTTGATCTGGAGATTCACGTCAATGAGGACGGGACGTTTCTGGTGGACTCGGTGCGCAGCCCGGAGAAAAAGGAAGTCATGCGGCTCGTGCAGGAGGACTGGATTGAAGAGTTGCGCCAATTGCCTGTCATGCTGCGTTGCGGTAGTCTGGGCGTCGATGAACTGCGACAAAAGTTTGAAGCGGGCGGCATTCCCTTGGTATTGATCAGTTCCTGGCGTATCTACGGCGAACGCTTCCCGCACTGGGTAGTCGTCACCGGCTTCGACGATCATTACATTTATGTTCACGACCCACTGATTGATGCGGAAAAAGGCCAAACCGTCGCCGACTCGGTCAACATGCCGATCCCGCACCGCGAATTTCAGCGCATGGCCCGCTACGGCAAGGCAGCGCAAAAGGCTGTGCTCATTCTCTACCGATCCAACCGTCCGCTCGAACCGACGGCGCCATCACTGTCTTAACCTTCCGTTTTTGCGGCGTCAGGAGCGCCGATTTCCCCCGATGGCCGATCACATCATTCTGGTGGAAAATCCCACCGACTGGAAAACCCATTTCCCCAAACTGCCTGTCGTCGCCGCCAAGGATTATCTGGCCAGGCCGGAATATTCCGCCGCCGGACGCAGCCTGCGGGTATTGAATCTGTGCCGCAGCTACCGCTACTTGAGCGTCGGTTACTACTGCTCGCTGCTGGCCGAAGCCCGCCGTCACCGGGTCATCCCCAGCGTGCGCACGCTTAACGACCTCAGCCGCAAGTCGATCTACAGTCTGGATATCGAAGATCTGGACGACCATGTTCAGCAAGTGTTGGGCAAACCCCGGCCCGGTTTCAACGCCACCGCGTTTGAACTGGACATTTTTTTCGGCCAGTGCGCGGTCAAGGAACTCCAGGAACTGGCCCGGCAGCTATTCGACGCCTTCCGTTCGCCTTTGCTGCGGGTGGAATTCCGGCTCCAGGGCAAATGGCGCATCGCCACCCTGAAGGCCCTGCATCTGCATTCACTGTCCGCCGAACAGGACGACATGTTTCTCGGCGCGCTGACGACCTATCTTAGCCGGCGCTGGCGGCAACCCCGGGTGCGCAGCAACTATCGCTATGATCTGGCGATCCTGCACAACCCCAAGGAATCCATGCCGCCCTCCAATCTCAAAGCCCTGCAACAGTTCATCAAGGCGGGCCGCGAAGGGGGGGTCAACGTCGAGTTGATCGAGAAAAAGGATTATGGCCGACTGGCCGAATTTGACGCCCTGTTTATCCGTGAAACCACCGGCATCGACCACTACACCTACCAGTTCGCCAAAAAAGCCGAGAGCGAGGGGATGGTGGTGATCGACGATCCCGACTCCATCCTTAAATGCACCAATAAGGTCTACCTGGATGAGTTGTTGCGGATGCATCGCATTCGCACGCCCAAAACGGTCATCGTCCGCCGCGACAATCTAGAACGGGTGGACAGCGAGATTCCCTACCCTATCGTCCTGAAAATCCCCGATGGCTCCTTCTCACGCGGCGTCTTCAAGGTCAGCAACCGTTCTGAGTTGCTGGAAATGGCCGGCAAGCTGTTCAAATCCTCCGACCTGCTGCTGGCCCAGGAATTTCTCTACACCGAATTCGACTGGCGGGTAGGGATTCTCAACAAGACCCCGTTATTTGTCTGCCAGTACTTTATGTCCGGGGAACATTGGCAAATCTACCACCACGAATCAGGACAGGGGCGCGGCATCCGCGAGGGCGATGCTAAAACTTTCCGGGTCGAGGACGCGCCAGAGATCGTGGTTAAAACTGCGGCCAAAGCGGCTAATCTGATCGGCAATGGTTTTTACGGCGTGGATTTGAAGCAGACCGCTAAAGGCGTGGTCGTGATCGAGGTCAACGACAATCCCAACGTCGATCAAGGCGTCGAAGATGTCGTTCTTAAAGAGGAGCTTTACCAGAAGATCGTTGAAGACTTCGTCTGGCGGTTGGACCGGAAGCGCGGGAAATAAGTCATCAGGGACCAAGGACCAGAGAGCCGGGCTGCTCCCCAGTCCCTGTTGGACGATTCGCTAAAAATTAAGCGGGCTTCTTGGCCCAGGCTGTGCACCAGCCGTTAGCCGTGACCAGCTTGCCCTGGAACAGGGCGCAGGGACCGCTCGCTTCGTCGGCCTTGCCCGAATAAAAGTTGCAATTACTGCACACTGCCGTAGCATCCTTGCGCTTTTCCGCCTTGGCGGCGTCCGATTTGTAACCCAGCGCCGCCGCTGTCGGATCGGTCTCACTGATCAGATCTGCGGCGCGGGCGGTTCCACTGAGCAGCGCATTGGCGAACGGCGCAGCGGCCAAACCCAGCGCAGTCAGCTTGATGAAACGACGACGGCTATTGTCAGGGGCATAATGATCCACGGCGGTTTCCTCAGAAGTCGTTATTAGTGATGAAAGCTCGCATGATGAATCGATGCGAACGGTAGAATCATACCATGCGCCACGGAACCATCGATTGAGATTCAGCAATGACCCTAACGAAAAATCCCCCCTGGAGACGCCGAGTCCTGTGGGTCGGCGGTGTGGCGCTGGCGCTCCTGACCGGCGCGGCGATCAGCCTCTACCTGCTGCTGCACGGCAGCCTGCCGCTGCTCAATGGAGCTGTGACGCTGCCCGGACTGGGCGCGCCGGTCGCCATCGAACGGGATGGACAGGGCATCCCCACGATTCGCGGCGCGAACCGGCTGGATGTCGCCCGCGCTACCGGCTTTATCCATGCTCAGGAGCGGTTCTTTCAGATGGATTTGACGCGGCGGCGGGCGGCGGGCGAACTGGCGGAATTACTCGGCGCGGCGGCGCTGGAACTGGATCGCGCCAACCGCCTGCACCGTTTCCGGCAGCGCGCCCGGCAAACCCTGACGGCGGCGCCGCCTGCCGACCAAGCCTTGATCGCCGCCTACGCCGAGGGCGTCAATACCGGACTGTCCGCGCTATCCACCGCGCCGCTTGAGTACCTGCTGCTGCGCACGACGCCCCAGCCCTGGCGACCGGAAGACGCCGCGCTGGTCATCTACGCCATGTATCTCGACCTTCAGGATCAGCAATGGCCGCAGGAATCAGCGCGCGGGTTGCTGCATGACCGGCTGCCGCCTGCGCTCGCCGGGTTTCTCGATCCGGCCGGCACGGAATGGGACGCGCCACTGCAAGGCGAACCACTGGCCGCCCTGCCGCCGCCTGGCCCGGAAGTATTCAACACCGCCGCCTCTTCCCCCCTCACCGCTTTTCAAGAAAGGAGCGCTGGCCCTGACGCTGACTCCACAGATTCGCTATCGGGCAGCAATAACTGGGCGGTGGCCGGACATTTAACCGATCACGGCGGGGCGATGCTGGCCAATGACATGCACCTGATGCTGCGCATTCCCAACATCTGGTATCGGGCGACCTTCGTTTATCCCGACGCGGCGGGCCGCGAATGGCGCATCTCCGGCGTCACGCTGCCCGGTACGCCCGCCCTGGTCGCCGGCAGCAATGGCTATCTTGCCTGGGGCTATACCAACAGCTACGGCGACTGGTCCGACCTGGTGTTGCTGGAATCCGGCGACAGCGGCAATACCTACCAGACGCCGGACGGGCCGCGCCCCTTCCACACTATCCAGGAAACCATCGCCGTCAAGGACGCTCCCGCCGAAACGCTGGAGATTCGGGAAACGATCTGGGGGCCGATGCTGGATCGTGACCATCAGGGACGACCGCGCGCCTTACGCTGGGTTGCGCATGATCCACGGGCCGCAAACTTGAAACTGATGGAACTGGAAACCGTGGAAACGCTGGAAGCGGCGCTTGCTATCGCCCATCGTTCCGGGGCGCCGGCGCAAAATATCCTGCTGGCCGGCGCTGATGGCCGCATCGCCTGGACCCTTACCGGCCCCATTCCGCGCCGTTTCGGCCATGATGGCCGCCTGCCCTCTTCCTGGGCCGGTGGACAACGCGGCTGGTCCGGCTGGCTGGAGCCAGCGGACTACCCGAGTATTGTCGATCCCCCCGGCGGTCGGCTCTGGACCGCCAATGGCCGGGTCGTGGCCGGAACATGGCTGGAGATCATCGGCGATAGCGGTTACGCGCTCGGCGCCCGCGCCCGGCAAATCCGCGATGGCCTGCTGGCCTGCGAACAATTCACTGAAGCCGATTTTCTGGCGCTGCAACTCGACGACCGGGCGCTGTTCCTGGAACGCTGGCGCACGTTGCTGCTGGCGACCCTGACGCCGGAGCGGCTGCGGACTCATCCCCGCCTTGCGGAATTGCAGAGCTTTGTGACGGACTGGGGCGGACGGGCGGCGGTTGATTCCGTCGGCTATCGGGCAGTGCGCGCTTTTCGTCTGGCGGTCCGGGAACGGGCGTTTGCACCGCTCATTGCGCCCTGTCAGCAGGCTGACCCCCATTTCGATTACGACTCATTCCGGCAACACGAGGGGCCGCTCTGGCAACTGGTTTCCCGGCAACCGCCGCACCTGCTCGACCTACGCTATCCCGACTGGACAGCCCTGCTCCAGGACGCCGCAGACGCGACGCTGGCCGAGTTGACCGCCGATGGGCGACCGCTGGCGACCAAAACCTGGGGGGATG